>OHJS01001533.1_pt1 | contig 11133 bp, 10 predicted proteins | sample 1568661 | NCBI WGS metagenome assembly OHJS01 (sample SAMEA3879603, study PRJEB24766) | human gut metagenome | biome: human-associated habitat; feature: feces | place: USA | collected 1985/1987 | reverse complement strand
GAGTTCATTTCTACTCTCTGCTACATTCTGCATAACAATGTACAACTCGCTGATAACTAATTTTGTAACCAAAAAGAATTGGATTATGCGAAGTACATTTAAGGTGCTGTTCTACGTGAACGGAAGCAAAGAGAAAAACGGTATTGTCCCGATTATGGGACGAGTTACAATCAATGGATCAGTGGCACAGTTCAGCTGCAAACTGACCATCGCAAAAACAATGTGGGATGCCAAAGGCAATCGAGCCAAAGGCAAGAGCAAAGAATCAAGAGACATCAATTTGGCTTTGGATAACATCAAGGCTCAAATCATCAAGCATTATCAACGCATCTCGGATAGAGAAGCCTATGTTACTGCCGAAATGGTACGCAATGCCTATCAAGGAATAGGAACAGAGTATGAAACATTGCTCGGTGCATTTGATAAGGACAACGAGAGTTTCAAGAAGCGTATCGGCATAGACCGTGCAGCAAGTTCCTACAAGGTGCGTGTAAGGTCACGAAACCATTTGGCTGCATTCATTAAGAAATGCTACAAGCGTAGTGATATTTCTATGCTTGAACTTACTCCTGACTTCATAAAGGAGTATGAAATTTATCTCTCTACTGATGCAGGACTACATAATGGCAGTGTATGGTCACATTGTATGTGGTTGAAGACAATTGTTTCTAAGGCTCATTATAATGGACTGACACCACGAAATCCATTCGCTCAGTATCGAGTAAATCAGAATATCAAGGAGCGACAATATCTTACAGAAGATGAAATCAAGGCTGTAATGACTCACGAGTTTGCAGATAAGAAGTTGGCTTATATCCGAGACTTGTTCGTATTTGCAAGCTTTACAGCCTTGTCATTCGTGGATATTAAAGAACTGACTACCGATGATATTGTAGAGATTAACGGAGAGAAGTGGATTCTATCCAAGCGACACAAAACAAAGGTCAATTTCCAAGTGAAGCTATTGGATATTCCATTACAGATCATCAAGCGATATGAGAGATTTCAAGAGGACAAACTCGTATTCCCAAATCTCAACTATTGGAATATCTGTAAACCGCTGAAAAAGATGATAAAAGAGTGCGGTATCTCAAAGGATATTTCCTTCCACTGTACTCGCCATGGGTTCGCGACATTGGCTCTCAGTAAGGGTGTTCCGATTGAGAGTGTCAGCCGAGTATTGGGGCATACGAACATAATCACGACACAGCGATACGCGAAGATTACCACCGAGAAAATCGACAAGGATTTGACTATGTTCGGCAACAGACTTAATCAATCGTTTAGTGAAATCTCAATAGCAATGTAACTATGGAACGAGCAATTATAACAATCAGCGAAAGCGGCAAGGTGAATATTCCAAGCAATGGTGTTTGGATGTCTGAAATAGAATTGGTGGAGTTGTTCGGGGTAATCGCCCCAACCCTCAGAGCTGCCATTAGAGCAATATACAAGAATGGGGTATTTTGCTCTGCAACCACCCAACGATGCGATTTGGCTACTCCTGCAAGTTGGGCTACATTCTACAATCTTGAAGTGGTTATTGCTCTTGCATTTAGGTTGAACACATACGAGGCAAGCAAGATAAGGCAGAAGGTGTTGGAGGGTTTGTGTCAACGAAAAGAGAGTGAAATTAGCATACTGTTATCGTTGGAGAGTAAGCCTCCGAAGAAATGCATATTGTAGCGTGTAACAAAGCTTGCTACCTTTGCTTAAAAAAGTAATTTTATGATGACACGTGAAGAAATCCTTTCCATAGAGGAGTATTGTGCAGAACATAAGGTATCGCACAGAAAGCGCCTGGAAGAACTGAATATACCCTTCTGGCATTTCTATAAGGCAAAGAAAAAGTATCGAAAAGATGATGAACAGGATGCCAGTTTCGGAGAGTTCATCCAATTATCATCGGGCAGATTTGTCCCTCAGACAATGCCACCTGCTCGCACTCCCGGGAAATCCAACAAAACGTGCAAGAGTGTTGAGGAAAAGAGCGAGAGCTATCTTACTATCGAACTTCAAACCCGCACGGGTACGGCCATACGCATCCAAGGTGTAATAACTCCCGCACATTTGAGGGAACTAATTGCAGCAGGCAATGTTTAGTCTGGATAACACTATGCGCTATTGGCTATACAACAAGCCGGTGAACATGCGTATGGGGTTCAATGGTCTAAGTGGTATAGTGAACAATAATATGGGGATGAACATACGCAGCGGAGATGTATTCGTGTTTGTCAATGCCGCGAGGAACCGGATGAAGATTCTGCATCGCGAGGAAGGCGGTCTGGTGTTGTATGCGTTGCGCATAGAAATGGGCAGAATGCGCCTTTCCTTCAGTGATGAAACGGAGGGGCTTTCCACTATGTTCGCTCATGCAGACTTGGTATCCACTGCAAGGTCTGCCATGGAAAGCGCATATGTCAGGCGTATGAAGATGCTTTCGTCCAGTCTCTGAAAAAGTACTTTTATTGTAGAGAAAATCGCTGTTCCACTTGTATGGAATGGCGATTTTTAGTATCTTTATACCAGGAAAAGATAAGGAAAATGTCATCAAGGGATCAGGAAATATTGCGTCTTCATGCAGAACTGGCAAAGCTTCAAGCTGATAAAATCAAGCTTGAGGAAGAAGGCTGCAGGCTCAAGTCTGAGAAAGCCAAGCTTGAGGAAGAAAGTTGCCGACTCAGAGCTGAGAAAACCAGACTTGAAGAGGAAGGCCGTAAGCTCAAGTTGGAGAAGGATAAGATGCAGGGAGTCATTGACAGCCTGCAGAACCAGATGACCTGGTTACGCAAGAAGCTTTTCGGTTCAATGAGCGAAAAGAGACTGCCGATGTCCCCGTCCGTCCTCGAACCGACGCTTTTCGATATGCCCTTGCCGGAGGAAGAACAGGCCGCATTGGATGCGGAGGTCAAAAAAATGGAGGAGCAGAACGCAAAGACCATCGAGGTGAAGTCCCACAAGCGTGAAGTACGCAAGCCCGTAATGAGAAACAGAGAAAACGCATCAAAATTTCTTTAACAGCATTTAGCTTTTTAATATTTATATAGCATTGATTATTAATCTATTATATTTTTATATATCTGTATTTTTCCTTATCTTTATAATAAAAACAGATAAAAATATGGATTCAATATCAAAGAAATTCTTGATTATGGATAATTTGGCAAAGGCCATGGAGCCTTTGGATACACGTGTACAAGGTATGGTCCAACATTCTACCTCTACTATTTTTTTAATAACTCTTGCTGGGGTATTTGCCAAGTGCCAGACATGGAATGAAATAGCAGATTATGGAAAGATAAAGATCGATTTCTTCAGGAGCTTCATCCCGGGGCTTGAATCAACCCCTTCCCATGATACCTTCAGGCGTTTTTTCAGCATCATAAATCCAGACAAGCTTGAAAGTCTGTACAGGGAGTGGGCCTGCTGCTTTTCCGACTCAAACGCCTCGGATACGGATTCTTCCACATCAATAAAAAGGCATATCGCCATTGACGGGAAAAGAATGCGCTCCGCGGGCAAGGAGAATCTTTCTATTCTGTCATGTATTGTAAATGAAATCAACAATGCCGACAATGATGGCGGCAAGGCCAGCGTACACATTGTAAGTGCATACGATGTGACCAATGAGGTTTCTCTCGGACAGGAACGTGTACCGGCAAAAAGCAATGAGATTACAGCTGACAAGGCACTGATAGAATCGTTGTCAATTGGTAAAGGGGACCTTATAACAATGGACGCCATGGGTACACAGAAGGAAATAGCGGAGGCGATTTTCAGAAAAGGAGCTGATTATCTTCTTATAGTCAAGGACAACCAGCTTCTTTTGCGTAAGGAGATAGAGGAGATTGTCGGCTGGAATATGCTCAAAAAGAGAGAGAACCGTAATGATGATGTTACCATAGTTGATGAAAAGGCTCACGGATATACCGTAACCAGAAGCTGTTTTACCGTTCAGGAAAAATACATGCTGGGAAGCATGTACAGGAAATGGGCGGGAATAAAGACTTTCGGAGTATTCAACACCATACGCAAGAACAAGAAAACCGGAGAGGAAACAAAAGATACACAATACTTTATCACCTCTCTAGGAAAAGATGCCGCAAGTCTGATTATGCATAAGAGGAATCACTGGCAGGTGGAAAATGGACTTCACAGGATGCTTGATGTAGAATTCAGGGAAGATGACAGTAAAAAGAAAATGAACTCGGCTATAAACTATTCTATTATAACAAAAATGGTCACTGCAGTGCTTAAGAGGAACGAAAAAAAAATACCGATAGGAAGAAAAAGACTGATGGCAGGATGGGATGAGAATTTCATGGAGAAACTTATTCTGGAAACTATTAACTTTCTTAATATCGGAGATTGATGCGTTTTCTCTGGGCAGGTACATGAGCAACGCCATCGGGTTTCCTTGTAAGTTGAACTGTGTCCTTTCATCGTACATCACGTATGAATTCCATGCTTTCTGCTTGGGAAATTCGTATCTGAATGCTATCCCATCATTGAATGCCCTTACAGCCAGGTTCACCGTTCTCTCCTTCCCGTTCTTCTCCACCAGGGGGACTATCATCTCATTGCAGTGGTTTCTTGCCTTACTGATCTTTCCTACTACCAGCTCGTATGTCTCGTCTATCTTCCTCCTTTGTACCTTTCCCGCCTTGAGTCCTGCCCCGAACTCCCCGCTGTCGAACTCGAATCCCAGCCTTGAGTCCTCCAGCAACTGCTGTTTCCCGTATTTCACGCTGTAGGCCACTTTCTCAGGTGCTATGTCCAGCACAAGCTTCAGCTTCCCGTCGGGAGATGCCACAGAGAACTTCTGCTGGGCTGAAGCGGTACCAAGGCAGAATAGGAGGGCACATATAATAAAAAGTTTTCTCATTTTTATAATAATATATTTAGTTAGAAAATACAAGCGGAATTTACATTTTTCAAATTCCGCTTGAAATATGATAGTATTATTTAGGGTTTTGTACTAAATTAGAATTACGTTGTAGCTGATCAAATGGTATTAGCATGAGATTACGTTTTGTATCATTAGTAGGCTGGTGTTCCCACCAAGTACCTTTTGTGAAATTATTATCAAAACGAATAAGTTGACTTCGACGTAAGCCTTCTAATGCAAATTCTACACCAAGTTCTTGAAGAAAACGACCATATTTTACTGGAACTCCATTATAAATTGTGGTAGCTTCTAATTCTGAACCGGTTAATTCATTGGTTGTATCGAAGTTTCTTCTACGTACTTCATTTACTAATTCGGCAGCTTCTTGTGAGCTACCTCCTGTACGGAGTATACATTCAGCTTTCATCATTAATACTTCGGCATATCTCATAATGACATAATCATTATCAGGAGTACCTGTTGCACCTATTTTGATTTCATATTTGCCAAAACGATACCCTTGATACATGGTAGCATCTCCACTAATATTAGTAACATCTTTGGTATAACTGAGCAGCATTTGTGGGTCTCCGCACCAACCATTTGTCCATAATGGAGTACCATCAAGTGCATATTGTTGTCCCATGCGCCATGTTTTTTCTAAACGCTTATCACCTTCTATATAGTTATCAAAGAAAGTAGGAACTCCGACGCACCCACCATCAAGCCAAGTGGCTTGGAGGTTGAAAGTTTGCATTTGAGAATAGTGTAAAGTTTTGCGTGCCCACATATAAATTTGACCACCTGATTTGGTTTCATCGAATGGAATTACAAACATTGTTTCATTACTCAATTCGTTATTTGTAGAAAATGGGAGTGAATAATCTCCGTCTAGTCTATATTTATTAGTAGCAATAATTTCATTGCATAAATTTTCACATTCATTATACATGGGAGTTCCTATCCATGCTTCAGCATTCAAATATAGACGTGCCAAAAGCATTTTTGCGTTCCATTTATTAAAACGTCCATAGGTGTTTAAGACATCTTCACTTAAGTTATTGATATTATTTTTTAATTCCGACTCAACGAATTCAAAAACTTTAGACCGTGGCTCTGTTGCTGGTAAATAACCATCAGGAACATCAAATCGATCAATAATGGGAACATTACCAAAAGCTTCTAGTAGTAAGTAATAATAAAATGCGCGAGCTACTTTTAATTCTGCAATATAATTTTCTTTACCATTCATTTCTATTGTTGAATTTTCAAATTGGTAAAGAACTCTATTAGCACTTGAGACACCTGAATATAATGCATTCCATATATTGTTTAGATGTGCATCTTCTTCCATCCAAGAATGTTGGTGTAAGCGAATATAAATACCTCCATCATACCATAAGCCATGATTTTTAACTGGAGTAACACAAACATCGGTAGTTTCTTCTAAATCCCACCAGTTTGAATGTTCTGTTAAGGTACGCATACTGGAATATATGGGAACCATGGCTGCCAAGAATTCAGATTCAGTTTTATAAAAGTCTTTTTCAGGGATGCTACTAAAAATTTCTTCATCCAAATTGGTACAAGAACTGAATAAAGAGATAACAGCTAAAAATGCACCAGTAATATATTGTTTTTTGAACATTGCTGTAATTTTTTAAGGTTAAAATAAAAGATTTAAGCCAACAGTGAACTGACGTGTAGTAGGATATAATTCGCCTGCACCAGATCCTTCAACACCAGGAGCAAGTCCTTTAATACTAACTTCTGGATCTAGTCCTTTATAACCAGTCATTGTGAGTAAATTATTGCCTGCTACATATAGACGAAGACGTTGAATGACTTTTTGTTTTTTAAGATTAAATGTATAGCCAACATTTATATTATCCAATTTTACATAATCACCATCTTCTACATAATAACTTTGCATAGCAGGAGCACCTTTTACATATGAATTACTACCAAATGGTTTTTCCAATACTGAGCGAGGTAGATTGCCTTCTCCAATACGTGAGGTTGTTTCCCAATGCATACGTTGGCGGTTCAAGACTTGAAAATTGAATGCACCGCGGAACATAACAGATACGTCGAAACCTTTATAGCTTAATGCTAAATTTAGACTTCCATAAGTTGTTGGAATACCATTACCAATAACTTTTTTGTCGCCATCATCAGCATCAGTCAATAATTTGGGTTGACCATCAGTACCATATACCATCCATAAACCATCAGATGTAAGACTATGAGTCTGGAAACCATGGAAATTACCAACGGGATCACCTTCTCTTACTATGTGAGTATGGGTTTGAATTGGTGAACCGGTAGCTCCTTCATACCAATAATCTTTTTGATAAAGTCCATTTGATAAAGAAATGATTTTATTTTTGTTATAGGAAAATGTTCCTGTAATGTCAAAACGTAAATCGCGTGTTTTAATAGGAGTACCACTTAATAACAATTCGATGCCTTGATTTCTAATTTTTCCAACATTTGCCATCATACTTGATACAATGTAAGGTGGAGTTGGTACTTCATAGGTAGAAAGTAGATCTGAAGTTTCACGGTGATAAATATCAATAGAACCAGAAAGTCTATTTTTTAGGAATGAAAAATCAAGTCCCAAATTTAACTCACTCTTCGTTTCCCATTTTAAATCGGGATTAGGATTTTGGTATGGACCTGCACCTTGTGTCCATTTTCCATTAATATATGCATATCCACCATAATTTAACAAATACATGGATAGTAAATTAGATGTGACTTCATTACCTGTAACGCCATAACCTATGCGAACTTTTAAGTCATCTAACCATTGGATATCTTGCATAAAATTCTCTTTGCTAATGCGCCATCCTGCTGATATAGCAGGAAACCAACCCCATTTATGGTTATCTCCAAAGCGTGATGAACCTTCACAGCGTAAACTGGCCATAAACATATACTTTTCATTGTAATTATAAGTCAATCGACCAAAAAATGAAATTAGTTTATGAGTATTTCTATAACTGGTCATAGCTGCCTTATTATCCTTCATATCATTCATAGAACCAATATTCCAAGGTCCAAACATATCTGTTGGAAAATCTTTTGCCCATTGATATATACCTTTAGCATCATCATCTTGGTAACTATAACCTATCATGGCACCTAGATTGTGTAAACCTAATGATTTGGTATAATCACCTACCAATTCTAAATTCTTTTGCATTGTATTATCAGCCCAATTCCAAACATTACCATAATCTCCGTTTACCACAGTAGTCATATGTTTAAATGTATTGCTTTTATTCTCCATGCGATCAAAACGTTGCATAGCTCCCATCACACTTAGATTAAGACCTTCAATTGGTGATAAAGTTATTTTCCCGCTCATCATTAATTGATTGTATCCTTCTACATCATATTCTTCATTAATCATGGCAACCGGATTATAAGGTTTAAGATTTACTTTATATTCCGTATAATTTCCATTTTCATCATAGATAGGGCGGGTAGGATTTTCTAATAAAGCATTTAAATAGGCTGCATACCATGCACGTTGTTGGGTGACATAACTATCATTGATATTGAATTGAAAGCGTAATTTATTATTGAACATATTATGATTTAGACCTATTTTAGCTGTAATAGATTCACGATCTGTATGACGAATGACACCTTCACGTTTGCGATAATCTATGGAAGCTACGTAATTGGATTCAGCGCTACCACCTTTCAAAGAAAGAAAATGATTGTGGCTGATAGCTGTACGACTAATAGCGTCCACCCAATCAGTGGTAGTTCCCTCATCTTGAATACCTGGAAAATCAGGATCATCTGTTAATCTACGATAATCATTGGCTGTTAACATATCAGCATGTTTTGCAAATGTTTCAAATGAGATAGATCCATTATACTCCATGGAAAGTTTAGTCGCTTTAGCACGATTGGTAGTAATTACAATGACACCATTTGTACCACGAGTACCATAAATAGCAGCTGCAGAACCATCTTTTAGCACATCTATAGATTCTATGTCTTCACTTGAAATAGCTGTTAAACTACCACCTGGAATTCCGTCAATAACGATCAATGGACTAGTATTACCAGATAATGAATTAACACCTCGAATAGTCATTTCGAGTCCTAATACAGGATCACCAGTATAATTTGAAAGTTGAAGACCTGCTACTTTTCCTTGAAGGAGTTGTTCGGGACTTTTTACCATCCCGGCAAGAAAATCGTCTTTTTTTACTGATGTAATAGCACTGGTTACTTCACCTTTTTTCATGGAACCATAACCTACCACTACCACATCATCAAGCTGAAATACATCTTCTTCAAGAATGATGTTTAAAAAAGTAGTTTTATCGTTAGTTGGAATGGTGCGAGTAATGTATCCAATATAACTTACTGTTAATGTACTGCCAGGTCTTAATTTTATCTCAAATATTCCGTCAATATTTGTTGAAACTCCATTACTGGTGCCAGTTTCCAATATTGTAACTCCTGGTAATGTGTTGCCTTTTGCATCTTTTACGACACCTTGGAAGTTTTTGGTTTGTGCAATAGCTAATTGACATATGCATAACATATATAATATTGTCATTAGTCGAATTGTATTGGACAAAGTCCTTTTTTGATAAAAATTTAGCATAGATTCAAAGTGATAAAATGTTTAGATAAATAATTATATATTTCTCAGAGTATTTTAAAAAGGTCGTACAATTTCTAGATCGTCTACTGAAGGTAATGTTGGAAATTTAGCATGTGGTTCAGTTTGATACCAAAATACAACAGAAGAAATGTCTGATTTCTGATCGAGATATCGGCCGTCGTTACGCCATCCAAGATCTTGAATTGTAACTTTTAAATCCTTTTCAAAACGGATTGGATCAAGTATGTGCCAACGATACATGCCAAAACGTTGTTGTGAACGATAAACTCCATCTGGGCGAATAATCTGATGTAATCCTGCATAAGGAGTAGTGAATTCTTCATATTGATGCGTCGTTTTATTTTCAAAGTTGTAAGATCCGCAAAAGTAATCTTCTGTACCAGTACCGCAGATTGTCGGAAATTTCTTATCACCATCCATGAAGAATTTAATTTCACCTTCACCCCACCAACCGTTATTATTCACTTGCCAAGCAATATATGTACCAACGTATTGTCCTTTACCTTTAATACCATCAACCAATACATGGTCAGAATTTATATTAGGATTTGAGCGACGGAATTGTGCATGAAAATAAGCTGCATCCTCAGGAACTTCTGTTAAAGTGTAGTTTATTTGGTAATAAACTCTCATTTCATTATTGGGGTCAATGTTTTCCATTGTAATTTTACATTTTTTGCGGAAAGGCATTTGCCAATAACAATTGAACGCACTACCAGGGTTTACACAAACTGCTAATGAACTTAATGGAGAATATAGTCCCCAACCACTGCAGAAAAAATCACCTATAGGGCACTCTACAGAAGGTTCTTTTTCATCATCCCAATAAAAGCGAATAATTGTTTTTCTCCATTCACCTGTTGGTGTCATCCAAATTTGTTGTATAGAACCAGGGCCTTCGATTTCTGCTAAAGTAAAAGTTTCGTTAGGGCCAATGTTTACATAAGGATTGACTTTCCAGCCTTGCCCTAAAGTTTTAGCTGCATGATGTGCATTAGCTTGATTTATTTTTTCTTTATCTGTAATTGGATCAGCCATACCACCTTTACCTTTCTCACCTGTAAAGTTTTCAGGGCTGATGGAACGTGTCTTGGCATTGGATAAGCGATATAAATTACCCATATTCATGTCAAGTCCATTAAAATTTTGAGCGTAAATGCTTATAGTTGCCATACATAAGGCTGCTAAGATAAAAAATTTGATTTTCATGGTTTAAATAAATTAATTGGTTTATATACTTAGTTAATGGTTTCAGCAAGTTTTGCCAGTTCAAGATATTTCTTGTATAGTTTTTCGTAGATGAGGGCTCTTTTCTCATCCGGCCGGTATTCAGCCTCGATGTCCGACTCCATGTGCCTTGTCGCCTCGTTGATATCCTTGTACACCCCTGCGGCAACTGCCGCGAACATTGCCGCTCCCAAGGCACAGGTCTGTTCCGAGCGGACCACACGGATGGGCATGTCCAGCACGTCCGCCAGCGTCTGCATCACGAAGGGCGCCTTCTTGCTGATACCTCCGATGGCATTGACCGAATCAATGCGCAGCCCCTGGCCCTTCATATGCTCCACAATACGGCGGGAACCGA
>OHJS01001516.1_pt1 | contig 11242 bp, 8 predicted proteins | sample 1568661 | NCBI WGS metagenome assembly OHJS01 (sample SAMEA3879603, study PRJEB24766) | human gut metagenome | biome: human-associated habitat; feature: feces | place: USA | collected 1985/1987 | reverse complement strand
GAGGGCGCACGCCACATTGGTGAGGTGGCACTGGTGCCCGCCTCCAGCCCCATCAACCGCAGCGGCAAGCTGTTCTATAACACCCTGTTTGACGAGAACGCTGCCTGCCACATCGCCTTTGGCGACAGCTACCCCGGCACCACCGTGGGCGGCACCGGCCTTTCCAAGGAGGAGCTGGCAGCCCGCGGCATGAACCACTCCTCCCTGCACGAGGACGTGATGATCGGTGCAGAGGACAGCCGCATCACCGGTAAATGCCGCGATGGCCGCACTGTGCCGCTGTTTGAAAACGGCGTCTGGGTGCTGTAAAAAGCCCCAAAGGGTGCGCAACGGCAAAAAAATTGCGAAAATGCTTGCATAAATCGCAAGAGTATGCTATATTCTAGTAGTACGATATAGTTTAACCTGAAACGTGGGCCGCAAGGTCCGCGTTTCTTGTTTGTTTGGAGGTTTTTTATGGCGAAGCAGTCTGGCGGCAACACCGCGCAGAGAGTGGAAGCGCTTGTCCGTCCCACGGTGGAAGGCATGGGTCTGCGCCTGTGGGATGTGGTTTTTGAGAAGGAAGGGCCGGACTGGTATCTTCGCATCCTCATCGACCGGGACGGCACCATGGATACCGACACCTGTGCAGAGGTGTCCCACGCACTGGACCCCATTCTGGATGAGGCAGACCCCATCGACCAGAGCTATTATCTGGAAGTGGGCAGCCCCGGCCTTGGCCGCAAGCTGACCCGCCCGGAGCACTACGAGGCGCTCAAGGGCCAGAAAGTGCGGGCAAAGCTCATCCGCCCCAACGCTGACGGCGTGCGGGAGCTGTCCGGCATCCTGACCGGCCGCGAGGGCAGCACCGTGACGCTGGAAACCGAGAACGGCCCCGTGACCTTTGAGGTGAATGCAGCCTCCGGCGTGCAGCTGTGCGACGACGAGGATTTGTTCAACTGAGAAGAACCGTCTCTGATGGAGAAAAGAGAACAAAATATATAGGAGGAACCCGAAAAATGACAGCAGCGAATAAGGACTTTTTTGAAGCGCTCTCCATGCTGGAGCATGAGCGCGGCATCACCGCAGAATACCTGATCGAAAAGATCAAGGCGGCTATCATCATTGCCGTCAAGAAGAACTATGAGGTCGAGGAGGATCACATCCGGGTGGATATCGACCCCGACACCGGCCGCTTTGACGTGGCACTGATCCAGGATATCGTGGCAGACGAGGACTGGTACGACGAGCACGCCGAGATCGGTGTGACCGAGGCACGCAAGATCCGCAGCAGCTACGAGGTGGGCGACCGCATCATCACCCCGCTCAAGACCCGCGATTTTGGCCGTATTGCCGCCCAGACCGCAAAGCACGTCATCCGTCAGGGCATCCGCGAGGCCGAGCGCAACCAGCAGCTCAGCGAGATCCAGTCCCGCGCACATGACATCGTGCAGGCCACCGTTACCCGCGTGGATACCGAGAAGGGCATTGTAGCGCTGGATCTGGGCAAGGGCGGCGAGGCTGTTCTGCCCCGCAACGAGCAGGTGCCCGGCGAGGTGTACACCGAGGGCGAGACCCTGCAGGTCTACATCGTGGACGTGGTCAGCACCGAGCGCGGCCCCCGCGTGATGATCAGCCGCACCCATCCCGGCCTTGTCAAGCGCCTGTTTGAGCTGGAAGTGCCCGAGATCTTTGACGGCACTGTGGAGGTAAAGGCCATCAGCCGCGAGGCCGGTGCCCGCACCAAGATGGCTGTCTGGTCCAAGGACCCCAACGTCAACCCTGTTTCCGCCTGCATCGGCGAGCACGGCGCCCGCGTGGCCGCTGTTGTGGAAAAGCTGGGCGGCGAGAAGATCGATATCGTCAAGTGGAGCGAGGATATCTCGGAGTTCATCTCCGCAGCCCTGAGCCCCGCCAAGGTGGTCAAGGTGGAACTGCTGCCCGGAGAGACCCGCTCCTGCCGCGTCACCGTGCCCGACCAGCAGCTGAGCCTGGCCATTGGCAACAAGGGCCAGAACGCCCGCCTGTGCGCACGCCTGACCGGCTACAACATTGATATCCGTCCCGAGAGCGGCTACTACGGCGAGGACGAGGAGCCCAAGAAGGACGCAACAGACGCTGAATAAGCCCGGCACCATCTGCCGAAGGAGGGAAACCGGATGGCACAAAAAAAGATCCCTGCCCGCCAGTGCATCGGCTGCATGACCAGCCGCCCCAAAAAGGAGCTGGTGCGTGTGGTGCGTGCACCCAGCGGAGAGATCAGCATCGACCTTACCGTAAAGGAATATCGCCTGCTGGAATACTTCATGACCCATCAAGGGGTGGCGCTTTCCCGTCTGGTACTCTTGAAAGACGTGTGGGACAAGAATTTCGATACGAATACCAATGTGGTGGATGTTTATGTGAACTACCTCCGGAACAAGATAGACCGTGATTTTGAGGTCAAGCTTATCCGTACGATTGTCGGGATGGGGTATATCATGGGGGTACAGTAAAGCCGGGAAGGAGGAAGGATGAAGATCGGGTCGAAGATAGCTTTGTTTTATACCGTAATAACCGTCGGTGCCATCGCGCTGATTGTATTGGTGTTCTATCTCTTTACATTGAGATATATAAATAAGGTGTATGATTCGTATCTTTCGGAAAAGGCTTATCTGACGGCTCAAAAGTATTGGGAAAAGGATGAGGTGGACGAATCCCGTTACCGGGAAATACAGCAGAAGTATGACGAACTCCTGCCACAGGCTTATGAAATCTTACTGAATGCCGACAGTGTGACGGCCGTGGCAGACACTTTGGCGAAGTACCTCGACCGCCATCAGCAGGCTCGGCTTTTCAAAAATGAACCGGTAACGTTTGTTTATGGGCGTTTACGGGGCGCGGCTCTTTATTATCCGGACAATGAAGGAAACTTTGTCGTTCTGGTGATGGCTTCCAACCATTATGGGCAGGACATACAGAAACATATATTGATGTTGGCGTTTCTCCTGTTGGCGTTGAGTTGCGGCTTGGTCTTCCTCATCGGAAAGGTGTATGCCAACCGGATTCTCCTTCCTTTGCAACATTTACTGAAAGATTTGAAGCGTATACGTGTCAACAATCTGAATGTCCGGTTGGAGACCTTCGGGAATAAGGATGAATGGGATGAGCTCATTCGTGCGTTGAACGAGATGTTGGACCACTTGGACACGGCTTTTCAGGCCGAGAAGGCTTTTATCAGCAACGCTTCGCATGAATTGAACAATCCGTTGACCGCAATTCAGGGGGAGTGTGAAATCTGTTTGCTGAAACGACGTCCGGCAGAGGAATACGAAGAGGCGTTGCGGCGCATCGCAGATGAGAGCCGACGTATCAGTATGCTGATAAAACATTTGCTGTTTCTTTCGCGGCATGACGAGGATATTCTGTGCCGGGGGACAGAGACGGTTGAACTGGCCGTTTTGTTGCAGGATTTGTGTCGGCAGTATGAACGGGTGCGGTTTGATGTTACGGGAATTGGAGCCGGGAGCGAACTGCGGGCCGATTCTCATCTCCTTCGAGTGGCTTTCCGGAACATTATAGATAATGCCTGCAAGTATTCCCAGGAGGATGTGGAGGTCCGGATGGTACGTATGGAGGACGGGGTGAAGGTGGAAGTTCTGGACCATGGTATAGGTATTCCGGAAGACGACATCAGATATATTTTTAATTCGTTTTATCGTGCCGGTAATGTTCGTGAGTACCATGGACAGGGCATCGGACTGAGCTTGTCGATGCGGATTCTGAAGGTATACGGTGGCCGGATTTCCATCGATTCGTGCCAAGGACAGTATACGAAAGTGACGGTAATTTTTAAGTCTTCGCCAAAGACGAAGTAGACTTTGTATCGGGATATGTTCGTCACTATTTTCTTGAATGTTTCTTTCAAAAACGCAAAAAGAGACTGTTTTTTGCAGTTTTTTTCCGATAATGTTTCATTTTAAAAAGTATAGATTACATAACCGAAAATGAATCTCGGGTAAAATCTGTTACTTTGCAGCGTGGTGATATAATGAAAAACTATTTGCAATATAATAAAGAAACATTATGGATAAGATTTTAGGGAAAGTGCCGATGGGCGAGAAGATTGGTTATTCGTTGGGAGATGCCGCAGCCAATCTCGTTTTTCAGATGATGATGATTTATCAGTTGAAGTTCTACACCGACGTGTTCGGACTTGAAGGGGCGATAGCGGGTACCGTGCTTCTGATTGCGCGGATAGTGGATGCTTTTGTCGACCCGGCTGCCGGTATCTTGTCGGACAAGACACAAACGAAGTGGGGGAAGTTCCGGCCTTGGGTCATTTGGACAGCTCTCCCGTTCATGGTCTTTTATGTGTTGGCTTTCTACAATCCGGGGATAGAGAATAAGGCGTTGGTCGCAGTGTATGCCGGTATTTCATACGTGTTGCTTATGTCTCTTTATTCTTTTAATAATACGCCTTACAGTTCGTTGGGTGGTGTGATGACGGGAGATATGAAGGAGCGTACGAGCATTACTTCTATTCGTTTTGTAGCTGCTACCGTGGCTCAGTTCGTGGTGCAAGGGCTTACGCTTCCTTTGGTTCATAAATTCGGGCGCGGTTCGGGGGCAGACGATGCGCAGGGATGGCTTTCTACCATTACGATTTTTGCGGTAGTGGGATTTGTATTTTTGGTTGTGGCCGGTTTTTCGGCTAAAGAGCGTATTGCACCTCCAGTCTCTCAGAAAATGGATGTCAAGAATGACATTAAGGGGTTGTTTGCCGATGTGTCATGGCGTTCCATGTTTATTCTGACGTTGTTTGTGTTCATCACTTTGGCCATGTGGGGGTCTGCCATGTGTTATTATTTCCAACATTATGTAGACCCGCAGGCGTTGGGGGCTTTTCTCGACCGGCTTGGATTGGTGAAGGAAGAAGGTGCCGCATTGGGGACGGGAATGCAAATACTGGATTCTTTCAGTTTGTTGGCTACCCGGGGAGCTGACGGAGTCATTTCCCCTGCCGAATCGTATTCCATCGGTCTCTCCGTGTTCAATATGGCCGGTGCGCTTGTCCAACTGATAGGAGTGATTACACTTTCCGAATTCCTGGCGAATCGTTATGGAAAGAAATCGACGTTTATGGTTTGTTTAGGTCTCACAGCTTTGTTTACGGCAGCTTTTATGCTTCCATCTAAGGATGATGTGGGCTTGATTTTTACTTTGGGCATCTTAAAGAGTCTGGCGTATGCGCCTACGGTACCATTGCTTTGGGCTATGATAGCCGATGTGGCCGATCACATGGAATATGTGAACCACCGTCGTGCCACGGGGTTGTGTTTTTCCGGGGTGGTCTTTGCTTTGAAAGCCGGTTTAGGCATTGGCGGGGCGATAGCCGGTGGCATCTTATCGGTATTCGGTTACGTCAACGACGTGACGATAGCTCAGTCGTCGGCTTCTTTGTTTGGTATCCGGATGGCCTCCAGTATTGTGCCCGGTATATGTTTCGGTATTGGGGTAGTAGCTCTTTTCTTCTATCCTATTTCAAAAGCGTTGAATGAAAAGATGCAGATGGAGTTAGCCCGAAGAAGAGAAGATGAATTTGGTAATAATTAAAATAAAAAGATAGAAGATGGGATTATTCAAAAGAAGTATGTTTTTAGGGATGGCTGCTATTGCCATTTTGGACGGTTTTGCACAGGCAGAAAATACTCTACGTGGAGCGTTTGCCGATAAGTTCCTGATAGGAACCGCACTTAATGTCCGCCAAGTAGAAAGTAAAGACAAAGCCTTGCAGGCATTGGTGCGTGACCAGTTCAGTGCCGTGGTGGCAGAGAATTGCATGAAGGCTGAAGTGGTGCAGCCTAAGGAAGGGGTCTTTAAGTTCGAAGATGGCGACCGTTTATGCGATTTGGCAGAGAAAAATGGTCAAGTCGTTACCGGGCATTGCCTGATATGGCATTCTCAGGCACCAAAATGGTTTTTCAAGGACAAGGAAGGAAAGACGGTAAGTCGGGATGTTTTGATTCAACGTATGAAGGACCATATATATAAGGTCGTGGGGCATTACAAAGGCCGTGTCAAGGGTTGGGACGTGGTCAACGAAGCAATCGAAGGAAACGGTGAATTCCGGAAATCTCCTTTTTATAAGATCATAGGACCTGACTTTATCCGTTTGGCTTTTCAGTTTGCCCATGAGGCAGACCCTGATGTGGAGCTTTATTACAACGATTACGGTATGGACTCTCCTCGCAAACGTGAGGCTGTGGTGCGTCTGGTCAAAGACTTGAAGGCTCATGGTTGCCGTATTGATGCGGTAGGCATGCAATCACATTTAGGTCTTAATACGTCGCTTGGCGAATATGAAAAAAGTATGGAAGCTTTTATCGGTGCCGGGGTAAAAGTATTGGTAACGGAAATGGAACTTAGCGTATTGCCTTGGCCAAAAGGAAATTACGGAGCCGCAATAGAGACTAATTTTGCTTATAAGGATGAGATGGATCCCTATAAGGACGGACTTCCGGAAGAAAAGGCTAAGGAACAAAATGATTTTTATATTAAGTTATTCGATATTTATCTGCGTCACAGCAAGGACATCGGCCGCGTCACATTTTGGGGAGTCTCCGACGGTGACTCTTGGAAAAACAATTTTCCTATACATGGGCGTACGGACTATCCGTTGGCTTTCGACCGGGATTTGAAGCCTAAGCCGTTTGTGAAGACCGTCATAGAAATGGCGAAGTCCGGACGTTATGACAAATAGTCTGAAAGAGGAGAGTGTATATATAATATAACTAAAAACTATTCACAATATGAAGAAGAGATATTTGATTCCGGGAGATTATATGGCAGACCCGTCGGTACATGTGTTTGAAGGTAAAGTATATATTTATCCGTCTCACGATTGGGAGAGCGGTATTCCCGAAGATGATTGGGGAGCACATTTTGATATGCGCGACTATCATGTTTTCTCGTTGGAAGATGTGATGGAAGGAGATGTGACAGACCATGGTAGGGTTCTTGACAAGACGGATGTGCCTTGGGTAAAGCGTCAGATGTGGGATTGCGACTGTTGTGAAAAGGACGGAAAGTATTATCTTTATTTCCCGGCCAAAGACCATACGGACATCTTCCGTCTGGGAGTGGCTGTCAGTGACACGCCTTACGGCCCGTTTGTGCCGGAACCGGATCCTATCAGGGGAAGTTATTCCATGGATCCGGCCGTATTTAAGGATGATGACGGTCAGGTATATGTTTATTTCGGTGGACTGATGGGCGGTCAACTTCAGCGTTATAAGGATAATAGTGCTTTGGAATGTGCGGAATTTCCGGCTGACGATGAACCGGCCATACCTTCTCGTGTGGCACGTTTGACGGAAGATATGAAGCAGTTTGCCGAAGAGCCGCGTCCCGTGGTAATTTTGGACGAGAACGGAAAACCGCTGACAGCAGGCGACCATGACCGTCGTTTTTTCGAAGCTTCATGGATGCATAAATACAATGGAAAGTACTATTTCTCTTATTCCACGGGAGATACGCATTTTTTGTGTTATGCCATCGGTGATAACCCATACGGCCCGTTTGTTTACCAAGGAGTAATTCTTACTCCTGTGGTAGGATGGACCACCCATCACTGTATTGTGGAGTACAAAGGAAAATGGTATTTGTTCCATCATGATTCGGTGCCGTCGGGAGGACGTACGTGGTTGCGTAGCCTGAAAGTCTGTGAATTGCATTATGATGCAGAAGGAAAGATCGAGACGATAGAAGGAAAGGATGATTAACGGTTATGATAGGATGAAAAACTGGTTGTGGATTATAGGCTTGTTTTTCGTACTTTCGCTCCATGCAGAGGATGGCCATCGGCTATGGCTCCGCATGGAGCGAAATGCGATACCGGCTGACGTGCGTCTGGCGGAAGGTATGGGACGGACGGCTATTTTGGATATTGCGTCTCGTGAATTGAAAGACTTTTGGAAAGGGGAGGGACGTGTGCTTCTTTGTGTATCTAAAGGTGGGGCTACGAGGGATGGTTTTACGATTCGTAAGAAAGGACAGGACATGGAACTTTCTTCGGCATCCGACCGCGGCGTGCTTTATGCAGCCTATGATTTGCTACGCAGGCAGCAGACCGGAGATTTACTGTCGGATGGTGCGGTTGTGGCAGAAATGCCTTCTTACGACATTCGTATCCTAAACCATTGGGACAATCCCGATGGGACGGTAGAGAGAGGTTATGCCGGGCGTTCGATATGGAAGTGGGACGAATTGCCCGAAACGGTTTCCCCATTGTACGAGGAATATGCGCGTGCCAATGCTTCCATCGGTATCAATGCCGTAGTACTCAATAATGTGAATGCCAAACCGCAGATGCTTTCCACTGGAATGCTTCGTAAAGTAGCGGTTATTGCCGATGTGCTGCGCCCATATGGCATAAGGACTTATTTGTCGGTGAACTTTGCTTCCCCGAAAGCCCTTGGAGAGTTGCCTACGGCTGACCCTTTGGACGCGGATGTACAGCGGTGGTGGAAGAAGAAGACTAAGGAAATTTACCGCTTGATTCCCGATTTCGGCGGTTTTCTGGTCAAGGCGAACAGCGAAGGGGAGCCTGGCCCACAAGATTACGGGCGGACGCATGCCGATGGAGCCAATATGTTGGCCGACATACTCGCTCCTCACGGAGGTGTAGTAATGTGGCGGGCATTTGTTTATCAGGCGTCAAGTCCCGACCGGGCATGTCAGGCATACGAGGAGTTTATGCCTTTCGATGGGCAATTCCGTGAAAACGTGATTGTACAGGTGAAAAATGGTCCGATAGACTTTCAACCTCGTGAACCTTTCAGTCCCTTGTTCGGTGCCATGCAACACACGCAGGTTATGCCGGAATTTCAGATAACCCAGGAGTATTTGGGGCAGTCCATTCATACGGTCTTTTTACCTACGATGTGGAAAGCTTGTTTAGATGCCGAAACCTATCGGGATGGAGGCGGAACAGTAGTAGAGGTCACACAGCATCGGGTCGGTATTCATTCCCGGTCGGCCATGGCGGGAGTGGCCAACATCGGGGATGTGGTCAACTGGACCGGAAGCGATATGGCACAGGCTAATTGGTATGCTTTCGGTCGTTTGTGTTGGAATACCGAACTGTCGGCAGCACAGATTGCCGAAGAGTTTCTGAAGCAGACTTTCTCGGCTGATGAACATTTCGTCGAACCGGTACGCCAGTTGCTTTTACGTTCATGGGATACGGCAGTCAGCTATATGATGCCGTTGGGGTTGCATCATATCTTTGCTTTCGGGCATCATTACGGGCCTGAGCCATGGTGTGCTCCTCCGAATACCCGTCCGGATTGGTTGCCGAAGTACTACCATCGGGCCGATTCGATAGGGATTGGTTTCGACCGTACGGTACGGGGTTCGAAAGCAGTACTACAGTATTGTGAACCGTTAGCTACACTTTACGGGAATTTGGAGACTTGTCCGGAAGAATATCTTTTATGGTTTCATCATGTGCCTTGGGAGTATGTGATGCGGAACGGTTTGACTTTATGGGATAATCTCTGTTACATTTATAACAGCGGAGTCGAAGATGCTTGGGAGTTTGTGGATTTGTGGCAGAAAGCTCAACCGTATATCGACACGGAGCGTTACGAAGCCATGTTGATGCGATTCGAACGGCAGGCGCGTGATGCGGAATGGTGGCGGGATGCTTGCCTGCTTTATTTCCAAATGTATTCTCGTCGTCCGATACCGGCCGATTGTCCGCCCCCAATACATAAACTGGACGATTTAATGAAATACAGGTTACATATAGACAATTATACTGCAGCCGACATGGATAAATTGCCGTAAAATACCGAGAATGTTACAAAGGATATAGAAAATGTAACATGAGAGCATTAGTACTTTTTTTAATCATTGAAGCGGAAAAGCCTTTTTAGGGAGGCTTTTTCGCTTTTTTTGTAAGAATGAAACAAAATAAAAGAAACATGATACATAGGCGAAAATGACTTTTCGTTTTATCCCGTAATTTAGCACCCGATAACGAGAGATATGATTTATTTTCAAAGAAAGTAATAACATTAATAAAATAATCTAATATGAGTTCAAGGAAAAACAGAAGAAGATTCGCTCCGTTTTGGACTGGTTTGGCATGCTGTGCCTTGGGTTGTTTTTACTCCTGTAACGATGGCTACGATCTGATGGATGAAGATCCGGCGTGGTTGGGCAGTAGTATTTATGACTATTTGAAGTCGAATGGGAATTACACCAACGTGGTGAGGATGATTGATGACTTGGGGTATACCGAAGTCCTTGCCCGTACGGGAAGTAAGACCTTATTTGTAGCAGATGATGATGCTTACGCGCGTTTCTATAATAATAGGAAATGGGGCGTAGGAAGTTATGAAGACTTGTCCGTGGCACAGAAGAAGCAGTTGCTTTATGGTTCGATGATCAACAACGCCTGCCAGGTTGCTTACTTGTCAAGTTCTACCGGGCCGACAGAAGGTGACTGTATGCGCCGCTTGACTTCAGCATCGGCATACGATACAGTGCCTATTTTGAAACCTGAAGATATGCCGGATACAAAGTATTGGGCATATTACAAAAATTCAGGTAAGGCTATCCCGTGTTTGGAAGATATGACCACAGCACCTATGATTCATTTCATTGAGGCTTATTTGCAGAACCGTCGTATATCCAATGATGATTGTAATTTCCTATTTAATTATGCAACGGAACGTAAGCCGGGTGATGCCAATGTGAATGGAGTGATGATGGTAGAACAAAACATTCGTTGTTCGAATGGCTTTGTACATAAGATGGGAGATGTGATGACCCCGCTTCCTAATTTGGCTAATGTCATTGCAGGGATGCCACGCGCACAACAATTTTCAAAGATGTTGGATCGTTTTTCAGCACCTTATTATGATGAATCGTTGACACGGGAGTATAACCGTTTGTATGGCACCAGTTATGATTCTGTTTTCCAGAAACGTTATTTTTCAGAGCGTTCACAAGGTGGATCGCCTTTGAATTTGACGCAGAAGGAAGAACCGGTGGAGGCGATGCTGAAATTCGACCCGGGATGGAATGCCTATTACTCTGAGTTAAACGCCAGTGTCTCTACGGATGTCCTTTTGCAACAAGACATGGCCGTCATGCTTGTGCCAACTGATGCCGCGCTTACGGAATATTGGGAAAATGGTGCCGGAAAAGTATTGAAAGATAGATATGGGACTTGGGAAAATGTGCCAGACAAGGTGCTTTCAAAGCTATTGAA
>OHJS01001511.1_pt1 | contig 11273 bp, 7 predicted proteins | sample 1568661 | NCBI WGS metagenome assembly OHJS01 (sample SAMEA3879603, study PRJEB24766) | human gut metagenome | biome: human-associated habitat; feature: feces | place: USA | collected 1985/1987 | reverse complement strand
GCGTCACCACTGAACAGGATAACGTCCAGTTCGTCCCATCCGCGCAACTCCACTTCTTTTTTCGTTGTGGGCAACCAATCAGTCAGTCGATATTCTTTCATGCCGCAAAGATACGCATAAAATGAGGTTCAGCCAGAAAATGCGTAGTTAAATTGCTGTTGATGATGCTTGCGGCTCTTCCCCAAGTCCGGGGCAAAACGGCTTCGTGAGACGATGAAATCCATCTCGTGAGATGGAGGCTAACAAAAATATCAAAGAATCGTCTGTTATATCCTTATATTTTATACTTTTGTACGCAGATGGCACAAGCAAAATATAAATCAATCTATATATTATGGAAATACCTCCGTATGAAGAATCAAAAGATGTGATACAACGCAAACTCGATCAGACAACTATGATTTTGCAGAATATCAATGCTTATTTTTTACTGATAGATAAAGATTTTATAGTCTGCGATACCAATTACTATTCCTTGAATAAGCTTCCAGCTCCTGAGGTTGGTATGACACAAAAGGTCGGTGACCTGTTGCATTGCCGGAATGCTGCTGAAGCCGGCGAATGTGGTATGCATCACCAGTGTAAACTTTGTGGTATCCGCGCGGCTATTGGAAGAGCTTTTCATAAGAAAGAGAGTTTCCAAAAAGTAAATGCTTCTATGAATCTTCTGAATGACAAAGAAGACAAAGTGATTCCTTGTGATGTTTCAGTATCGGGTGCTTATGTTGTTATTAACGGGGAAGATCATATGGTATTGACGGTTTATGATGTGACGGAACTACAGAATGTTCAAAGGTTGCTGAATATTGAGAGAAAGAACTCGATATCTGCAGAGAGATTAAAATCCACTTTTATTGCGAATATAAGTCATGAAGTCCGCACACCATTGAATGCGATTGTCGGCTTTTCGGGATTAATAGCTACCGCTTCTGATGAAGAGGAAAAGAAATTGTATATGGATATTATTTCAGAGAACAATGAGCGTTTGTTACGTTTGATAAATGATATCTTTGATCTTTCGCAGATAGAAGCCGGAACTTTGAATTTTGAGTATTCTGAATTTGATGCCAATGACTTGTTAAGAGAGTTGGAAGGTATGTTTAAGGTGAAACTATTCAATAATCCTTCAGTTGATTTGATTTGTGAAGACTCAGTGCAATCTATTATCATGTATTCTGAACGCCAACGCATCATTCAGGTGATGGCAAACCTGATTCATAATGCGATCAAGTTTACCAAATCAGGTGAGATACGCTTTAGTTGCCGTATGGAGGGAACGGATGAGGTTTACTTTTATGTATCTGATACTGGAATTGGAATTCCGAAAGAAGAACAGCAAGAGATATTTTCCAGTTTTAAAAAGTTGGATCGGGAAGTACCGGGAACAGGTCTGGGGTTGACACTTTCACAAACTATTATCCAAAATTTGGGAGGTAGGGCTGGTTTGGAATCTGAGGTCAATAAAGGTTCTACATTTTGGTTTGTAGTACCCTTGATTATGGATCCGTATAATTGAATGAGAGAAAATAATATAAAACGAATCCTGTTAGAAGCTTTCTTATGCTGAAACAGGATTCGTTTTTTTATTTCTTATTTCCGGATACGATCATGAATGATGATTTGCAATTTACTGCACAATTTATTTTTTTGTGAATTGTACCGTCATTTGTTCGCCATCGTAAATCTCACGAAAGCCGATTTGTTGTTCTGCGAGATATTCTTTTAAATCATTGAAGGCAGCAGTATCATTCATAATAATTTCCAGTTTCTCACCCAGTGTAGCTTCGCACATGGCTTTGACGGCCGGGATGAGAGGACTGTAAAGTTTTTGACCGCACGTGTCGATTGTTTTCATTTTATTATTCCTCTTCTATGGGTTCCTGCTTTGAAAACCATTCCAGATAGAGCTTAATCAGTTGCTGTAATCCGAAGGCTTTCATGTTGTTGTGGTATATCACGTCGATGCAGAGGTCGAGCAAGTCTTTGCTGTCTTCTTCTTGTGATGCGATGAGGGAGCGGATATTCAGTCTCAGTTTTTCCAGAACAGATTCGTCTACAATACCATTACTGTCGATAAGATGACGGAAAAGTCCGTATTTCTCAATGGTTGCCAGGTTCTCTTCGGATATCTCTAAACTGCGGGTACCGCTGGGGTTTGCTTGTATAGTATACATAGTGTTTTATATTTTTAAAGGTTTATACTCTGAGAGCAAAGATAAGCGTTATTTTTAATTAGGCGCATTGTTTTTTATTTTTTTGCTTGAAAGAATTGCAGGATAGAAGCCATGACAGCGTTGCGATCCGTTTCCTGTTCAATACTTTCTAATGGGAACCCCATAACGAAGGTACGGTAGTTGCCCTGATAGGCAATGGCAGCACTTTGATTTCCGGAAGTATAGGTGAGCACTGGAAAAGCAGTATCTGTCGGTAGAATACATTCGGGAGCTGTTACGGGATAAGCGTACTCATTGGGTAGGCGGGGGATACTGAATGTACGTCCCAGACCATTAATATTTCCTGAGCGATTATCGGTGATGGATTGTCCGTAGGCATATTTCAGGATGTTTTGTGTGAACTCCCGGTCTCCCTGCGAACCGTTCATATCGCTGCCAAGATAGGAACCGCTCACAAGCAGATTTCCACCGGATTGGCAATAAGCGGTCAGTGCTCGCTGCATAGCAGAGGAAAAGGTTTTGTAATATGCATTGCTTGCCGGATTGCTTTGGCGGTCTTCTTTTTCCAGTCCGAGGATATAGTCTACGATATCGTAAGCTTCCAATGGAATACGTCCGCTTTCTACGGCTTCATCACTGCATGACACGAAACTATAATCTCCGGATACCTGTATCGCCTTTCCGTGTATGAACGGATAATCGAAGCTATTTCCGGCAATTCGCATTCCTTCCCATTCGCTACCGCTACGTCCCAGTTCCTTCCCGGTCTGTTTGCGGGAGAATTCTGTTTGAGCACCACAAAGTGAGATGTCATATAAATAAGGTACACCCGGGTCTTTCGTTAAATCGAATCCGGCTTCAGTGGGGGTATCAATGACGGCTGGCCCACTGAGGCGGTCAAAACCATTGACAATCAAAATACGTCCTTTTTCTCTTTTTGCTTTATAAGCTGCAAGAATCTCGGATGGAAAACTTTCTCCACCCCGGTTGGCTGCGGTTACTTTAAAGGAATAGACGATGCCCGGTTCTATTTTTACGGTGTGGGATGGGGAGCTGACGCGTACGCCATTGTCAAATCCTCCACGACCGATACGTGTATATACAATGTATTCACGTGGTTTGGCAGTCGGCTCCAACGGGTCTTCCTCTCCTTGCCAGGAAAGCTCTAAAGTATTCTTCTTTTGACCGAAGCGGATGGCAAAGTGGCTGACGGGAAGGGGTTGGACAACGTAGTCTCTGCCGTGCTGGCTGCATATGTATTGCAGAATGGCTTTATAGAGCGCACGCCCGACGGTGAACTTGAAGTTAGGGTCATGTCCCAAGCGCATATCTGCGAAGTTCTGGTGCGACAACAGTTCTACGATGGTGGAAGGGACGGCGGGCAGGCGTGTTTCACTGTAGTTGCGGTTCCATAGGCTGCGGCGTGTCCAGTCTACGTTGAAGGTAGAGCGGATATCATGCTGCAACTGCGTTAGCAGAATGTCCGAAAGGTCACGGGAGGCATGGCGGTCTGTACCGGCATGCAGTCGGCCGTTGTTGAAGTTGGTGGTATAAATGCCGAGAGTGCCTATAATCTCATCTTCCTTACTGAAACCGGCATCGCTATGCAGGGCCATACTCATTTCAAAGGGGATGCCCAAACCTTCTTCCGTCGGGTTGAATAGTGATTTTCCTGCAAGGTAATTCACTGTACGGGAACGTACGTTGATGTCGTCGTTCATATCATTCTTTCCCTCATAGCCTCCATAGACGGGATAGGGCATGCCTGCCCATTGGGCAAAGTAGCGTGCGCCTTCCAGGTATCTGGGCAAGCCGCTGGTTTGTCCTCCGCGGGCAATGTTGCCCATGCCTCCTCCAAAGCGGACGGCATCGGCACAGACCACGCCTTTCTCTTTGCTTTCGTTGCTCAATACCACCATGCCATAGTCATTCCGGCCTTTGTCGAAAGTGAATGTGCCGAGGTACACCCATGTGCCGCCTCCTATTTGCTGGTTCACCTTGAACTCCGTGACGCCTCCATTGTGAAATACAAGATATTTGGCATCGCTTACGCTGCCCGGCAGTGTTTGGTAAGATACGTATACAGCATATTCTCCCGTTTCCGGAATATCGGGTACCCATTCGGCAAAAGCCTTGTCTTTCTTCTTTTCAGTTTTGGCAAAGCGTGCCGTGCCGGAGAGGAAAGGGTTTTCATTGTCCTGATAGATTCGTTTCCGTTGGGCAAATCCGGGTCGGAAGGTCTGTTTCCAACGTGCTTTCCGGCTTTTCACGTCCAGATAAAGGGAACCTTGTCCTCCATGTCCGCTCAGGCTACCGTCATTGTCTACGATGACTTCCTGCTTCTGCGTGTCCCTTTCGCGGGGAGTGAATACATTGGCTCCTGCATTCTCTAGCATGGGCAGGAGGTAGGGCAGGATGAAGGATTGGGTGAACTGGTCTTCTGTAGTGCAGAACAGCCTCGGGCGTTGCCATCCCCATTTGTCCTTGTCATTGATATAATATTTCCCGTGGCTTTGCCAAAGGGCGATGTGGCGTCCTTCCAGTCCGCGGGTGATGTCGTAGGGGCGCGAGGTACGGGTTACCCAGGGGGTACCTTTGTATTCCAGGTGGCTGAACAGACGTGCCTTGTCTTTCTTCCCTTTCCGGTAGAGGTTGGGGATAAGCTCTTCGATGCTCTTCCCGTCAGCAAAGACGGTGAGGTCGAAATAGTTCACCGGTCCTGGCAGGATTTGTCCCAGATGGCGGTAAATGGCATCAACGGTTTCAGGCCGTAGAGGCTGGTAGGCAAAGCGCTCGTTTGTATAGACAAGCAATTTCTTCTTCCGGAAGTCAATGCGGAAACTATCCAGCTTGCAGGTACCGATGTTGGCCGTATGGGTGGTGTATTCCCTAAAGAATGTCTGGAGGCGTTCTTCCACATTCTGCTCTAGTTCTTGTGCCGGAAGGAGGAATCCACACAAGAGCCATATGCCGGTTAGGATAAGTTTTTTCATACTGATGAAATATTGAAGTTGCCAATATCTGCTTTTACCAGACGGTGGTGCGTGCAAAAGTACATAAAAGAAAGCTTCACTGATGAGCGGGTTACTTTCTTTTTATTATTTTGCAGACATATAAGTAAGTCTTAAGAATTAAAAAGCATTAATCGGCAATCTTTTTCAGTTCTGTCAGTTCCGTAACTTTGTCCGGATAGAGGATGGCGTTGTGCGCAGCCATTTGAGCTGCTTTCTTATGGATTGGGTCTATTCCTTCGGGAGAATATGGGTTTTCTGTTACATTCTGATGGGTCAATGCCTCAAACCATGTGCAGGCAGCTGTATATCTGCCTATGGTTAAGTCAAGGTGGTATCCGTCCCTATTCATATGGTCGCCGATAAAGGAGGTACGTGCATTTTGTATGGCGGTTCCCGAAGGGATAATTTTCTTGATACCCACCAGGTTGGCGGCTTTCTTTACTGCATCCACAATGCTGGTGTACATTTTCATTTGGTTCTGGTCATAGTTTTTGAATCCGGTGTGGTTGGCATTGGTAGCATAAGCCCATGTCTGGTGCATCATTAATACGGTTTCCTTTCCAATTCGTTCCCTGATATAGTTAACCAATTCAGGTAGGGAAGCTTTGTAGCTGTCATAGATACCAGACAAAGGGCTGGCCTGTTGAACACTGATATAGTCCCATTTCTCATCGGCCAGTGCTTTCTCAATAGTCATTGACCGGGTTTCTGTTTTTTCCCCGTCTTTCTCTACTTTGCGATAGGCATAGGCCGGAGCGTTGTTGCGTATGTTTTGTACGTGCCGTTCCAGTGAACATCCTCCGATAAACATATTGCCGATAATCATGGTGATACCTTCAGCTTCTCCCAGTTCGTGCAAATATTGCTCTACTGCATCTTGTGAAAAGCTGTTGCCTATTGCCAATACTTTGATGGTGTCGTTATTGGCATGGCATCCATTTGCAAACAATGTAAATGGCGTGAGTAGGAATAAAATGACAAGGATGTTGATAGCATACTTTTTCATAATGGTGTTTGTTTTTAAGTTTTGTCGTTTCGATAAATAAGTAACAAAATTATTTGATTGTTTTTATATCTGCAAGTATTCCTTGGGAATATAAGAAGGCTGAGACATGAAAAAATGAGATGCATTGCCGGAGCAATACATCTCATCCTATTGTTAATATTTTATCCGTTTATAGCGGAATGTATTCCACAAAGGCTTCCATCGCCTCATAGGAAGCAAGTCCGAGGCTGTCATACAAGGCAGCTGTTCCGCGGTTACGGTCCTCGCTGCGTTGCCAGAACAGACGTTCGTCATTGCCCAGGAACGGTGCGCTTTCCATCTGCGATTGATGCTTCAGGATAGAGTTACGCTTGGCACGCAGTTCTTCCGGGCTGATGGGCACAGCCATCTCAATGTTTTCGATTTCCCATTCGGCCCATGCACCGCGGTACATCCAGATACGGCATTCCTTCAACCATTTGGCACCTTCTTCTTTTTCCAAGTCAATGGCGGCAAATACGGCGTCCGTACAAACACGGTGTGTGCCGTGCGGGTCGGCCAGGTCGCCGGCAACGAAAATCTGATGGGGTTTCACTTCACGCAATAGGTTGCGTACAATTTCCACGTCTGCTTCGCTGATAGGATTCTTCTGTATCTTGCCCGTTTCGTAGAATGGCAGGTCAAGGAAATGACAGTGATCCAGAGGGATATTATTGTATGTACATGCAGTGCGTGCCTCGCCACGGCGAATCAGTCCCTTGATGGTCAAGATGTCGCGTGTATCCATGTCACCGTCTTTCTTCTCCTTCAAGTATTTACGGATTTCAGTATATTTGTCATTGATGACCTGGTCTTCGCTGTTGTTGAAGATTTGGTTGAACCCGTTGATGAAGTGCAGGAAGCGGATAACTTCTTCATCGCCTACGGCAATGTTACCGGAAGTTTCGTAAGCCACATGCACGTCATGTTTCTGCTCTACCAGACGACGGATGGTGCCTCCCATGGAGATAACGTCATCATCGGGATGCGGAGAAAATACGACCACACGTTTTGGATAGGGCTTTGCACGCTCAGGACGATAGGTGTCGTCAGCATTCGGCTTGCCGCCCGGCCATCCGGTGATGGTATGTTGCAGGTCATTGAATATCTTGATGTTCACGTTATAGGCTGAGCCGAACAATGCCAGCAGTTCGCTCAGACCGTTTTCGTTGTAGTCCTTGTTGGTCAGTTTCAGAATGGGTTTTCCGGTGAGTTGGCACAACCAGACGATGGCACTGCGGATGAGCTTGTCGTTCCATTCGCAGGAGGTTACCAGCCAGGGGCGTTGGATACGCGTCAAATTGGCGGCGGCAGACAAGTCGATAGCTACATGTGCATTGTTGTGAGTCTGCAGATAAGATGCAGGGATAGTATCTGTTACTGGACCTTCAACGCATTCTTTCACCTTTTGCGCTTTCTCCTCACCCCATGCCAGCAGATATATTTTCTTTGCCGAGAGGATGGTGGCTACTCCCATGGTGATGGAGCTGATGGGGGTATTTTCAATGCTACCGAACATCTTGGAAGCTTCATTGCGGGAGTCGTTGTCCAGCAATATCAGACGAGTGGTAGAGTTCAGGCGTGAACCCGGTTCATTGAAACCTATATTACCTACACGGCCAATGCCCAGCAAAGCGATGTCTAAGCCACCGAAACTTTCAATGCGCTGCTCGTAAAGACGGCAATATTCAAAGATGGCGTCTTTGGCGATGGTGCTGTCGGGGGTGAAAACATTCTGTTTGTCAATGTCCACATGGTCTATCAGCATTTCCTTCAATGCGTTGAAGTTGCTGTTGATGGCATTGGGAGCTAATGGATAATATTCGTAGAGGTTGAATATGACTACGTTGCGGAAACTTAATCCCTCTTCCTGGTGCATACGTACCAAGTCTGCATATACATTGCGCGGAGAGTTACCGCCTGCCAGTGCCAAGACACAGAAACGTCCCGCCTTTTGCTTGTCACGGATTAACTGTGCAATGTCAAGGGCAATCTGGTTGGCGCCTTCTTCCGCAGACTCATAAATATCTGTCGGGATTTTTTCCAGTCGGGTCAATACCGACCGTTCAAATGCATTCTCAGGTCTATAGTACCTGGGGGAGACTCTGTTGAGAGTGATTTGAGAACTAAGATTGGTTTTCATAACTTAATTGGTATTAATAAATTGATTAAAGCTTGTCGCTTCTAAGATTTAACAAATATACAAAAAACAATGTTCACTAATTCTAGTGTTGGGGTTGTTTTTTGGAACAAGGTGTTTTCTTCTGACACTGTTTCGGGATACAAATGTAGCCACTTTTTGGTAACTATGCACTCACTTCTTTTAGGTATTTTCATTAAAAAGACTAAAATGGAATCTTTTTGTACAAAAACATCACCTGTTCGGGGGATGGTATGCTGACCGGTTTCATCAACAGATAACCTTAATTGATATAGAATGTAGTGGTTACTGTATTTCCTGCTTCGTCTACCGCTGTTAGTGAATGTTTTCCGGGCGTGGGTTGTAGTGAGATCTTATGAAAGTCTTGTGTCTGGGTAAGATAAGTGTTATCAAGGTGCCAGAAAATGGTGGTACCTGGATTGCTGTGAGCCAACTCGGTGGTTAGAAAGCCCGGACTTCCATCCATCTGTTTGGGTAACACAATACGGGCATTCATGGGTGGATAGATGAATTGCATGGATTGCAATGCATCCTCTCCGCAGCCTGTTTTGAAGGGAGGAAGCGGATTGTATTCCGGATGATGTTGTTTGTAATACCATTCCCATACAGGTGGTAAAGTGAACCAGGACTTCTGGATAGTTGGTTCCAAATTTGCGCAATTCTCGTAGATACGGTGAGTTTCATCGGCTGAAAGGGTGATCAGGTGATGATAAGGGCAAGCTTCCGTCTTTAGTCCGGCAGGAAGAATCAGTAAAGTATCTGTTTCTTCGCAAAACCTACCCTTCAAGTGTCCGGATTTCCGGCATACCTCAGCTTTGACAAAGACATCTCCCGGGCGTTTGAACCACCGTGTCGGAGGTAGCAGACTAAATACATCAAACAAAACCGGACCGGCTGTCCGTGCTCCTACAAGACCGGGTTTACCTTCTCCTGTAGCATTCCCTACCCATACACCTACGGCATAGTGAGGGGTGACTCCTACAGCCCAGGCATCGCGGAATCCGTGGCTTGTTCCGGTCTTCCAGGCAATGGGGTGCATGGAGGGGATTGATTTCCAGTCAATTTCTTCGGGACGATTCACCTCGGTTAACGCATTGAAGGTTTGCCATGCGGCTCCCGATTGGAAAGTATCCGTCGATTTTCCCGAAGCGAAGACTTCTGATTCTCCTGATCCTTCAGCGTCCGCAAGCAGCAAACTACATTCTGTTTGTGGAAGCTGCAATAAACTCCGCCCCATGTAAGCATACGCATTTGTCACATCCCACAGGGTAGCTTCCGCTCCGCCCAGAATGAGTGATAAACCATAATGGGAAGCCGGACGGTTGATTGTTTTTAAGCCTATTTGCCTCAGAAAAGTATGAAACTTGGGAACACCATATCTTTGTAGCATCGTCACTGCCGGAATATTCAATGAACGTGCAAGAGCTTCCGAAGCAGGAACGGCACCTTCGAATTGCAAACTGAAGTTTTGAGGTGTAAAGCCATTAATATTAATCGGTATATCGGGCAGTAGCGTATGAGGTAGCAGACTGCCTTCCTGCAACATGGCGTAATATAAAAATGGTTTCAGAATACTTCCCGTGCTTCTGGGTGCCTGAATAACATCTACTTGGTTACCGGCTTGCTTCCGTTCGAAATTGACATTGCCGCAATAAGCTACAACCTGATTGGTTCGGATATCAATCACCAGAATTGCCAGGTTGCGTATATCACTCCGGTTAAATTCATTGCTCCAACGTTCGGCTGCGTTCTCTATTTGGGTTTGAATACCCCTGTCGATGGTTGATATGGAATATTTTCCGTTTCGTTCCTGATAGAAGCGACTGACTAGATGGGGAGCGGTTTGGGGGAGTGGATGAGGCTCGTCGGGGAGTGGTTCGCTGATAGCCAGTTCGTAAGTGGAGTTATCTATAATCTTTCGTACATATAGTTGTTTTAGCAGACGGTTTCTTTTATTAAGTAATAATTGTCGTGATTTGGAGAGATGAATCATGGCGGGTGCATTTGGAAGTACTGCCAGCATGGCTGCTTCTGCCCAGGACAGTTCTTCGGCGGGATGTCCGAAATATCGCCAGGCAGCGGCATCGAGCCCTACTACGTTTCCTCCGAAAGGAGCGTGTGAGATGTACATAGACAGGATTTTCTCTTTTGAAGCGCGAAACTCAAGTCGGGTGGCCAGAATCATTTCTATGAACTTTTCTCCAAAAGTGCGCGATTCGTTTCTTGCCAGACGGATCGTTTGCATGGTGAGGGTACTTCCTCCACTTACAATGCGCTTATTCTTTAGGTTTTGGTAGGCGGCTCTGCTAATGGAGACAGGATTGACTCCCCAATGGTGATAGAAATGCCTGTCTTCGAAAGTGATGAGGCATTGCTTTATTTTCTCCGGAGTAGTGGTCCGGGGTGGAAAGCGCCATTGACCGTCGGATGCAATGCGTGCGCCCAATAATTCACCGTTCCGGTCAGTGACGACGGTGGAGTAGGGCACATGGAAAAGTTGCCGGGGGAGGCAAAAAATATAGCCTATCACTAGAATTGTAATAAGTATGAGTATTACTTTTCTGGTGATAGACAGTTGTTTGAAGTACTTTATAATTTGAATCTTCATCAATATTTAAATATGACTATCTTAATTCTCCTCCTCCGGGAGGAGTACCCCATAGGGGGGAGGTGGTAGGTAGAATGAAAAATACCTATGAATTAATAAGGAACTCTTTTCTTACCTACCACCCCGCCCTTTGGGCACCCCTCCTTCTAGAAGAAGGGGAATTGAGATACTCTATTTACTTAATATTGGGGTTATCATTTAACTCATAACCCTACTGAACTAAGCGATAATTTAATGATGAAAGAATAGAGATGCGGTTACCGAAGGACTGGTACTACCAAAAGCCGGAAAA
>OHJS01001510.1_pt1 | contig 11280 bp, 6 predicted proteins | sample 1568661 | NCBI WGS metagenome assembly OHJS01 (sample SAMEA3879603, study PRJEB24766) | human gut metagenome | biome: human-associated habitat; feature: feces | place: USA | collected 1985/1987 | reverse complement strand
CAGCATAAAACAAGCCTTCCTCAATTTCCAGGTCGCACGCCTTGAGCGCTTGTACTTCCAAGGGCGTACCCTCCGCGTACGTTTTCCCAAGCCCCACTGTTCTGAGTATAATCATGATTTGATCCTCCATAATAAAGTTTTCTTGCCGTGCTTTTTTCACATCATCAATTTCGCCGTAGAGTCAGCCAATATAGTCCAGCTAGATGCTCTAAAAGTTGAATCACCCACCTATCCTTTCCGTTATGAACAGGGATACAGAAAAGTTAAATTATGAGAGTATATTAACATAAAGCTATTGTATTAACTACAGTTAGGATATACTTTTATGTACAGTTAACGGATTGTTAACATTTTGTAGAACAAAGCAGTTTCAAATATCGTATTGTTTTAATTATATATTATTCTGTCTTATTCTATAAAAACAAAGCATTTCATCCATCAATCCTCACACGTTTTGAGTAAATTATACTATTCACTTCGTTCCCTTCTAAATTCAAAAAAACTTGTAAAAAGAATAACGCTTTCCGGGCCAAACATTAGACTGTGCTTTCCTTTCAATTATCGAAGACTTTAACCAATAAAATGTACCAAACGATATAAACATCATGAAGGCTTTTTGCTTTGAGTTTAAACGCCGATCAGGTATGTTCGGATCACTTGCATCTAGGGTGAAACAAAAATCTTTCTATATTTAACAGTTACATTTTCATCTTTTCTTATTAATCTTTAGTTCCAAACCTCAACCGATAAAACAAAACATGTATATTGTCCCGTTATAATATGTTTAAAAACACGCTTAATATAGGCAATCGTAGTGTAGATATCATATTAATTATTCATAGTAAGATGTTTCACCAGTAAAGACCGGCCCGGAGGTGCTCCGAGCCGGTTTTATCTCACATGCCGCCGCTAAATTTTACGAGCGGATGTTCTCAATAGGCGTGTATTTCGTGGCTGTACGTATTGGTATCCGGTGGATCAGCATCGTGCTTATTAGATACGCCGCGCACAGGCCGACGTGCGCCGCCCACGGATACATCGACAACCGGTATTGTATTATATCCGTCATCCGCTGCACGAACGTAAGCTCCATACCTCCGGTTTCAACCACGGATGTAAGCACTACGACGCAAAAGACGAACGCGTTTGCTATTGCAAGCGCTGTCAGGCCGTTCGCCAGCCCCGTTTTCCATTTCCAGCGCCTCAGCTCATTTTCCGTTACGCCCATGGATTGCAGCACGCCTATCCTGTTACGATCCTGATTGACAGCCGATTCTTCCGTATTATATAGGATAACGCACGCTATCAGCGTTCCCGCCAGACCCAGTAAGCAGATAATCACCGTGGTGTTAAGCGCCGCCGCATAGATTTCCCTGTTCATATCCTTATAGTTATAAAATGTATAATCATTTTTCTTGCTGAAGGATAAAAGGCCCAGATCCGTTTCTTCCCTGTTCGCCTGCTCGTTGCCATATACGGCGAACAGCGTCTGCCCGTACAGGGTTGGATAATACAGCTCCTGAGCGTAACTCATGCTCTGCATTTCCCACCTGTCGTATCGGCCCCCGGAAGCGAGGGGATACACCGTATTAACCAGCTCATATGACCCTATAAGCGTATACCCTTCCCGGTATTGAGAGAACGGCCATATCGCTTCATCGGGGAAATAATATATGACGCCGCTTATCTCAATGTCGTGTTCATAATAATAGTACTTCAACACCTCATCCACAATATTCTCGCGGCATACCGTGATATGAAGCGATTCACCGGGCTTTATCGCGCTTTCATTTTTATAATAACCGCTTTTCCGTTTATCCGTGGTAATAGAGAGCACATCGTGTTCCTCAAGGAGCGCGCGCATCCGCTCTTCCTTTTTATATTTCTCTGGAACCTCCACGCCTGAAGGCGGGGCCTCAAAATCCCCTCCCTCCATGTAGAGCGGAACGAGCAGTATCGCTTCCTTCCCCGCCTTAAATTGGCGCTCATTCACGCTTCCGGCAGTTAAGGAGTTCAATAGTTTCTCATAAATCACGGAATCCACATCCACGCCGTACAGATCCGCTATATACGTGCCTTCCGTTTCCGGCTCGTCGATAAGCTCTCCCCGGTTTCGTCCCGATCGTTCCACACGCTTTCCGCCAAAATGCTCATACAGGGTCCGCTCGGGCAATATCTCCTTCAACTTGTTGAGGCTCGGGCTTTTATCCATGCCGTCAAAAGAAATATACAGCCGTTCCGCCTTTTTCAGCGCGTTAATCGTACCGACGCCTGTAATTTTCTCCATGTCGGCGATTTTTTGGTCGATCTCCCTGCCGGCAATGCCGTAGTTCAGCCACAAAAGATAGTCGGGTGCATTCTCATACTCCTCCTTGTCCGTATATTCGCCGAATGAGAGGAAGGATAGGGTTAGCGCCGTTAAAAGAATGATGGCGGTAAACGTGGACAGGCCGAGTGAAAGCGCGTTTTTTCCCCGTTGCGCTGCCCGGTTCCGCCGGCAGACCGCCGCGAACGTCTGCCGCTCTTTGGGTTTACTTTTGACTCTCTTTAGTTTGCCCTTGCCCGGTTCCCGTATGCCCTGTATCGGGGATACTCGCATTGCTTTTATAAGCGGCACGGCCATGCCGAGAAATACCGAGGCACAGCTTAATGCCACTCCCAGAAGGATCGCTTCAAAGTCTAAGGCAAAGGTCAGCGAGCCTCCCCCAAAAGCGTTAAACGCCCATACCGCGCCATAAGCGAGGAGGCCGCCCAAAATCAAGCCCACAGGCAGGCTGATAACAAGCACAAACCCGCATTCCCACAGCAGCATGCGCGCCACCTGCGCGTTGGAAGCGCCCACTGCCTTGAGAAGCGCGATACGCTTATTCCTGCGCTTGAGCTGGGTGAACAGTATTTGAAACACGGCGCAGACCGTAATAAGGAATATACCGAACAGGATGCCCTTTATCAGTGCGGCCTCCGTCTGACCCATATCCACGGGATACGCGAGCGGATTCATCCTCAGCCGCATCTCCCCCTTCTGCGAGCCGACGTCCGCCAGATCCGCCCAGTCCGTTTGATCCTCGGGCCAAACAATATTAGCCGTTTTAGCAAACAGCTCCTTTACGCCCAAGGCATCCGTACGCAGGAACGCATTGTATTCGTGCGGCATGCGAAAGTCATATTCCAGCCGTTCAATCATAGAATCATACGCCGCATCCAGCATATTTAAATCCGCCTCGTTTATGTACGCGTTGGGTATTTTATAATCACCAGCGTCCCAGCGGTCGGAATAGCTCTGGATGATTCCGGTGATTTTGTATTTGCGCTTAACCGTTACCGTTCGTTCATCGATATACCCGTCGCGCATAATAGTCTCGGTATCGGCTTCATTAATACCGCTGACGCCAAAAAAATACCAATAGTTCGTATTTACAGTCAGGCTAACATCGTCATATATTATGGGATCTTGCCGCTTGTAATAATATGACGCCTGGCCACTAAGCGAACCATACAAATAGTTAAAACTATTAAGTATAATATATCGCTTCAGCTCTTTAATAATTTCATCACGACCCTGCTGCTCTAGATTATCCAAATATTCGCTGCCATAGCCCTTAAGTATATCCCTGAAATTATCAATATCTTCTTCTGTGATAGGGCCATCCAATGCCTCAACCTGCAGCCATACAAACTCTAGTAAATACTCGTCATAGGTTCTTTCCTCCCCGGTAGGCAGTGTGGCCGTAAAATAAACGTTAATCTCGTCTCCAACCTTGATATCGCCGCCTATCTCGCCCAGCCTGCTCATCTCAATCGCAACTTCATTTTCCGCCTCAGGCATGCGGCCCTCGTACATTTTGAAGCGCCCGGTTTCCATCAGCTTCTCGTTCATAACGCCGATCACGCCGATTTCTTTAGATTCACCGATAATCCTGCTTTCCGCTATCTGAGCATCAAGCTCCCCGCTGCCCGCCCGAAGCGCCTCCATTTCCTCACCCGTAGCGGAAAGCAGCGCGCCCTTCCACTCCCCGAACACATTGAAATTCTGCTGCCGATCCGTTTCACTGATGCTCGATAACAGCTGCGTCGCCACCGTCATGAACAGCAGGCTCAGCGCGATGACGCCTATCAGGTATGCAGCGTCCTTTCGACGCCCCCGCATTCCTTTAAAAGCTATCTTTCTCATATCTCTACCTCCAATTCCCGCCTTTAACCTTTACCTGCCGTCAGCCGCTTCCTTTATCGAATGAATCCGCCCGTCCTCCAGCGTTACGATTCTGTCAGCCTTCGCAGCAATTTCCATATCGTGCGTTACCAGTATCACGGTCTGCCCGAACTGCGCTGCGCTCTTTTTCAGCACCTCCAGCACCTCATCCCCCGTTTTCGGGTCCAGGTTGCCCGTCGGCTCGTCCGCCAGAATGATAGCGGGCTTCGCTAAAAGCGCCCTCGCTATCGCCACGCGCTGCTGCTGGCCCCCTGACAGCTCGTTGGGATAAGCGTTCAGCTTTTCTTCAATATCAAGCCCTTTTACAACCCTTTCAAAATGCTCCTTATCCTCGTCCCTTCCGTCAAGGCTTAACGGCATCAGGATATTCTCGCGAACCGTATGCTCCGTCAATAGGTTATACGCCTGGAACACGAAACCTATCCGCCTGCGCCTCAGCCGCGCCAAGTCCTTATCCTTGAGCGCGAACACGTCCTCATCCTCAATATACAGCTTGCCGAACGACGGCCTGTCCAGCGCCCCCAATAGGTGCATCAACGTCGATTTACCTGAGCCGCTCCGGCCGATTACAGCATAAAACAAGCCTTCCTCAATTTCCAGGTCGCACGCCTTGAGCGCTTGTACCTCCAAGGGCGTTCCCTCCGCGTACGTTTTCCCAAGCCCCACTGTTCTGAGTATAATCATCTTTCATTCCACTCCCTTCTTATAACGTATAAATTAAAACTCAATCACACCGGCAGTTAACCCGTGTGAGCCAATAAAACCACAGTATATATTGTAGTAAAATACTATAATAAAAAAGAATATACTTTTTTATACAATATCACACATTTTTTGTGTGAACCAGGTCGAAAGCTTGTGTTCACAATTTGTTAACAAATAAAAAAGCATATTGATTCCATGCTTCTTTTTTTTATCAGAATAAAACCCTTTGTAATGCGCTCAGTCCAATAGTATTTTCATAAATCAAACAGAGAGAGACTTTTCCGATTTTTCTTAGCATCACAAGTTCAGCAAATCCGTATAGAAAAGTTCTTTCCTACCAGCCGATGATAACATTTTAAAATTGCGCCCGATCCGCTCTTAGCTACGAAGCTGGGTGCGTTCAAATCTATGATCACAAAGGGCCGCAGCAGCGGCCCACAATGCGATTTATTGTCGGTAAAAAAACCACAATCAGCTATATCACGTTTACTTTACGAGCGGTACTATATCGCACATATTCCTGCAACGTAGTAAGAGCGGCTAGTACAGTGCGCGGCTCGTTATCTCAACGCGGCCGTATCCGTATTGTTCAGCCATGAAACCGCCGCTTCGGAAACATCCTTGAGCGCCGTGTCGCCAAAGGGTGTTGCCAGGCCGGCCGCCTCAACCAGGCCGTTAAAGGTTTTCGTCCCCGCAAGCCGGATAAGCCGCATATAGCGGCTCCAAGCGTCCTTGGCGTCTTTCTGCATGACCGCCCAAAACTGGAGCGCTACGGTCTGCGCAAGGCAGTAATCGATGTAGTAGAACGGGCGCTGGTAAATGTGCGCCTGGCGCTGCCATCCTTTCCCTTCACCATAAAAGGGGATTTCGGCTCCCAGCTTCATCCAGGGCATATATACCGCCAAAAGTTCCTGCCAAACCTGATGCCTCTCCCCGGGCGTCATATCCGGCTTTTCATAAATCTTGTGCTGGAAATGATCGACCATCGTCCCATAGGGGATAAACGTCAGAGCTCCAGAAAGGTGGCTGTAATAAAACTTGGTCGTATCGCCGCCGAAAAAGCCCTCTTGCCACGGCCACGCGAAAAACTCCATGGACATGGAATGCACTTCACAGCTTTCAAGAGTGGGGTTCTGGTTATCGTTAGGAACGATATCCCGCGCCATATATGCTGCAAAGGCATGGCCGGCCTCATGCGTCATTACCTCGACGTCGTGCGACGTACCGTTGAAATTTGCGAAAATGAACGGCGATTTATAATCTGGGAACGTGGTGCAGAAGCCTCCTCCTGCCTTGCCTTTACGACTCAGCACGTCAAGAAGCTCATTTTCATACATGAAATCAATAAACTCCTTCGTTTCATCCGAAAGTTCGTGGTAGAACCTGCGCCCGTGCGCGAGTATCGCGTCCGGATCCCCCTTGGGTACCGGGTTTCCGGAGCGGAAGGTGAGCGCCGCGTCCGCGAAACTGAGCGGATAATCAGCGCCGATGCGCGCCGCCTGCTCCCTGTAAAGTCTGTCGGCGACCGGGACCAGGTATTTGATAACCGCCGCGCGGAACTTTTCCACATCGGCTGCCTTATAGCTGTTGCGCGTCATGCGGTAGTAACCAAGCTCAATATAATTCTCATAGCCCAGCTTGCGCGCCATATTGTCCCTTATCTGAACCAGCTCATGGTAAATTTCATCGAGCCGCGCCCCATTTTGCCTGTAAAACTCGCCCTCGGCCTTCCATGCCGCCAAGCGTCTCGCGTCGTCGGGATCCTGCTTAAACGGGGAAAGCTGGGAAAGCGTGTACGTTTCACCCTCAAACGGGATTTGCGCGGACGCGATGAGCTTTTCATATTCCGTAGAAAGCTTGTTTTCCTGTTGAAGCTCCGGCACAATCTCAGGTGAAAAGGTTTTAAGCTGCATTTCCGCGTTGACAAAAAGCAAGCTCCCGTACTTCTCTTCAAATCGCGGGCGAAACGGGGAATTTAAAAGCGCCAGCAGGAACGCCTGGTTAGGCTCCTGCATTTCAGGGAGCGCGTTGTTGAGGTATTCGATCTCTTCATCGTAAAACGTATCCGCCGTATCAATGCAATGGCGGACATAGGCAAGGGACTCCTGAGTATAGATGCCTCCCACCATATCTTCAACCTGCGTGAAAACCGCGTCCGCCTCCTCAAATGTTTTCGCCGCGCTTAAGCGCTCGGCAAGCTGGAAGGCCTTGGTTCTCAGTTCCGGTATATCCGGGCGCTTATAGGGCATTTCAGGGAATTTCATAGCTCTTTCTCCATTCCTTCATTAATATAATGTTGCAGTGGCTGCCGATATTATTTTATCATACTTTTTTTTGATTTCCTACTTCTATAATGATTGAATGAAAAGTATATCGAATGTATACAGGTTTGCGCGGCGGTGAGTGTCGAGTTACATTGCCTAATAATATTTGCTCAATTATTTCTTCGCTTAAGTCAGCGCGGCAGAGCTTGCGGCGGCCTTTTAAACGTCCATCATCAATGTTCAAATACGTATTAGTTATAGTAGCTTATTATACTTATTTATGTTATAATTTAGTAAATTATGCTTACAGGAGAGGCATTTATGAAGAGAGCAGTATGTATACTGTTAGCCGCAGTCACGGCGTTACTTGGAATAGTCCCTTTAACGCAAGCGGCGGGCGGACAGGCCGCGCGCGCGGCGAGCGATGCGGATTTAATCGCCTGCTACCTAAAAGCCGTTCATGACAAGGATTATACATCGTACCTGAATCTATTAGGCGATGAATTCAGGGGCGATATTGAGCCGATGCTCCCGGAACTGATTGAGGAAAGGGCGGGCGTTGGAGCGATACAGTCGATCGACTTGGATTCGCTCGTTATCATGGCCGATCTCTCCGATACGGAATATTCCGAAATCGGCGGCGTTGATTCAGCCCGGCGTAAAAGCCCAGGCGTTAACTTGCGCAATTACCTGATAAAATGCGATATGAAGGTTTATCAGGATAACGAGTTCTTCTTCAACGGGATCAATTATTTGAGCATAACCTGCGGCGCCGAGGGCGGCGAAAGAAAAATCATCGACAACCGGCTGCCCCTGCCCGACGCGGTGGCGGAATATGAAACGGATCGGAGCTCGGCGCTTAATTACTTCAACGCGCGGTTTACGGAGGAGCGCGGCGGATTCTATATTTCGGATAAGTTCAGCGGCGAGTTTAAGGAAACGGCCTCTTACAGCGGCGTGATGCCGACGGCGATTAATGTTTACTTTTCTCGAGAGAACAAAATAAAAACGATAAAATTTAAAGAGTATTGCCGTGTCGTGATGGTCTGCGAGGAAGGGTATGAAAACCGGCAGACGGATTATAAAAAAGCGTTCGCTATCGCAATTAAGCACTTTGGGTGGTTCAGGATATTAAAACCAAGACCTGACACAAAATATCATGTTAGAGACGATGATGAGGATCAAGTATATAACCCATCAAGAAAGCCGGCCAATTACCCCACGTGCGACAGCGCCATGCTTTCAACATGGAACACGATTATGGTCAATTCGGGCAGGAACTTATTTAAGCCTCAATTCAGGCAGGGCGACGCAAGCTCTATAACTAAACCAACGCAATCTAAAGGGATTATGTACGAATACGAGGTATGGAAATCCCTGGTTCCGAGCGGCATGAGCTATGTGAGCGTGCTGAAATATTATTATAGCTATGCCAAGGAGATTTCTACCGGCGCGATCCGGGTCTGCTCCAACCACACGGGTACGTATACCGACAAAACGCCCTCCACCCATACCGTAAACAACTGCACGACCTGCAAGGTAAAGCTTACGGAAAACCACACCTTCAAGCCGCAGGGCCATAACATGGTCTGCCAGAAATGCGGGTACTCCGTAATCGCGTCAAGCCTGCCGGGGCCGGCTCCAATGCGGAACGCGCTGAATCAGCATCAATAAAGAAAAGGAGAACAGCTATGAAAAAAACGTTCATACTCATCATCAGCCTCTTTATGGTATTTGTGCTCGGCTGCTCGGGCGGCGCGGTTAAACCCGGAGGCGAAGCGACCGCCGCGCCTCCATCCGGCACAACCCCCGCCAACACGGATATAACCCCCTCGCCGGCCCCTTCAGCCGGCCCCGAGCCGACGCTTGAGCCGGGAGGGGTGAGGTATTGCTCCGAACCCGAAGAATATTTGAAGCTGGAGGCGTTCCTGCGAGATTTAGGTTTTGATGACGATACACAATTGGAACTCTACCCTTCAAGGCTCCAAAACGGGCTTTGGCGGGCTTCATTTTACGATAAGCCGGTAAAACGCGCCCAAGTGTTGCTCTGCCTGACGAGCGATATGGAAGTTTGGCTGGAACCGGTCCCCGGCGGCGCCGAAAACCGTTTAGGCAGGAACGTAATCTATGTGAAGTTTGTCAGCCTGAATCCCGAATACCAACTGGGCTTTGATACCGCCGTACCGCGCTATCTTGTTGATAAGGAAGCGACCAAAATGGCCTATACCGACGTAGCGGTCATTCTTCTGAACGGCTTTGGGATAACTTATTATTCATACCCCATACTCTCCCCGCGTTTGCCCGGCGCGTTGAACAACTATGTAAAATATGACTATAACCGCAAAATAGAGGGTGAGGACGAAAAGTATGAGGCTCACGCCATGTACGAAATCTTTTATTGCGAGGATGAGATTTTTTGGATAGAAGAAATAGGCGTTTTGGATGGAAACGGAATAGGCGTAAAGGGAAAGGACTGGGAATATAAGGGCTAGCGCTTAAACGCGGCAAACGCGAGCGTATATGCCCTCGCGTTTGCCGGCGAGTCATTTACCAAACAAACCAGGCTTTAAGTCAGAAGTAAAAGTGTTGACGAATATACATTCATATTATTAGGTTCCATCAGTATGTTACGGCGGTTATGATTTATTTCAAAGCCGCCGTTGTATATCGGAAGGCAAACTGCGTCCCTTAACGGAACACGGCGGTTTCGGAAAGAAGGTGCTTTTGTACTATTTATAATCCGTTTTTCCGTCCGCATGGCTATAGGGGCCGCTATGGAAAAGTAGCGGCCCCTATAGCCAGTGAATAACGTTTCCCGTTACTTCGGGCCGGCAACCCGAAGCAGAAGAAGCATTTTCTATTGCTAATTCAGATATGCAACATCCTGATCAAACGGTATAGCGATTTCTTTAAGTTCCGAAGAAGCCAAGTTAACCTCTTTGCTTAAATCTACACAGCATATACGGCAGTTTGTAGAAGTAGCGAAGTAAAATTTTAGACTTTCCGCACACATGACGGAAGTACACAAGGTTTTTTCGTAGTAAGGGCTTTTTGCCTCCGGCGGGGTATAGATTACGCCCTCCGGCACATCAACCGTTTCAAAAATATTGAACATTTTATTCACGGCATCTATTTCATTTTCTGGTGTAGGCATAAAGTTCTTAGAAAACGCAAGCCGGACAAACCTCGATACTGGAGTATAATCCCCAGGCAGTCCTAAAAACCCAGTTCCTTCTCCTAACTCACTGATCGTATAATTTACTACGGTCTGCCGCTCCCGGCTTAAGTTAGAAGTCCCCAGATAGTTTCGGAGGTTTATCTTATGCCATTCATAAGTCGGCGCATTCGTTAATACGCCCATTTCATTTCGGTAAATCTTAAAGCCATTTTCAAGAGGCTCCGCTACAACGGCTTCCCCTGTTTTGTCCGAAAACAGATAATGACATGGAAGTTCCATTTTTGTTTCCGGTTCATCAACCGGGTTGATATCACCTAACAGTTCTACGGCTTCTTCGAGATTCTTACATTTTCCCAATACAAAGGGCAGCAACAGCCCTAAATTAACATCATAGGCTGCTGTTGGTTTCGTGTTGAACTGAGTAAAATGTGGGAAGAACAGCAACGTTCCCATAAGCCCATGTTCATTCATTCCCTCTGTTAAGAACGGGGTAGGAAACATGGAAATGTTCATTCCAACGGTCGCATAATCCACAATCTGTTTATTGTTATCTTGAATGCCATTAAACGTTAAACCGATTTCATAATTTCGCGGTATTATGGCAACTTTATTAGCTGAAATATCTCCATATTCGTCATAAGTTCTCCCCAAAAAATGCTTTTGGTCTGCGGAACTACAATTAAAACTACTACAACTTGCTTTCATAAAAGCGCTCCTCTCAATTCAGCAAAACTTATTTGCTGTTTAAACTTTCTTATAGACTATACAAATAAGACGATAAATGTTAAAAAATTATATTATAGCGTACAAAAACAAACTAGTGATAAAGATTAATTTAAAATATAATAGCATATTAAAGATTAAACTTTTTAACAGTATATCGATGTGAATTGTGCCCAACGGCGGCCTTTAAGAATAAATAA
>OHJS01001505.1_pt1 | contig 11299 bp, 9 predicted proteins | sample 1568661 | NCBI WGS metagenome assembly OHJS01 (sample SAMEA3879603, study PRJEB24766) | human gut metagenome | biome: human-associated habitat; feature: feces | place: USA | collected 1985/1987 | reverse complement strand
CAAGGGCTCCCACTTTGGGGGAGCTGGCAAAGCCGACAGGCTTTGACTGAGAGGGTCTCGCATCAATACCCTTTTACCGAGAAGCCCCGCTCCCATGGGTCGGGCGGCAGATCCTTCTGGCGGATGCCGGTGATCTGGATATAGTCGCTTTTCTGGATCATGGCGAACAGGGACATGAACTTGTCCGGGTCGCCCTGCACCTCCAGCGTCACGCTGCCGTCGTCCTCGTTCTGCACCCAGCCGGTCAGGTCAAGGGTCTGCGCGGCGTACCGCGCACGATAGCGGAAACCCACTCCCTGCACCTGCCCGGTGATGATGTAGCGCCGCCGCTCCGTGCCTTCCGGCAGTGCGGGCGGGGTGCGATCCTTTTTGGAAAGAAAATCAAACACGGCAGTGTCCCTTTACAGCTCCTGATAAGCGGTCATCAGGGCGGGAATGAACTGCTTTTTGCGGCTCACCACGCCCGGCAGCGTCCAGCTGGCATCGGCGGCGGGCTGGGTGTCGAAGCCATCCGTCAGCACCTCGGCGGCGTAGCGCCCGTTGCAGATGACCACGCTCTCCTCCTTGGGCACGTCGGTCAGCAGCATATAGATGTCCTCCACGTTCTGCTTGTTGCGTGCTTCCTCGAGATAGGGCTTCAACAGCGCCTCGGCGGCGGTCAGGTTCTTGCGGGTCATATAGCTGCCCTGCGCCACGCCAAAGCGGATATCGCCGCACATGAACACCTTGAAGTCCTGCAAGAACACTTCCTCGGCGGTCTTGCCGTCCAGCTTTTCGCCGGCCTCAAACATCTCGTTGGCAAACTCGTTGATGTCCACCCCGGCGATCTTTGCCAGACGGTTGGCGGCGTTCACGTCAACGGGGGTGCAGGTGGGGCTGCGGAACACCAGCGTATCCGAAAGGATGGCAGCCAGCAGCAGACCGGCGGTCTTTTGCGGGATGGTCACGCCGTTTTCATCGTACATCTGGGTGACGATGGTGGCGGTGCAGCCCACCGGCTGGTTGCGGAAGTACACCGGGCCGCTGGTCTCCAGACTGCCGATGCGGTGGTGGTCGATGATCTCCAGAATCTCGGCCTGGTCAAAGCCCTCCACCGCCTGTGTGGCCTCGTTGTGGTCCACCAGAATGATGCGGCGCTTGCGCAGGTTGATGATATTGCGGCGGCTGATCATACCGCAGTACTTGCCGTCTGCATCCAGAATGGGGAAATACCGGTGACGCACCTTTGCCATCACGCGGGTGACGTCTGCCACCGGGGTGACGAGGGTGAATTTCATGATATCGTCCCGGGTCATGTAATAGGAGATGGGCGCGCACTGGCTGATGAGCTTTGCCGCCGCGTAGGTATCGCAGGGGGCGCTCATAATGGCTACGCCGGTCTCGGCGGCAATGTGCTGGATGGTGCGGCCCACCTTTGCGCCGTTGCAGATGATGATGAGAGAAGCCTCCTTCTCGATGGCGCAGAGCTGGCTTTCGTAGCGGTTGGTCAGGATGACGATATCACCCTTTTCCATGCTGCTTTCCAGCATTTCCGGGGTGGCGGTGCCGATGCGGATGTGGCCGGTGGTGCACTCCGCGTCCTCGCTGCCCACCACCATGGTGGCGCCCAGCGTTTCCAGAATATTGCGGTAGCTGGTGCGGCTCTTGGCAAGGATGCCGGTGTCGAACAGGTCCATGTTGGCGGTGGCGATATCCTTCACCGTGATGACACCCTGCAATTCGTCATCCCCGCTGGTCACGGGGAGGGTGTCGATCTTCTGGTCACGCATGATCTCCCACGCCTTGCGCAGGCTGGTGGAGCCGGGGATGCCGGGCACCTGCCGGTAATCCACATCCCGAATTTTAGGGTTGACATCGGTGCACATCCGGGGCGGCGTGACCCCGAACTTTTTCAGCACAAATTCCGTTTCCTGATTCATCTTGCCCGCACGCCGGGCCTCGCAAACCAGATCGCTGGTCTTGTTTTTCAGCTCTGCATAGGCAATGGCAGAGCAGATGGAGTCGGTGTCCGGGTTGCGATGCCCGATGACAACGACCTTGTGCGCAGTTTGCTGCATACTTTACCCCCTTATGGGTCTTTACCTTCTTATCATACCTTATCCATTTACCAAGGCAGCGCCCCTCTCCTGCACAGCGGGGCAGGCTGCAACCTTATTTTAACACAACTGTGCCCATGGGTAAAGGGCACGAAACGCGGCGGGCTGTTGCTTTTTGACACTTTCTTGTATACAACCTCTTGCATTTCGACAGCTTCCGCTGTATGATAGAAGCATTCGAGCTTTTTTGTCATTTGCAACGGAGGACAGCATGAAATCGTCCAAATTCACATCCACTCCCCTGTTTCCACGGCAGGCGCTGGTGGCGCTGCTGCTGCCGCTGATCGCGGAGCAGGCGTTAAGCGTGACCATTGGTCTGGCTGATACCTTAATGGTATCCTCGGTGGGCGAAGCCGCCGTGTCCGGCGTAAGCCTTGTGGACAGCTTCAACACCCTGATGATCCAGATCATGAGCGCCCTTGCCACCGGCGGCGCGGTGGTCGCCAGCCAGTACATCGGCCACCGGGAGCCCAAACGGGCCAAGGCCAGTGCCGCCCAGATCATGTTCATTATGATCTCGCTCAGCGTGGTCACCGCTGTCATCGTGGCGGTGGGGCGGCACGCCATCCTGCGGGGCATCTTCGGCTCCATTGACGCGGATGTGATGCGCTACGCTGAGACCTATTTCCTGCTCTCGGCCCTGAGCTATCCTTTTATTGGCGTGTACAATGCCGGTGCGGCTCTGTTCCGCGCCCAGGGCAACAGTAAGATCAGTATGCTTTCCAGCCTGGTGATGAACGTGGTGAACATTGGCGGCAACGCCATCCTGATCTACCGGTTCGGCATGGGCGTGATGGGTGCGGCCACCGCCAGCCTCGTGAGCCGGATGATTGCCTGCTTCACCGTGATGTTCCTGCTGCAGAAGCCGGATTGTGCGCTGCGCATCGACCACCTCACCGACCTGAAGCCTGACCTCGACCTCATCAAGCGCATCCTGAAAGTCGGCATTCCCGCCGGCATCGAGAACGGCATGTTCCAGATCGGCAAGCTGTCGGTCTCCAGCCTGACCAGCACGCTGGGCACCGCCGCCATTGCGGCAAACGCCGTGGCAGGCAACATCTCCAGCTTCCTGAACGTGCCCGCCTCCGCCGTGGGCATCGGCGCGCTGACCGTTGTGGGCCAGTGTCTGGGTGCCGGGGAAAAGGTGCAGGCCAAGCGCTATTCCCGCCTGCTGCTCCTGACCGCCTACGCCGGGGACTGGGTGATGAACCTTTCCGGGCTGTTCTTCCTGAACAAGCTGGCGCTCTCCTGGTTCAACCTCTCGCCGGAGGCCTACGGCATGGCACTGGAGCTGATGGTCTGGTTCAACGCTGTATCGCTGATCCTGTGGCCCTCCAGCTTCACCCTGCCCAACATCCTGCGCGCCGCCGGAGATGCCGCCTTTACCATGACGATCAGCGTCATCTCCATGTGGGTGTTCCGGGTGGCCTTCTGCTACCTGATGGTGCTCAAGTTCCACTGCGGCCTGCTGTTCATCTGGATGGGCATGTTCCTGGATTGGGCCATGCGCTCGCTGTTCTTCTGCGTCCGCTTTGTCCGCGGCAGGTGGATGGAACAAAAGGTGATCTGAGTTTCCGTATATCCGGCCCTCTCCGCCATTGCAGTTTTGGCGGGGAGGGCCTTTTTTGTGCAGGAAACCCGCATCCTGTCTCGTATCAATAGGCAGAAGCTTCTCTCCCCTGCATCCGCTTCCCCAAAGCATACCAAATTCCGCGCGGATGTGTTCACGATTTTGTCAGCTTTTTGTCTTGTTTTCTTCGTCTTTGCGCGGTATAATCATACGCTGCAAAGAACTTTAGGCGGGGCTGCGGCCCCCATTCCAGAAAAGGAAGTGTGTTCCATGCGCAACTGGTTTTCCCGCCATCCCGTTTCGTTCATGGCGTTTTATCTCCTGTTTTACCTTTCGGCGTTCCATTGGCTCGAAGTCCATATTGCCGTGCCCGATGTTCTGGTGCACTGCCATCTGGACGACCTGATCCCCTTTTGCAAATATGCCATCGTGCCCTACTTTGCGTGGTTCGTATGGATTCCGTTTACCCTGTTCTACCTGCTGTGGAAAGCGCCCCGGGCCGACTTCTGGCGGCTCTGCCTGCCCCTGTTTGCGGGCATGACCATTGCGCTGGCCTGCTATGTCATCCTGCCCACCGGGCTTGACCTGCGGCCCTACCGGGTGTACGGCAGCGATATCTTTGCTCAGGCCGTGCGGATGCTCTATGCCACCGACACGCCCCTCAATGTCTGCCCCTCCATCCATGTGTTCAACTCCGTCACCCTGATGATGGCCTACTACCGCAGCCGCATTTTTGAAACGCCGGGCCGCCGCTGGATGCGGCCCGCCTCCGCCGTGCTCTGCGTTTCCATCATTGCATCCACAGTCCTGCTCAAGCAGCACAGCTGCATTGATGTATTGCTGGGCATCCTGCTGGCCATGGCGCTGGATACGGCCATGACCGCACTGGAACGCAGCGACGCAAGAGCCTTGCAGCGGCTGTGAATCCACATAGAAAAAACGCCTCTGTCGGCCGACAGAGGCGTTTTTGCATTTTGGGGCATTACGGAGCCGGAGCAGTGAACTCTTTCAGGTGCGCTGTATCCAGCTCTTCGGCATCTTTGGCCGCTGATGTATAGGAAATTTTCAGATATTTCAGGGCCGTATCGTTTGCCAGCAGTTTTTTGCAGGTTTCCGTATCAAACGTGATGTTGTTGGTCAGATCCAGCCAGATCAGCTGCGGCATCTGGGTCAGAGGGGTATAATCCATGTCCTTGTAGGTTTCCTGTGCACCCTGAGAGAGGGACATACTCAGATACTGCACACTGCTCTCCGCCAGCGGGGCAAAGCTGTCGATCTCCGGCCCTTGGCACAGCTGCAGAAAGCTCAGATTTTCCATCTGCTTCAGCGGTTCCAGCGAACCGATCCGGGTCACATCCAGTCTCAGGACCCGCAAGTCAGCTCCGGCCAGCTGGGCCAGATCGACCTCACTGCCGGTGATCCACAGCATCTTCAGCGACTTCATCTGCGCCAGTGCCGAAAGATCGGAGACATTGACATTCGCCCGGATCTCGTCACTGCCATATTCCAGCTTTACCACGGAATCCAGCTTTGCAAAGGTCGGGAATGCGCTGCTCTCCACACTGGGCACACTCAAAAGCATCAGATTTTTGCATTCTTCCAGACCTGTCAGATCTGTAATGAGTGGGGCTCCCCTTCTATTATTGACCGACAATACCTGCAAGCTGTCAAAATGCCGCAGATCTGCGAGCGAAACCACCGGATCATACGTTCCCTCTACGCTGACTGCGCAGGCTGCCAGCTGCTCATTGCTGCTGACGTTTCCCCCAATGTCCACCCCGTCCGTTGCATCTTTGACGAGGAGATCTTTCACGCCGGTTCCGGAATTTATCGAGACTCGCTGATAATCCCAGACATCGCTGTGATAGATATCTCCCTTCGGGCGGTCAAGCCATTTCCGGACGTGCTTTTCCATCACAGGGTCCTGCCACTCAATGACATAATCCTCCCCATGTTCGGCGTGACTGGCCGGAACCGTAAGTGTCGTCTGCTGAACGAAAACATCCTGCATTTCCGAACGGAAAGGTCCCGGTCTCAGATTCAAAGAGCCTGCACATGCACTGAACAAAAGCATTGCACAAATCAACAAACTCGACGCTTTTAACATTTTACGCATAACAGGCTCCTTTCTGTTTCAGCAAAATCTCTAGTTATATTCTACCATAGATTGTTTTTTTGTAAAGAAAAAACCCACGATCTTTGCACAGGCATGGCAAAAATCGTGGGTTTGCTTAAAACAGATTTTCCGGCAGGTAGATATCCTGCTTGGGCACCTTGTCCCAGGAAAAGTCTGGGATCAGGCTTTCCGGGGTGCGGGGAGCCGGTTCAGGTTGGAGACCATAGGCAAAGGCAAGCCTGCCCACGATCTCCTGTGCCGTATACTTTGCCCGGAGGTTTTCCAGGCTCTGGTCCCCGTCCCGTTTGGACAGGCGGCGGCCATCGGGAGCCAGCAGGAGCGGACAATGGGCGAACTGCGGCGCTTTCAGCCCCAGCAGACGATAGAGATAGAGCTGCCGGGCGGTGGAAGAGAGCAGGTCTGCGCCCCGCACCACCTCCGTCACGCCCATGCGGGCATCGTCCACCACCACGGCCAGCTGGTAGGCAAACACACCGTCGGCGCGGCGGAGGTAGAAATCCCCGCAGTCGCGGAGCAGGTTCTCGGTGTGGGGGCCCATACAGCCATCGGTGAAGGTGATGTCCTCGTCGGGCACCATGAGCCGGTAGGCCGGAGCCTTCTTTTTGCGCTTTTCAGCGATCTGCTCCGCCGTCAGCCCCCGGCAGGTGCCGGGATAGATCACATTGCCGTCGGAGGTGTGGGGTGCGCTGGCGGCATGGAGCTGGGCACGGGAGCAGAAACAGGGGTAAACAAGGCCCTGTGCTTCCAGTTTGTTATAGCTCTCGGTGTAGATGTCAGCGCACTCGCTCTGGTAATAGGGGCCGTTGGGGCCGCCGCTGCTGCCGCCCTCGTCCCAGACAAGGCCCAGCCAGCGCAGGTCCTCTTCCAGTGCGTCGGCATATTTGCGGGGGCAGCGCTCGGCATCCAGATCCTCAATGCGCAGAACGATGCGCCCGCCCTGACTTCTGGCGCTGAGCCAGGCCAGCAGGCTGCAGGCCAGATTGCCCAGATGCAGCCGCCCGCTGGGGCTGGGGGCAAAGCGCCCGGTCACAGCGCTCACAGGCCCAGCTTCCACTCGCCGTCCACAGGCTGGGAGATGGGCGTGTTATAGAACTCGGCCACGGCCTTTGCCATGTACTCGGCATCCTTGCAGCTGGCGGTCTCCATTGCGGAATGCATGGCCAGCTGTGCCAGACCGATATCCACCATGGGGATCAGGATCTGGTGGCCCAGCAGGTTGCCCAGCGTGGAGCCGCCGGGAACATCCGCGCGGTTTGCGGCGACCTGCACCGGCACACCGGCCTTTTTGCAGATCTCGGCAAAGGCAGCGCCGGTAAAGCCGCTGGTGGTGTAGGTCTGGCGGGCATTGTACTTCAGCAGCACACCGCCGCCCATGACCGCCACATTGGCGGGATCGCTCTTTTCGGGGTGGTTGGGGTGGGTGGCGTGGCCATTGTCGGCGCTCAGCAGCAGGCTGTTGGTGCAGGCACGGATGCTCTGCTCCCGGGTGACCCCCAGCTTTTCCTCAATGCGGGCCAGCACGTTTGCCATCAGGGTGCCCTGTGCGCCCTGCCGGCTGGAGGAGCCCACCTCCTCGTTGTCGAACATGACCCACATATCGCCCCGGCCTTCCTCCTCGCCGCGACCCTGCAGGAAGCCCCACAGGGTGGTGTAGGCGCATTCCAGGTCATCGATGCGGCCGGACATGAAGTATTCGCCCTTCAGGCCCACGCGCTCGGCCTTTTCACGGGTGCAGAGCACCAGGTCAGCGTCCACGATGTCCTCAGCCTTGACCCCTGCTTCCTCAGCCAGAGCGTCCCGCAGGGTGGAGCCCGCCTCACCAAAGATGGGCTGCAGATCCACCTGAGGGTTGTACTTCATGCCGTTGTTCAGGTCACGGTTGAAGTGGATGCAGAGGTTGGGGATGCAGGCCAGCGCACGGTCAGGGCAGACCAGACGACTCTCGATGCCGCTCTCGGTGCGCACCAGCAGACGGCCTGCCACGGTCAGCGGACGGTCGAGCCAGGAGGGCATGATCATGCCGCCGTAGCCCTCGACCTCGGCCTTGGCGAAGACCTTGTCCTCCGTGTCGAACTGCTTGATGCGCCAGGTGGGAGAATCGCTGTGGCTGGCGGTGACATGCCAGCCGGTCAGCTCGCCCTTGGGCATCCGCCATGCCAGCACGGCAGAGCCGTTGCGGGTGGTGTAATATCTGCCGCCGGGCACCAGCTCCCAGGCTGCGCTCTCGGGGCAGTTCTGGTAGCCATTCTCCTCCAGGAGCTTCACAGCCGCAGCCGTGGAGTGGAAGGCGCTGACACCAGCGTTCAGAAAGTCGAAGAGACCTTCGACGGAAAAGGTGTTATTCTGCATTTTATGTTCTCCTTTATTTTCAGGTTATCCATTGCTAAACCTCTCCGTCATTGCTTCGCAATGCCACCTTTCTTGGCTCCCCTGTTAGAGGAGCTGTCGCCGCAGGCGACTGAGAGGTTTCGCCACAATTATACCGTTTCTCTTATCAAAATGCAATCACACAGGGGCCATCTCGGCAAGCTGCTGTTCAAGCGCATGGCGGAGCTGGGCGGCGTGCAGGCCGCAGACCAGCTGGACCCGGGTGCCCTGCACCACAAGACCTTTATGGGGCAGGGAGAGCAGAGCCCCCATATCCAGCAGCGAGGCATCCCGCACCGTGAGCCGGAGGCGGGTGAAGCAGTTTCCCAGCTGGGCGATGTTCTCCGGCCCGCCCAGCGCGGCGATGAACCGGCACACCTCCTGCGGGTCGGCGTACGGGGACTGGTCTGCGGAGAGGGCTGCTTCCCGGCCCGGGGTGGGCAGATCCTTTGCCTTGATGAGGATGCTGAACACGGCAAAGTAGGTCAGGGTCTCCGCAAGGCCCAGCAGATAGAGCAGCGGCATGTTCTGCAGCTGCTCCCCGGCGCTCAGGTTGAACACCAGCGACCCCAGCAGGTTGGAGGTAAAGGCCCGGACATGCAGGACATGGAGCAGCACCATAAAGCCGCCCGTAATGACCGCATGGGCCACCCAGAGCAGGGGCGAAACGAAGCAGAACAGAAAATCAATGGGTTCGGTGATGGAGGCCACCGAGGCCGTGACCGCCAGCGGGATCATAGCGGCGGCGGTACGGGCACGGTTCTCCCTGCGGGCCGTGAAGATGAAGGCCGCTGCAATGCCCAGATAGCCAAAGGTCTTGGTGAAGCCGGTGTACATCCAGACGATGCCGTCCGAGAGGGGCAGGCCCATGGTGTACTCGGTCATGCAGACAGCGTAAGCACCTGTGTAGGTCACAGAGCCTACGGTCAGGCTGCCGCCCAGCGAGGAGAACTGGAAGGGCATATAGATGAGGTGGTGCAGACCGGTGGGGATGAGCAGCCGTTCCAGAAAGCCGTAGAGGAACACACCCGCGTTCCCTGAAGCCGCAATCCAGCCCGTGAGGGCGCTGACCGCCCGCTGCAGCGGCGGGCAGACAAAGCAGAACCCCAGCCCCAGTGCCACCGCCAGCGCCGACAGCCACAAAAACGACCACCGCAGGCCCGAATAGAGCTGGGTGATCATGCCATAAAACTGCTTTTCGCAGGTGCGGTTGAAAAGCCACGCCGCCGCAAAGCCCAGCACGATGCCGCTTGCCACGCCGGTGTCCACCACCTGAATGCCCAGAATGGTGGTCTGGCCCGTGCCCGCAAGGCCGGTCATCCCGTTCGGCTGGGCAAGCAGTCCCAGCGCCTCCAGCGCGGTGTGGTTGGCTGTGAGGAACACCAGATAGGCCATCAGCGCCAGCAGGGCGGCATCCTGCTTTTCGGTTTTGGCGCGCACGGCAGCCACCCCCACGCAGAGAATGACGCTGAGGTTGTTGATGAGCACCATCATCCCGTTGTAAAGCAGCTGACCCATCAGCTGCAGCGGAGCCCACTGCAGCACCGGCAGCGCCTGACACAGGGGCTTGCTGGTGAGCAGCGCCCCCAGCACCAGCAGCAGGCCCGCCGCCGAAAGATAAGACAGCGGCGACAGCAGCGACTGTGAAAAGCGTTCCAGCCGCCGCAAAAATTTCTGCATCCGTTTCTCCCCCTTTTCCCGGTTCTTCACCCGTTTCTCCCAGTTTGACCATGGCCGAATTATACGCGCCAGCGCAAAAAATGTCAATCCCGCCCGACTGAGAAAAAAACGACAAAAGTTTGTATAGTTTGCACAGCCGGGGTGAAAAATTGTCCTGCGCACGCCGATTGACAACAGCCCGGCAGAACAGTATACTAGAAATGTATCAGAGCAGTTTCTCCGGCAGATGGGCCGGAACACGATAAAAGGAGGCTTTCCTATGATTCGCAAGCGTATTCTTTCCCTGCTGGTCTGCGCCGCCCTGCTGTGCGGCGTGCTGGCAGGCTGCAGCACCTCTTCCGGCAGCACTGCCGCTTCCAGCTCTTCCGCTTCTGCAAGCGAGAGCATCCCCTCTTCCACCGTGACCGCCGACACTGGCAAGGTGGGCCCGCTGGACGCAGGCGAGAACTCCCTGTTCTCCCTCTCTGACCCGGACGATGCCTTTGCCCCCTGCCTTGGCTGGGGCCCCGGCGTGTCCGGCTGCTCGCTGAAATCCGTCATCGCGGCGGCTTCCCTGCTGAAATGGGCCGATGGCTGCAACATGAGCATCCAGCCGGTCAGCGATATCAAAGATGCCTATACCCAGTGGTTCGACAGCCTGAGCGCCGATGACCAGCAGAGCTTTGCCGATGCCTGGCCGCTCATCAAGGCCGATGCCGAGACCCTGCTGACCGACAAGGACAGCATGACCGGCCGCATCGAGGATGCCGGTCTGGATGCCAAAGCGCTGCCCGGCTGTTCCGAGGAAAACTGGAAAGCCCTGGCCGATGTCATTGACGTACTGGTCCCGGCTTCCAGCGAGTATTGATCGTTCTGTCTGCCCCGAATGCAAGAGACATAAAAATAAGCCCGACAACGTCGGGCTTATTTTTATGTTCAGATCTTCTTCAGGGTGTATTGGCGGGTGCCCATGCCGATCTTTTCGGCCTGATCCAGCGTTGCCTTCCATTCGACATTGGGGTTGGAATCCTTGAAGTTGTCGTGGTGGCAGTTCCAGCCGGGCTTTGCAAGGTTCTGGCCCAGCTGGCTGTTGGGCAGGGGCTGTGCGTTCAGGCAGGCATCGGCACAGGCCTGATCCAGCGCCACGGGGTCAAAGGAGGCGAACATGCCGATATCCGGCAGGATGGGGGCATCGTTCTCGCCGTGGCAGTCACAGTTGGGGCTGATATCCTGCACCAGGCTGATGTGGAAGCAGGGGCGGCCTGCACAGACGGCGGCGGCGTACTCTGCCATCTTGCGGTCCAGCTCCTCGTTGGCGCTGCTGTCGATGGAATAGATGGCATCGAAGTTGCAGGCACCGATGCAGCGGCCGCAGCCCTTGCACTTTTCGTAATCAATGACCGCCTTGTTGTTCTCGTTGTAGCGGATGGCATCGGAGCCGCACTCCTTGGCGCAGCGGTGGCAGCCGCG
>OHJS01001499.1_pt1 | contig 11335 bp, 8 predicted proteins | sample 1568661 | NCBI WGS metagenome assembly OHJS01 (sample SAMEA3879603, study PRJEB24766) | human gut metagenome | biome: human-associated habitat; feature: feces | place: USA | collected 1985/1987 | reverse complement strand
ATTTACCGGCAGCAAAAATACAACAAAATTAAATGCCAACCGAAAAATGCCCCCTGAAAGATGTCCCACGTAAAAGAAAAATGTATTATTTTTGCAATATGATTGAATTGGCAAAACACATAGAAGTATTACTGCTGGAAAACGATTGCGTTATCGTTCCCGGCTTGGGAGGATTCATCGCCCACAGACGGCAAGCGGCCATCTCCACACAAACAGGAGAATTCCAGCCGCCCCTCCGCACCATTGGATTCAATCCGCAGCTGGTGATGAACGACGGACTTCTGGTCCAGTCGTACATGCAGGCCTATAACACCGACTTCCCCGATGCGACCCGCCGGATTGAAAAGGTAGTCACCGAAATGAAAGACCAGTTGTACCAGCAGGGACAGGTTACCCTCGACCATGTAGGTACGATTTATTACAATATGAATGGAGGCTATGCCTTCGAGCCGGCATCCCCGTCTTTCTTTACACCGGGACTGTATGGACTGGAAAGTTTTACGCTCCCATTGTTGAAAGCGCTTCCCGCAGACGAACCGAAGGAATACAAACTTCCGGAGGTGAGCCGTCCCGCCACGGACAAAAAGCGACATTTCTCCCTGCGGCATTTCACGCGCAACGCAGTGGCCATCGCTGCCGCCGTATGCCTGTTCTTCATCCTGTCCGTACCGGTAGAAAACACCTACATGGACGATGCGAACTATGCATCTCTCGGCTCGTTCAGTATGTTCGATGCCATCCGTAACCAGTCGGTAGCCACCAGCATACAGACTACAGCCCCGCAGTCTACCTCTCAAAAGACTGCCCAAAAACAGCAAAAGAAGAAACGCGTACGCAACAATGTCAATACGCTCAAACCCGTAGCAGTCAAGACGGAAAAGATTGCAGCCGTTCCGGCTGTCAAGAAAGAAACCCAACCGGCTGTCAAAAAAGTATCGGCAGCCAAACCGGCGGCTGCTCCCGCACCGGCACCTTCCACCGCTACAAGCAAAAAGAAGGCTTATATCATCGTGGCCAGCCTGACCACGGACAGTGATGCCCAGAAAGAGCTGAAAAAGCTGCAGCAAAAAGGTTACAAGAACTGCAAAGTGCTGGAGTCTGACGGACGTTTCCGCATCGCACTGGATGGCTATGCCAGTTCGGGAGAAGCCTATAAAAAGGTACAGGAACTGCGCAATCAGGAAGGATTCAAGAATGCTTGGGTTTTCACTTCAAAATAAATACGCTTTAAAGACAGATGAAAAGAGTAAGATGCCCCAAATGTGACAATTTCATCCAGTTTGATGAAACAAAATATAAAGAAGGACAGTCACTCGTCTTTATTTGTGACAACTGCAAGAAACAGTTCAGCATCCGTATCGGCAAGTCCAAACTGAACGCGGCCAACCGCAAGACTGAGGTGGTGGACGAAAAGGAAGGCGTGCAGGACTTCGGCAATGTACTGGCCGTAGAGAACGTGTTTGCCTACAAACAGGTGCTGCCGCTGCATGAAGGCGACAACCTCATCGGACGCCGGTGCAAGGGAAACGACATCGACATTCCCATCGAAAGCAACGACCCGAGCCTGGACCGCCGGCATTGCTACATCAACGTCAAAAAAGACAAACAAGGAAAAATTATTTATACGCTCCGTGACAACGACAGCATCACGGGCACTTTTCTGATGAACGAAATACTGGGCCCGAAAGAGCGCGTCCGCATTGAAGACGGAGCCGTCATCACCCTCGGTGCCACAACCCTGATTCTGAGAGCGGCAGAAGGACAAACGGAAGAATAACCGCCGCACTTATCTTCGTATATACAATTTAGGATAACTATAACACTAACAAACCTTTTACTCAATTATGGCTTTTACAAACAACGTAATGATTGTCCGGCACAAACTGCTGGAAAACCTGGTTGCTTTATGGAAAGAAAATCAATTAGTAGAGAAAATCGACCGTATTCCTCTGGAACTCAGTCCGCGCCGTTCACAGCCGGTGGGACGCTGCTGTATCCACAAGGAACGTGCCGTTACCAAATATAAGCTGCTCCCGCTGCTGGGTTGGGATATGACCGACGAAACGGACGAGCTGACTCCCCTTTCTGAATATGCCCGCAAGACACTGGACCGCAAGGAACGAATCAAGGAAAACATCCTCTGTGTCATCGACGAGGCATGTTCTTCCTGCGTGCAGGTGAACTACGAAGTAAGTAACCTTTGCCGGGGTTGTGTGGCCAGAAGCTGCTACATGAACTGTCCGAAAGGTGCCGTGCATTTCGACAAGAAAACCGGTCAGGCACGTATTGACCACGACAAGTGCATCAGCTGCGGTATCTGCCACAAGAGCTGTCCGTACCACGCCATCGTGTACATCCCGGTGCCGTGTGAGGAAGCTTGTCCTGTAAAAGCCATCAGCAAGGACGAACACTACATCGAACACATCGACGAAAGCAAATGTATCTACTGTGGCAAGTGTCTGAATGCCTGCCCGTTTGGTGCCATTTTCGAAATTTCCCAAGTGTTCGACGTACTGGAAGCCATCCGCAAGGGGGAACAGGTGATTGCCATCCCGGCTCCATCGGTATTGGGACAGTTCAATGCCACCATCGACCAAGTATACGGGGCATTGAAAGAAATCGGTTTTGCCGATGTGATTGAAGTGGCCGAAGGTGCCATGCATACCACCAGCAACGAGGCACACGAGCTGCTGGAGAAACTGGAAGAAGGACAGAAATTCATGACTACTTCCTGCTGTCCGTCGTACATCGAGCTGGTCAACAAGCACATTCCGGCCATGAAGCCTTACGTATCGAGCACCGGCTCTCCGATGTATTATGCAGCCCGCATCGCCAAACAGAAATACCCGAATGCCAAGGTAGTCTTCATCGGCCCGTGTATCGCCAAACGGAAAGAGGCACAGCGCGACGAATGTGTGGACTACGTGCTGACCTTCGAAGAACTTCACCCGATGTTCCGCGGACTGGGCATCGAACTGGAAAAGGCCAATCCGTATAAGGTGGCCTACGAATCTGTCTGCGAGGCACACGGATTTGCACAGGCTGGCGGTGTGGCCGGAGCAGTGAAAGCTTACTTGGGTCCGAAAGCCAACGGCATCAAGATCATGCAGTTCTCCGACTTCACGAAGAAAAACATCGGGGTGCTCCGTGCATACGCCAAGACGGGCAAGGTAGACGCCCAGTTCATTGAAATGATGGCCTGCGAAGGCGGATGCGTGACCGGTCCGAGCGCACACAACGACCCGGTGGCCGGAAAACGCCAGTTGAACCAGGATTTGCTGAAACGTACCCTCAAATACGAAAACAGCAATCAGGAATAATCCATGAAAGAATTGATAGAACGCCTTTACCGGGAGCAGACACTGGCTCCCGGTGAATTGCGTACCCTTCTGCTGGAGTGCCGGGGGGAAGACCTCGACTTTCTCATGCAAAAGGCACGCACGGTGGCTCAAAGCCATTTCGGCAATAAAATCTATATCCGCGGCCTCATCGAAGTGGGCAACTGCTGCCACAACGACTGCTTGTATTGCGGCATCCGGAGAAGCAACCGCCACCTGGAACGCTACCGCCTGGATGAGGAAACCATTCTGGCCTGCTGCCGCCACGGATACGAACTGGGATTCCGTACGTTTGTACTGCAAGGAGGCGAAGACAACTATATGACCGATGAAAGGGTCACCTCAGTAGTGACCGCCATCCGCACCGCCTTTCCCGATGTGGCCATCACCCTTTCCCTCGGTGAACGCCCCACCGTTTCCTACGAACGTTTTTTTCAGGCGGGAGCCAACCGCTACCTGCTGCGTCACGAGACGCACAACGAAACCCATTACCGCCGGCTGCACCCCGACAGCATGTCTCTGTCCAACCGTCTGCGGTGTCTGGACGACCTGAAACGCATCGGATTCCAGACGGGTACCGGCATCATGGTGGGAAGTCCGGGACAAACCGTCGATAACCTGGTGGAAGACATTCTCTTCATTGAGCAGTTCCGCCCTCAGATGATTGGCATCGGACCTTTCCTGCCGCATCACGACACTCCCTTTGCTTCCTGTCCGCCAGGAAGTCTGACGCAGACCCTGACGTTGCTCTCCATTTTCCGGCTGATGCACCCGCAGGCACTGATTCCCTCGACCACCGCATTGGCTAGCCTCACTCCCGACGGACGGGAGAAAGGTATACTGGCAGGCGGTAACGTGGTGATGCCCAACCTTTCGCCGGTAGAACAACGGAAGAAATATGCCTTGTACGACCACAAAGCCTCCATGGGCTCGGAAGCCGCCGAAGGATTGCGCCTGCTGGCACAACGGCTGGCAGCCATCGGATATGAAATAGATAAAAGCCGCGGAGACTATCCCGGCAAGACGTTATAACTTACATTGCAACTATGTACAAGATTGATTCTCAAAAGGCAGAGGAATTTATCTGCCACGAAGAAATTCTGGATACCCTGGAATATGCCCAAAGCAAGAGCCAGGACAAGGAACTGATACGTTCCATCATTGAAAAGGCCCGCCTGTGCAAGGGACTCTCTCATCGCGAAGCTGCCGTACTCTTGGAGTGCAACGACCCGGAACTGGTGGAGGAAATCTACCGTCTGGCCCGCGAAATCAAGCAGAAATTCTATGGCAACCGCATCGTGATGTTCGCCCCGCTGTACTTGTCGAACTATTGCGTGAACAGCTGTACCTATTGTCCCTACCACGCGAAGAACAAGACCATCGCCCGCAAGAAACTGACACAGGAGGACATCCGCCGCGAGGTCATCGCCCTGCAGGACATGGGACACAAACGTCTGGCACTGGAAGCCGGCGAAGACCCTATCCACAATCCACTTGAGTACATTCTGGAGTCCATCCAGACCATCTATAGCATCAAGCACAAGAACGGAGCCATCCGACGGGTGAACGTGAACATTGCCGCCACTACGGTAGAAAACTACCGCCGCCTGAAAGAGGCCGGCATCGGTACCTATATCCTGTTTCAGGAAACTTATCACAAAGAAAACTACGAAGCCTTGCATCCCACCGGACCTAAAAGCAAATATGCTTACCACACCGAAGCTATGGACCGCGCCATGGAAGCCGGCATAGACGATGTGGGCCTGGGAGTGTTGTTCGGTCTCAACACTTATAAATACGACTTTATCGGACTGCTGATGCATGCGGAACATCTGGAAGCCACCTTCGGAGTAGGTCCGCACACCATCAGCGTGCCACGCATCTGTCCGGCTGACGATATTTCCACAAACGACTTCCCCAATGCTGTTTCCGATGATATATTCTGCCGCATTGTAGCCATCATCCGCATTGCCGTACCTTATACGGGAATGATTATTTCCACACGCGAATCGGTTGCCACGCGCAGCAAAGTGCTGCATTTGGGCATTTCACAAATCAGTGGCGGATCACGCACCAGTGTAGGCGGTTACGCCACGCCTGAACCGAAGGAAGAAAATTCCGCCCAATTCGACATCAGTGATACACGGACATTGGATGAAGTGGTCAACTGGCTGCTCGACATGGGGCACATTCCCAGCTTCTGCACCGCCTGCTACCGGGCAGGCAGAACGGGCGACCGCTTCATGTCATTAGTCAAATCGGGACAAATAGCGAATTGCTGTGCCCCCAACGCTCTCATGACTTTAAAAGAATATTTGGAAGATTATGCATCCGCCGACACGCGCGCCAAAGGAGAAGTGCTCATTCAAAAAGAATTGAAACATATTCCCAATCCCAAAATAAAGGAGATAGCCGCGCGTAATCTGAAAGAGATAATAGAAGGAAAACGTGACTTTAGATTTTAAGCATAACTCATGGATATGAATAGTACTCCTAATGCCAATCGCCTGCATATCGCCATTTTCGGCCGTTGCAACAGTGGTAAATCATCACTTATCAACGCCCTGACGGGGCAGGACACAGCCCTTGTTTCCGCTGTTCCGGGCACCACTACCGACCTTGTGAATAAAGCCATGGAAATACACGGCATCGGCCCTTGCGTTTTTATAGATACGCCGGGATTTGACGACGAAGGCGAATTGGGAGAAATGCGCATTGCCCGCACCCTTCAAGCCATCGAACGCACAGACATCGCGTTATTGCTTTGCGAAGACGGAGATTTGGAAGAAGAGCAGCAATGGATACAGCAACTGAACTCCCGACATATTCCGGTCATCCTTATTCTTAACAAGTCAGACCGGCGCGAATGTGCTGCCGATGTCGCTGCCCGAATCGAAAAGGTCTGCGGGAAAACGCCTATCACAGTCAGTGCCAAAGAGCATACAGGCATAGAAGCAGTGTATCAAGCCATCCTCCGAAAACTGCCGACCGATTTCGGCCAACAAACCATTACCGGCAACTTAGTACAAGAAGGAGACTTGGTATTGCTGGTTATGCCACAGGACATACAGGCACCCAAAGGACGTCTTATTCTGCCTCAGGTGCAAACCATGCGCGAACTGCTCGATAAGAAATGTCTTGTCATGAGCTGCACGACCGATCAACTGGCAAATACATTGGAAGCGCTTTCACGCGCTCCCCAACTGATAATCACAGACTCACAAGTGTTCCACGAAGTATATCGCCTGAAACCCGAATCCAGTCTGCTCACCTCCTTTTCTGTATTGATGGCAGGATACAAAGGAGATATACATTATTATATAGAAAGCGCAGCAGCCATCGGCAGCCTTACCCCGCAATCGAGGATACTGATAGCCGAAGCCTGCACACATGCCCCTCTTTCGGAAGACATCGGCAGAGTAAAGCTCCCGCGCCTGCTCAGAAAGAAAGTCGGTGAAAGCTTGCACATAGATATAGTATCAGGCACAGATTTCCCCACCGACCTCAGTTCTTATGAACTGATTATTCATTGCGGGGGTTGTATGTTCAACCGTAAATATGTATTAAGCCGCATCGACCGGGCACGCTGCCAACACATACCGATGACCAACTACGGAGTGGCTATCGCCTGCCTCAACGGAATCTTGGACAAAATAGTATATTAACCATTTAATCAAAAATAAAAGCATGAAAAAACGAACAACAATGCTTGCCTTGTTATTGGCAACCGGAGCCGGTACCTGCCTGCAAGCCCAAGAGAAATTAACCCAATTCAAGGTGCGCGATGCCATTACAGTACGCACCCCGATTATGAATGACAGCATCAACCCGAAAGGTGAGAAATACGCCGACAAGGATTTGCTTAAGACACCGGTCGTACTCGACCTTGCCGATGCTCCTTTCCAGGTGCTGAGCACCGATACTGCCGGAGTTCTCTCATTCCCTAAAGCAGAGAAAGACCATAGTATCTACTTATTGGAGACCTCCTTGCGTGCCGAACGCTTCATGACCGGGAAATTGAAAGTCACTTCACCCGCCCGTTGGGAGATTTTTATCAACGGAGAATCAAAAATGTCAAAAGAAAATGCTGAAGACAGCATATCCGGTGCCTCAACCCGCGAAGTCAACCTTCGTCTGGAACCCGAAGCCGATTATGAAATCACCATCAAGTTGCTTTCCGGTTCAAAGGATAAAGCAGTGCCTACCTTGAAATGCGAACTCATCAAGGATGATAAGTTTAAAGATATCACTTGTTTTGTATCTCCCGAACAAAAGAAACGCTTTGCCCTCCCCAACACCGTTTACGGCAACCGTGTCATTGGCGTATCCATTTCACCCGACGGCAAATATCTGCTTACACGCTATTGGAATAACCACTCTTTGAAACGTTCTTATACTTACACCACGCTGTCTGAGCTGAAAACAGGCAAAGTACTGTTGTCCAATGCCAAAGAAGGCATGCGCTGGATGCCTAAAAGCAATAAACTGTATTATACCGTACAGGCTGCCAAGGGCAACGATGTAATCACCCTTGATCCGCTGACCCTAAAAGAAGAAACCATCCTGAAAGGTATTCCCGAAGAAAGTTTCACCTGGTCGCCTAACGAAGATTATCTGATTTATCATCCTTCGGAAGAAGGAGTGAAAGAGGAAGGTCCGCTGAAACGCATCGTGAGCCCGGCTGACCGTATTCCCGGTTCACGCCGCCGCAGCTTCCTGGCTAAATATAATCCGGCAACGGGCATATCTGAACGTCTCACTTTCGGTAACCACAGCACTTACCTGAATGATATTTCCCCCGATGGCAAGTATATCCTTTATAGCACCTCAAAAGAGAACATCACAGAACGTCCTTTCTCATTAAGTTCTCTCTATCAGGTCAATCTGGAAACATTGGCTGTCGATACGCTCTTTATCGACGACCGTTTTATGGGAAGCGCCAGTTATTCACCGGATGGTAAACAATTGCTGTTGACCGGAAGCCCCGAAGCATTCGGAGGCATAGGCAAGAATTGCGGCAACCACCCCATCGCCAATGACTTCGATTCACAGGCCTATATCATGGACTTGACCACACGTCATATTGAACCAATTACAAAGGACTTTGCCCCGACTGTCTATCCTCTTCAATGGAACAAAGGTGACGGCTGCATCTACTTCAATACCAACGATGAAGATTGCAGAAACATCTACCGTTACTCTCCCCAAACAAAGAAGTTTGAGAAGTTAAATCTGGAAACAGATGTCACCAGCGCCTTTGCACTTTCAGAAAACAACCCTTCAATCGCTGCCTATATCGGACAGAGCAATCACAATGCAGGAGTCGCTTATCTTTACGATATGAAAAAGAAGACTTCACGTCTGCTTGCCGACCCCATGAAACCGATATTGGACGAGATTGAATTAGGCAAAACAGAACCTTGGAACTTCACTGCCTCGGACGGAACTACCATTCAGGGTATGATGTGTCTGCCTCCTAATTTCGACCCCAATAAGAAATATCCGCTTATCGTATATTATTATGGTGGAACGACTCCCACCGAACGTGGCATCAGCAATCCCTATTGTGCACAACTGTTTGCTTCACGAGACTATGTAGTATATGTCATCAATCCGAGCGGAACTATCGGTTACGGACAAGAGTTCTCGGCACGCCACGTCAACGCATGGGGTAAACGCACAGCCGACGATATCATCGAAGGCACCAAGCAATTCTGCAAAGAACATCCATTTGTCAATGATAAAAAAATAGGCTGTCTGGGTGCATCCTACGGAGGATTCATGACCCAATACCTGCAAACACAAACCGACATCTTCGCAGCCGCGGTTTCGCATGCCGGCATCAGCAATGTGACAAGCTATTGGGGAGAAGGCTATTGGGGGTATTCATATAATGCAATAGCAGCTGCCGACAGTTATCCTTGGAAAAACCCGGAACTGTTTACCAAGCAAGGTTCACTATTCAATGCCGACAAAATCAATACTCCCTTGTTATTGTTGCACGGAACGGCAGATACCAATGTACCTATCGGAGAAAGCATCCAACTGTTCAATGCACTGAAGATTTTGGGCAAGACTGTCGAATTTGTAACCGTAGATGGTGAGAACCACTTCATTGCCGATTATCCGAAACGAATATTATGGCATAACTCCATCATGGCATGGTTTGCACGTTGGCTGCAAGACAGCCCTGAATGGTGGAACGATTTATATCCCGAACGCCATCTATAAAAAACATCACCGTAGCAGCCCATGATAAAGCTGCTACGGTGACAAACAAAATATAGAATTCCTCTTATTATCCTCTTACTGTTTTCAATAATTCATCGGAAGTCAGCAATGACTGTTCTCCTGTAGTCATATTCTTCAGGGTTAGTTTACCTTCAGCCATCTCATTTTCACCAACAATAGCAACAAAAGGGATCTGTTTGTCATTTGCATACCCCATCTGCTTCTTCATCTTGGCTGAATCAGGATAAATCTCGGCACGTACACCTGCATCACGCATTTTGGCCAAAACAGGCAAACAGTAGGCAGTTTCCTTCTCTCCGAAGTTCACAAACAACAGTTCCGTACCATTCACAGCCTCTTTCGGATACAAATCCAATTGATTCAGTACATCAAAAATACGGTCTGCTCCGAATGAAATACCGACTCCTGACATTCCATCCATTCCAAACACGCCTGTCAAGTTGTCATAACGTCCTCCACCGCTGATGCTGCCAATCTGTACATCCAGTGCCTTCACCTCGAAGATAGCACCGGTATAGTAATTTAATCCGCGAGCCAACGTCAAGTCCAGTTCTACTTCACTCTTCACTCCAAGAGAAGCAACAGTCTTCAGGATAAACTCACTTTCTTCCACCCCTTTCATACCGGTCTCGCTGGTAGCCAGAACCGTTTTCAGTGTTTCCAGTTTTTCCTCATTTGAACCGCTCAATAAGATAATAGGCTGAAGTTTATCAATCGCTTCCTGTGGGATACCTTTCGAAGCCAACTCTGCATTCACATTATCCAAACCTATCTTATCCAGCTTATCGATAGCAACGGTAATATCTACTATCTTATCAGCCTCACCGATTATTTCGGCAATACCCGTTAATATCTTACGATTATTAATCTTAACGGAAATACGCACGCCAAACTTGTTGAACACACGATCAATCATTTGTACAAGTTCTACTTCATTCAGCAGCGAATTGCTACCCACCACATCGGCATCACACTGATAGAACTCACGATAACGTCCCTTTTGAGGACGGTCTGCACGCCATACCGGTTGAATTTGATAACGTTTGAAAGGAAAACTTATCTCATCACGATGCATCACCACATAGCGGGCAAACGGTACAGTGAGATCATAGCGCAGTCCTTTCTCACAAAATTTACCGGCCAATTTCACAGCATTGCGGCTCAACAACTCCTCATCGGTAATTCCCGAAAAGTAATCGCCTGAGTTCTGTATCTTAAACAATAGTTTATCCCCTTCATCTCCATATTTTCCCATCAAAGTAGACAGATTCTCCATAGAAGGAGTTTCAATCTGCTGATAGCCGAAAAGATGGAACACTTCACGGATCGTATTAAATATATAATTACGTTTCGCCATTTCTACGGGCGAAAAATCTCTGGTTCCTTTTGGAATACCCGGTTTTGCTGCCATAATGATTCTCTGATTTGATTTTGAAGCACAAAATTACGAAAAAATCTCTGTAATAAACGAATAAAAAGGGAGAAAACTCTGATTATGGTTAGCCTCTATTGATCTTAATGCCATTCTTCCGAAAACGAGCCTGTTTAATCCTCTAATATCTAATAAAGAAACAAAGTGTACTCCAAAGAATTGTAGCTTTTACTAAAAACTCAAGGATATGGGAGGACAGATATAAGAATCTAAAGAAAATGGGGCTGTCAAAACGTGGATAATGCTATCATTTAGTTCGTAGGGGCGAGGTTCGCTCGCCCGAAAACAGTTTGTTTTGTGTCTTCGGGCAGGC
>OHJS01001497.1_pt1 | contig 11370 bp, 10 predicted proteins | sample 1568661 | NCBI WGS metagenome assembly OHJS01 (sample SAMEA3879603, study PRJEB24766) | human gut metagenome | biome: human-associated habitat; feature: feces | place: USA | collected 1985/1987 | reverse complement strand
ACCGAACACAGAAGTTAAGCTCAGTGGTGCCGAAAATACTTGGCTGGTGACGGCCTGGAAAGATAGGGAGATGCCAACATAATGAAATCCATCTGATTCAGATGGATTTTTTCTTTTGCGATTTTTAATTTTAAAAAGCAAAAACAGCCCTGTCATAGTTTAAATTATGACAGGGCTTTACTTAACTGTAATTCAATTTTGAATTATGCTTTCTTCTGCGTTCTCTGCTGTTCTGAAAACTTTTCTCTTGTTTTCTTTACAATATCAAGCTGTGAAGAAAGTGTTTCTTCTGTTGTCTTTAAAATGCTGTCAGAGTAAACATTTGTAGCTGTGCGGATTTCCTTTGATTTTGCCTTTGCATCGTCAACAATTTCCTTAGCCTTAACCTTTGCCTCACGAACAAGCTCGTTCTGATTGAGGATTGTCTTTTTGCGCTCTTCGGCATTGCGAATAATGTTTTCTGCCTCTTTCTTAGCCTCTGTAAGAATTGCTTTTCTGTCGGCAACTACATTCTTTGCCTGGCTGATTTCTGACGGCATTGCGTCCTGAATCTGCTCAATAATGTTGTACATCTCATCGCTGTCAACCATTACCTTGCCGCCTGAAAAAGGTACAGACTTAGCCGAGCCGAGTATATCCTGAAGCTCTAAAATTAAATCATCAATTTTCATAATTTATTATCTCCTTTATTTAAGGTTTACTTTTCTTTTTTATAAAGTCTTTCAACAATTCTGTCATGAATCATCTCGGGAACAAAATTGCTTATATCACCGCCGAGAGAAGCTACCGTACGCACCATACTTGAACTTAAATACATTGACTCCGACTCCGCTGTCAGAAATATTGTTTCAAGCTGCGGATTAAGCCTTTTATTGGTGAGCGCCTGCTGAAATTCATATTCAAAGTCAGACACAGCTCTTAATCCTTTTACTATTGCGTCAACCTTGCGCTCTTTGCAATATTGAGCAAGCAAGCCGCTGTAGCTTACTATTTCAACATTCTCGATACCTGCGGTTGATTCCTTTAAAAACTGTATTCTCTCCTCCGCAGAAAAGCTCGGAGTCTTTTTTTCGTTGGTAAACACACCGACTATAACCTTGTCAAACATATTTGCGGCACGCTTGATAATGTCGATATGTCCCAGCGTAACCGGATCAAAACTGCCCGGACAAATAACTGTTTTTTCCATTACAAAAAATCCTTATGTCTGAATGTGCTTATTTTTATTTTACCATAGCGATATTCTCTGTCAAGTACAAAATCGCCGTAATTTGCAGAAATTTGTTCGTCAATGGGATTTTCTGCAATAATTATGCCTGTTTCACGCATATTCTCCGCCACAATAGGAAGTGCGTCCTGCAAAATTCCTTTTTTGTACGGCGGGTCTAAAAACGCTATGTCAAACTCGGTTGAGTTCATAGAAAGAAAGCTGCGGTAATCCATTGCAAACAGCTTTGCCTCTTTGTCAAATTTAACCGCAGAAACATTTTTTCGCACTACATCAAGCGATTTTTTTGATGCATCAACAAAATACGCCGAGCTTGCGCCTCTGCTTATTGCCTCAATCCCCATCTGTCCCGAGCCTGCAAAAAGGTCGAGAAATCTATGTCCCATAATTTCAAACTGTATAATTGAAAATACGGCCTCTTTTATTCTTTCGGTGGTAGGTCTTACATCTTCTCCCTCAAGGGTTTCAAGTCGCCTGCCTTTTGCCGTTCCTGTTATTACCCTCATAATATCTTCCTTTTTTTCGTATAAAGCATAAAAGCACTTATTACGAATGTATTTTCTTCAATATTACATAATTATAACATATTATTACAAAAATTACAACATTTTTATTAATTCAATTTTCTGTCGTTTTTTCATTTGAATGAAAGTATCTGTACACTGCTATTGCCGCATTTTTTGTCATTTGCGGACATCCCTCAAGTTCTTCAAGGTCTGCCTTTGAAATATTGTCAATCGTCCTGAAATACTTAAGCATTGCCCTTGCTCTCTTCTCCCCTATGCCGTCAATATCGGTAAGCGAGCTTTTAAAAGTATTTTTACTTCGCCTGCTGTGGTGATAGCCGATTGCAAAGCGGTGCACTTCATCCTGCATTTTGCTAAGGAAAGTAAACAGTGCCCTGCGTGAGCTGACAGAAATTTCTCCGCCGTCTCCCGTAACTGCTCTTGTACGGTGTTTGTCATCTTTAACCAAGCCGAAAAGCGGCACATCAATATTCATTTCCCGCAAAACTTTTTTTACTACCGCAACCTGACCTTTACCGCCGTCAAGCAAAATCAAGTCGGGCAGTTTTCCGAAGCCCTCGTCTGCCTTTTCGGCTTTATAGTATTCGTCAAATCGTCTGCCGATAACTTCCGCCATAGATGCGTAGTCGTCCTGTCCCTCAAAACCCTTTATCTTAAATTTTTTATAGGCGCACTTGTACGGCTTGCCGTTTTTATAAACAATCATACCCGCAACATTTTCCGTACCGGCAAGGTTTGAAATATCGTAGCTTTCAATGTATTGCGGTATTTTTTCAAGTCCGAGCAATTCCTTAAGCTCTTCAAGCACACTGTATTCCTTGACTGTCGCACCCTTGCGCTGTGCAAGTTCTTCGGCGGCGTTTGAACGGCACATTGCCATAAGCTGTGCCTGCTCACCCCTTTGCGGAACTGTAACATACACCTTACTGCCACGCTTTTCGCTCAGCCAATCCTGCATTGCGGTCAAACCGTCAAAATCTTTGTCAATGGCAATATTTTTCGGTATATCGTCACGAATAGTATAGTAGCGCAAGATAAATTCCTCGGTTTCACTGTCACTGTCGCCCGAATCAAAAACAAAACTTTCTCTGTCAAAAAGCCTGCCGCCCTCAAAGCGAAATACCTGATAGCAGGTCTTTTTTCCGTCCGAAAAACTGCCGATAACATCTTCGTCAAGAACCTTGTTTGCAACAACCTTTTGCTTGTCCCCCATTTTTTTAATTGAGCTGATTTTATCACGGATTCTTGCGGCTCTTTCAAATTCAAGATTTTCTGCCGCCTCCTCCATTTTCTTAGTGAGGTCTTTAACCGAATTTGACGAACCTCCCTTTAAAAACGCAAGCGCCTGTTCTACGCTTTCGTTATAATCGGCAAATTTCACCTTTCCCGTGCACGGAGCGGAACAAAGTTTGATATGATAGTTAAGACACGGTCTGCCCTTGCCAAAATCCTGCGGGAACTTGCGATTGCAGGTTGGGAGCATAAAAATTTTGTTAGCCTCCTCAACTGCGCTCTTTACATAGTAACTGCTTTTGTACGGTCCGATGTATTCGGCATTATCGTCATTTTTCTGGAGAACATAAGAAATTTTGCGCCATTTGTCGCCGCTGACCTTGATGTAACTGTAGCCCTTATCGTCTTTAAGGAGAATATTATATTTTGGGGTGTGCTGTTTAATCAGACTGCACTCAAGAATGAGCGCCTCAAACTCGCTGTCTGTGATAATGTATTCAAAGTGGTCAACATTGTCAACCATACGGCGCACTTTTTCTGCGTGGTTGTTTTGAGAACCAAAGTATTGGCTGACACGGTTTCTCAAAGCCTTTGCCTTTCCGATGTAAATAATTTCACCGTCAGCGGAATGCATAATATATACCCCGGGCAAAAGAGGCAGTGCCATAGCTCTTTTGCGGAGTATTGCCATTTTGGGATTCATTGATATTCTCCTTTGAACGAAGTTTTCAACATTTTATTATAATAGCGTTAAAAGATTGATTAAAAATTCCGTAATAAACAAACTTTAATCATAAAACAGAGTATAAAAAACCGATTTTTATATTTTCTTTGTTAATCTGAATTTATATCACAAATCCGCCGTTTACACCGAGGACTTGTCCTGTAATAAACTTTGCCTTATCCGAGCACAAAAACAATGCGGTCTGCGCTATATCATCAGGTTCGCCGAGCATATTGAGCGGAGTTTCATCTTTTAATTCATTCACAGTCTGCTCGTCAAATGATTTCATCATATCGGTCATCACAACTCCGGGTGCAATGCAATTGACACGAATACCCGAAAGTCCGACTTCCTTTGCAAGCGCCTTTGTAAGTCCGATTACGCCTGCCTTTGCGGCGCTGTAATGCACCTCGCAGGACGCACCTACCTGCCCCCACATTGAACTGACATTTAATATAACCCCGCTGTGATTTTTTATCATAAAGCGTTTCAGTACCTCTCTTGAACAATAAAAAACACCGTCAAGGTTAGTGCCTGTCATTCTTCTCCAATCCTCATCCGTTATATCCGTAAAAAGTTTTTGCTGTGCTATTCCTGCGTTATTCACAAGCACATCAACATTGCCGAACCGATTTTCAACTTCGTCAAAAAGAAAAGTAACTTCTTGCGAAGATGAAACATCCGCTTTAACAGGTAATGCAGTCGAGTTAGTTTCGTTCTCTATCTTTTTTGCAAGCGCAAGCGCCTTGTCTTGTGAATTGTTATACTGTAAAACAACATTGTATCCGTCCTTTGCAAAAGCAAGCGCCGTTGCCGAGCCGATACCGCCCGACGCTCCTGTGATTACTGCTGTTTTCAAACCTTCATCTCCGTTTCATCTCCGTTTTATTTATATGATAATTATAGCATCTATAAATTACATTTACAAGATTAGGTTATTTGGCAACGGTTTGAAATAAATAAAAACAGCTTTGAATCGGCATAAGCGAAAACAAAGCTGTTTTTTTAAATGTTGCGGCAACTATAACTAAATAAAAATAAATTTAAATCTAAATTATCTCTTTAAGTTTTTTCACCATATTGGCAATAACTTCCATAATTTTTTCAGTCGGTTTTTCCTTAAGCAATTTGTCAAGATTTTCTTCAAAATCCTTTGGTAAAATTTCACAGCGCTCCTTGCAAATTTGAACAAGTCTTTTTTCTCCCGGGTGGGTAAGTCTGTTCACTGCAAAAATAACATCAAAATAGCTTGCAACAAAAGCGGCTGTTCTGTGATTTACACTTACAAAATCGTTTCGATCAAGCGCCTTTTTTATCTGCTTGTCAAATGACGGCAAAATACCCGAAAGCATCTTCATATTTAAATCTATAATATTTTGACGGAGTTCTTCGGGATACGGAACGGTAAACTTCTTTTTAATCTCCGCATATTTACCGCTTGGGTCATACACGATCTGCGATGTAATAATGTTATGCCAAAAACAAGTTGTATAACCGTGGTTTGCGTGATGTTCAAAAACAGTATAGCTGATAAATTTATCGAATTTATCCATAGGACGGTATATAATGTCCATAGGAACACCGACTTTGAGTATAATATTGTCTTCAAACTCCCAATAATGATTGCCGATTTCCATTTGCGAACAGTAAGGCGCAAGGATATTTTCTCTTACACCGTTGTCGATGTTATCTGTAACATACACATAAACATCATAATCTGATTTTTCGTCAAAAACACCGTTTGCACGGGAACCTCCGAGAGCAATAGCCTCTACCTGTGGCAATGCGGAAAGTTTTTCTAAAATTTCGTTTACCATAATTCACCAATATATTTCCTTGGATACCTTCAAATGAGTCGCCTATATTATCAATAGTAATACCTGTTGCTGTGTCACTTATCCCTTCAACTGAATTAAAGACTGAAACCACACCGTCAAGAGTTTCATCTATAGTTTTTTTGGCATCTTCACCCTCAGAATACAAATCGCCTTGTTTTTCTCTTAATCCAGTAAGGTTATAAAGATAAGAATATTCTGAAATTTCCTTAGCTGTTGTATTGACTGCAACGCCGATTTTGGCTTGAGCATAACATATATTAATAACAGTCAGGATTGTTACTATTAAAAACATAAATGCTGTAAGGGAAATTGTTGCTTCGACAACAATAGCACCTTGTTCATTTAGTACAACATTTTTTATTTTATTAGGCATTACATTCACCCACCGGACGTTTAAAATTTGTTTTAATAAATATTTCTATTCCGCAACAAAGGTAATATTATTATTCTTTGCATACTGTTCGGCATATGAGCCTGCAGGCGCATAAATTGTTAAATTATCAGAATCTTCAAAAACATTGCATTCTTCATTATCTTCCGGAACACCTATGAATGTTACGGAATCAGTCATATGTATTTCTTTAAGGGCTGTGCATCCAGAGAAAGCAAAACCTATTGTTGTAACACTGTCGGGAATTGTAATTTCTTCGAGTGAGGTACAATTCTGAAAAGCGTAATGAGAAATCTCAACTAATGATTCTGAAAGTACAACCTGTTTTAGCTTCGTATCACCACGACAAAGAGCTTTACCAATTATTTGTGTATTTCTGCCCATTGTCAGCTTTTCAAGATTTGTACAAAATTCAAAAGCTTCACTGCTTATCTCTGATATAGTATCCGGAATATTTATCTCAACAACATTCTCGTTACCTCTTAAAAAATATCCTCTTATTTCAATAACCCTTTTACCGTCAACAGAATCGGGAACGTTTATAATGTTGGCTTCACCGTCGTAAGCTACTATCTCCATATTTCCGTCACCCAATATATTTGAAGAAAATTCCTCGTCCTTTGATTCTGTCAGCTTTGTTTCCGGACTATCTTCAGAAGACGATACAACTGAAGTTACTTCAATATTATCTGAGGAATCACTTTCCGTTGAATTAGCGCAACCGCCATATGCTACCGCCGTAGTAATAATAGCTAATATTAAGAATATTGATTTTATTTTATTAGATTTTTTCATAATTTCCTCTCCTAAAACATTTTACATTAAACATAAGTTAAAAAATATAAGTTTAAAATACACAAACACTTATTAATTATATCCTCTTACAATAGAATATTCCCATGTCCACCAGGATACAGACGAGGATTTATTAAACTTGTCATCCTGAAGCAACGGTAACGAAAGCAGTAAAGGTTGAACCTGCACTTTTGTTTTGAGGCAATAATAGGTGTTTGCTTCAGACATTTTGAAAATTTCATCGCCACTGTTTGAATAGCCTTTCGCCACACCAACATTTCGACCTATCTTGTTAATGTATAGCTTTTTTAATTTCCGATAAAAAGGTTCTTTGTCAAAAGTTTTGGAAATTATGGTTTAGCGCATAGCTTTAGCTAAATAATTTATTAATACTACTCCAACATTTAGGACAGAACCTTTAATTTTGCAAAAAAGCGGCAAAGTTTTGCTTTTGCCGCCCTTAAATTACATAATAGACTTAATAAGTCCGCCTTTTTTAATAATGTTCTGAATAAACTCCGGGAAAGGCTCTGCCTGATAAGTCTTGCCTGTTGTTTCGTCTGTGATAACACCTGTATCAAAGTTTACGGAAACAACATCGCCCTCTTTGATTTCCTTTGCTGCCTCATCACACTCAAGAATCGGAAGACCGATATTAATTGAGTTGCGGTAGAAAATTCTTGCAAAAGTCGAAGCAATTACGCAGGAAATACCGCTTGCCTTAATTGCAATCGGTGCGTGTTCTCTTGAAGAACCGCAGCCGAAGTTCTTTTCGGCAACCATAATGTCGCCCTCGTGAACCTTATTTACAAATTCTGCGTCAATATCCTCCATACAGTGAGCGGCAAGCTCTTTGTGAGATGCTGTGTTGAGGTAACGAGCAGGAATAATTACATCTGTATCTACATTGTCGCCAAACTTGTGGACTGTACCCTTAGCGTTCATAATCAGTACCTACCTTTCAAAAAATCAAAGCTTTGCAGGGTCTGTAATGTAACCCTTAACAGCACTTGCGGCAGCTACAGCCGGGCTTGCGAGGTAAACCTCACTGTCAACATGACCCATTCTGCCTACAAAGTTACGGTTTGTTGTTGAAATAGCTTTTTCGCCTGCGGCAAGAATACCCATATGTCCGCCAAGACAAGGGCCGCAAGTCGGAGTAGAAACTACTGCGCCTGCCTCAATAAATATATCAAAAAGTCCCTCGTGCATAGCCTGTAACCAGATTGCCTGTGTACCCGGGAAGATAATGCATCTTACATTCTTTGCTATCTTTCTGCCCTTGAATACCTCTGCGGCAGCTCTAAGGTCGGTAATTCTGCCGTTTGTGCAGGAACCGATAACGCACTGGTCAATCTTAACCTCTGTTTCGCCGATTTCGTCAACTGTTCTTGTGTTTTCCGGAAGATGCGGGAAAGCAACTGTCGGGCGGATTTCACTAAGGTCAATTGTGTATTCCTCGTCGTACACAGCGTCCTCATCTGCTGTATATTCAACAGGTGTACCCTGATATCTGCCGTTGCAGTATTCACGGGTTACATCGTCAACAGGGAAAATACCGTTTTTAGCGCCTGCCTCAATAGCCATATTTGCAATGCAAAGTCTGTCATCAATGTTGAGGTACTGAACGCCCTCGCCTGTAAATTCCATTGATTTGTAAAGCGCACCGTCAACACCTATCATACCGATAATGTGGAGGATAACATCTTTACCGCTTACAAATCCCTGTGGCTTGCCGACAAGATTAAATTTAATAGCGGCAGGAACTTTGAACCATGCCTTACCGCTAATCATACCTGCGGCCATATCTGTTGAGCCGACACCTGTCGAAAATGCACCGAGTGCACCGTATGTACAGGTGTGCGAGTCTGCACCGATGCACAAACAACCCGGTCCGACAAGACCCTGTTCAGGCAAAAGTGCGTGCTCAATGCCCATCTGACCTACATCTCTGTAGTTTTTGATGTCGTATTTATCTGCAAAAGTTCTTACCTGCTTAACCTGTGTAGCCGCTTTAATATCCTTATTAGGAGTAAAGTGGTCCATAATCATAGCAATTTTAGTGTTATCAAATACTGCTGTTGCACCGTTCTGTTCAAAAACATTGATTGCAACAGGTGATGTTACATCGTTACCGAGTACCATATCGAGTTTAGCCTCAATAAGCTGACCTGCCTTAACCTCTGAAAGACCTGCGTGAGCCGCAAGAATTTTCTGTGACATAGTCATACCCATAAATATCACTCCTTATATTTTTTCTAATATCATTATTACATACCGCTTGCAAAAAGATTGTAAAGTATGCTACAATTAAAATAAAATAAGAATTTTGTCGCTAAAATATGGTTTATCGCTCAATTTTAGCCAAATAATTTTAAAATTTAGGTCAAGCCTTTAAAAAGGTTGACCAAACTTTTATAATTGCTCGGCAAAAGTTTTATAAACCGCATTTACCAATCGACAACCGAGGTGAAACTATGGAAAAAAATCTCAACACTCCTCCCGCACAACTTTACAACATACACTACGATATGAAAACTCTGTTTGACAGTTTGCCGTACACCAAATCTTTTGCAAAAGGCGAAACAATCTATCACCAAGGCGACATTGCAGACAGCTTTTACTATATAAAGAAAGGCAAAGCAACCGTATTTATGATTTCTCCCGACGGAATGGAAAAAACTCTGAACACTGCCTCAAAAGGCGAACTTATAGGCGAAGGTGCATTTTTTGACCACAAACCGAGGGTAAGCTCCGCAAAAGCCGTAACTGCAAGCGAGCTGACAATTATTGATAAAAAAATTCTCCTCGACCTTATTCAAAAAAATCCTCCGATTGCATTTGAACTGCTTGAAATTCTCGCCACAAGAATAAGACTGCTTACCACCCAGCTTGACTCAATGACATTTATGCAGGCAGACGCACGAATAGCAAAACTTTTGCTTGACGATATGGTTGACGGCAAAGTATCGCTCACACACGAGGAAATTGCATTGACGGTAGGCGTGTCACGAATCACCGTTACAAAAGCATTGAGCAGATTATCCGCACAAGGCATACTTGCCACACATTACAGAGGAATAAAAATACTCGACAAAGCAGGTCTTGAAAAAATTTGCGGGGAAAAATAATAATGTAAATATTGTTTAGCAAATTACTATTTTAAAAATCAAATTTGAAACTTGCCAAACTTTTTGGCTTTGTCAAGAAAAGTGTGTAAGTTTTTTAAAAATAGCGGAATGTAATTTTTGTAAAGCACACTGTGCAAATATACATTGTTGTTTTCAATGTCTGCAACGATAAAGCAATCCGATTTTTCACTGTAATATACATTTTCAAGTTCGGCGGTGTAAAACATTTGCGAGAACAAACAAGTATGTAATCTATGCCATTGGAATACACCCCCTTTCGCAAGGGAGCTGAAACAGCCGCCACCATTCCTTTACAAATATTTATTATAAACACAGTATTTAATACTTCGTAGTATTAAAATAATCTCATCCGTTTTTCAGTACAACGCATTTATTATTTCTTGATGTAAAGACAGATTCAAAATTTTCTTTCGGATATTCAACAAGTCCGTTAATAGGGTCTGCTATGGTTACCGTGTCGGCACTGTAGCCAATCAAATCGGCTGCATGGTCGTCCATACACCAATCGTATTGTTTGCCGTCTGTTCCTGTCCAGGATTCAATGTCACTGCGCTCAACCATACCTATAGTAACCCATACCACAATCGGGTAGCCTTTATCGACAAGTTCGTACAGTTCCTGCGGGGTAGAACCTGTAATGTCTATGGCTTTCAGTTTGCTGCCCGTGTATTTAAAATAGTTATTTGCCGCCGTTACAATAGGAGTTGTGCCGCAGACATAGCCGTAAACGCTTGTAGGGTCGCCGATAAAGTATTGTTCGGGACTTGAGCCGTAAAGGTTTCCGTCCTCGCCGTACTCAATGTCGTAAGGAGTGCAGGGGAGGTATTCGGTGGCCATAGTGTATTTGTCAACATTGCAGCCGCTGTAGTTCATAGCCATTGTAAGGGCGGTTACTTCGCAGCCCGTAGGAAGTTCAGGCTCCTGATATATTATATCGAAATTTTGAATAACGCAACTGTCCCTTGACGCTCTTGATACTGTTGCAGTGCTGTTTTCCCGGAAATCATCGGCAATGTCATTTTTTTTGCCACAGCCTGAAATCAAAGTTATAGCGCTCATTGCGGAAAGCAAAAAAGCGGTGATTTTTATTGCAATATTTCTCTTCATCGCAATTCTCCGTTTCAAGTAAACATATGTACAAATTATACCACAAGCTTTGACAATAAACAATCTTTTCGGAGTAATATTGTTGTAAATAAGTTGTCACTTCTCAAATTTAAGATAGATTAGGCAAAATTTGTTTTTATAATAAAAGCTTTCTGACGGTAAAAATAACTTAAACTGAATTATTTAATTGTCAATAATTGCCTTTAATTGATATGTTTTGTGTTTGTGAAAAAATTGTAAAAAAGTGTTGACAAAGTGAACGCACAGTGATATAATCAATACTGTTCTCAAGAGAGAACACAATTAAACAGTTGGTGTTAATGACGCTGAGGGTCCACCTGTTCCCATACCGAACACAGAAGTTAAGCTCAGTGG
>OHJS01001465.1_pt1 | contig 11588 bp, 8 predicted proteins | sample 1568661 | NCBI WGS metagenome assembly OHJS01 (sample SAMEA3879603, study PRJEB24766) | human gut metagenome | biome: human-associated habitat; feature: feces | place: USA | collected 1985/1987 | reverse complement strand
CATTCAAGAAGCGTGAACCTGCACAACCTGTACCATATTTACGGGTTGCAGCAATAGCTGCTTCGATAATCCGTTCATCGTAGGTTAACCCCATATATGAGTTGGAGCCAAACATCAGCACCTTTTTACCATCCATGATAACCTCTGTATCCTGATGGCTGTCTATCTCACGAAAATAAGGGTAAACGCCTCTTTCCATGTATAGTTGAGGCAATCTGAATTTACTTAACTTGTCTTGTAATAATCCCATATCCTATTGTATATGTAAGCCTCGTCGGCCTACTTTAAAATAATGTATATAAACTCACTAATACATTCTGTTTTCAAGGTGTTCCCGTCAAAACAGGCTGCAAAGATAGTAAATTCTACAACCGATTGTACTTTTTTTCAAAAAAAATATTTAGGGGCATCAAAACTTTTAGGATTTAGGGCAGTTATAAACAAAATGTATTACTTTTGCGTTTAATAAAGAGCTAAACTACCAAAGTAAAAGTATGACCACGAAAAAGAAAATTGTATTTGTCGTTAATCCTATCTCGGGGACACAGGGGAAAAGAGCCATATTAAAATGGATTGACGAACGTATAAACCGTACACTCTATGATTATACGATTGTCAAAACACAATATGCCGGCCATGCTGAAAAGATTGCGGCTACAGCTGCCAAAGAGAAAGTAGATATAGTAGTGGCTATTGGAGGAGATGGAACTATAAACGAAATAGGACGTGCGTTGATACATACGGATACGGCATTAGGCATTATACCTTGCGGATCGGGAAACGGACTGGCACGGCATTTACAAATTCCTTTGGAACCCAAGGCTGCTATTGACATTATAAATGAAAGTTCTGTTGCCTGTATTGATTACGGAAAAATAAACAATATACCCTTTTTCTGCACATGCGGAGTAGGTTTTGACGCGTTTGTCAGCTTAAAGTTTGCTGATTCAGGTAAACGCGGACTACTAACCTATCTGGAAAATACCTTGCATGAAAGTCTGAGTTACAAACCTGAAACTTATGAAATAGAAAATGAAGAAGGAACGGTAAAATACAAAGCTTTCCTGATAGCCTGCGGCAATGCCTCCCAATATGGGAATAACGCATATATTGCTCCACAAGCCTCGTTAACCGATGGTTTGATGGATGTCACAATATTAGAGCCATTCACAGTGTTGGATGTTCCTTCTTTATCTTTTCAACTTTTCAACAAAACCATAGACCAAAACAGCCGGATCAAGACATTCCGTACTAAAAAGATTAAAATACATCGTTCAAAACCCGGAGTTATGCATTATGACGGAGATCCGATCATGGGAGGAAAAGATATTGAGGTAGAATTGATTCCACACGGACTCAACATCATTGTTTCTGATAAAAAAAAAGAGAACGAACCTTTTAGTCTCTTACAGCAAATATCCGAAATATTCAGTGGTATGAAGCCTAAAGCTGAAACTTTTGCTTTCCGGCACAGCCATTTATTTGAACTTAACAAAAGTTTATTGCGTCGTCTATCCAAAAAACAATAAAAAATATCTTTTTTCTGAACATCAGTAAAGACTCTGCCAAATAAAAACAGTTTCTTTGATGATGTTCAGAATAATCCGCTCTCTACATGTTCAGATAGAATTCTTTAGTCAAGGCTATATATTCTTCACTATACACATGACGTGATAATTCGATGGTCAAATCGTCTGTAATACATTTATCCACAGAGAATTTGAAAGCAAGCAATACCCGTCTGGGTTCAGTTCCAAGTTTTGTATGAATTAAAGTCTGGTGTGAGAGATGTAATCCGTAACGAGTGGCAGCCATCAAAAAAGATTCTTTACCATCAGCAGGAATAATCACAGAAAAAACACCTTCGGAATGAAGCAAACGGGCGGCAGATTCTGCTAATTTATCAAAATCAAGAAGATCTGTATGCCGAGCGATATTACGCTGCCTTTCAGGGCATTTCAATGAATCGGTAAAATAAGGAGGATTGGAAACAATAACATCAAAGAGTGTTTCCGATGTAAAATGACAAATATCCTGCAACTCCACTTCTATCCTATCCTGCCACGGAGATGCCGCCACATTTCCACGAGCCTGTTCCACAGCATCCGCATCTATATCAACTGCTCTTATCTGGGCATTGCACCGCTGTGCCATCATCAAAGAAATCAATCCGGTTCCAGTACCAATATCTAAAATATTACGGGCGGAAACCACATCGGCCCAAGCTCCCAATAAAACTCCGTCCGTACCAACCTTCATGGCACATCTATCATGATAAACAGTAAATTGCTTAAAAGAAAAATAAGGATTTGGCATACTATATTTATTAAATTAGCTGTCAAAAATAGGAAAATCCATTTAATTACTCCAATTATTAGGAAATATTTGATTTTTAAAACTCAATTAGTTCCCATGAATTTTCCTTATTCGACAAGGAATGATTAACTTTGTCCCCGTTTTGGGCATTGGGCTCAATTTAACACAAGAGGAATAAATTATGAAGAGGAATAAGAAAGAGGATATTTTGTTGAATACTGATAACGATGACATCTCTATGTTAGCTGAAATCCAAACGGATCCGGATGAAGTAACTGCTATGGAATTTAATAAAGAAATACCTGTTATGCCTTTACGCAACATGGTAATGTTTCCATCTGTAGTAATGCCTGTGACCATTGGACGCCCCAGCACATTGAAATTGATAAATGCTGCATACAAGAAAAAACTTCCCATAGCGGTAGTTTGTCAGATACAGGGAGATATGGACGATCCCGGTTTTAATGATGTGTACCATGTAGGAGTTATCGGGAAGATTCTCCGTGTATTCGAAATGCCAGGTGGAAATACCACAGTAATTATGCAGTCAAACGGGCCCAAAGTACATTTGGACAGTATCACCAAAACGTCTCCATATTTGAAAGGGATGGTGACTCCTATTCCGGAGGCAAATGACCAACTGGAAACGGACGAATTCAAAGCATTGATTGACACCTGCAAGGATTTGACGAGTAAGTTCATAGAGGCTTCCGAGAAGATGAGTCCGGATACGGTTTTTGCAATCAAGAACTTGGACAATCCGGAAATTTTGGTAAATTTCATTTGTGCAAACTTCCCTATTCCGGTAGAAGAAAAGATAAAATTGCTAAAAGCTGGCGATTTGCAAAGCCGCCTGTATATGCTGGTCAAGATCTTAAATCGTGAAGTACAATTGGCTGATATCAAACAAAGCATTCAAATGCGTACACGCGAAGATATTGACCGTCAGCAACGCGAATATTTCTTGCAGCAACAAATTAAAAACATACAGGATGAACTGGGTGCCGGACAGGAAGATGAAATAGATGAACTCCGCCAAAAAGGAAAAACCAAGAAATGGAGTCCGGAAATGGCAGAACTCTTTGAAAAAGAAGTTTCCAAATTGGAAAGGACAAATTCCCAATCACCGGATTTCAATGTGCAACTTACCTATTTGCAAACCCTGTTAGGATTACCTTGGAATGTCTTTACCACTGACAACCTGAATATAAGTAATGCCGAAAAGACATTGAACAAAGACCACTACGGACTAGAGAAAGTAAAGGAGCGTATCCTTGAACATTTAGCAGTGCTGAAACTAAAAGGTGATATGAAATCACCCATCATCTGCCTTTATGGTCCTCCGGGAGTCGGTAAAACTTCTTTAGGACGTTCCATAGCGGCATCATTGAAACGTAAATATGTACGTATGTCATTGGGTGGTGTGCATGACGAAGCCGAGATCCGTGGCCATCGTAAAACTTATATCGGTGCCATGCCGGGCCGTATCATCAAAAGTTTGATAAAAGCCGAGTCCTCTAATCCGGTTATCATTTTGGACGAAATAGACAAACTGGGCAGTGACCACCGCGGAGATCCCAGTTCCGCTATGCTGGAAGTGCTTGATCCCGAACAGAACAACACTTTCCACGATAACTATTTGGATGTAGATTACGACTTGTCTAAAGTAATGTTCATCGCTACGGCAAACAATTTGAGCACCATCCCTCCTGCTCTGCTGGACCGTATGGAGTTGATAGAGGTCAGCGGATATATCACAGAAGAAAAAGTAGAAATAGCCCGCCGGCATCTTGTTCCCAAAGAACTGGAAGCCAACGGCATTAAAAAAGAATATGTGAAGTTCTCTAAAGCTGCCTTGGAATGTATTGTAGAAAATTATACTCGTGAAAGCGGGGTGCGCGAACTTGAGAAGAAGATAAACAAGGTAATGCGTAAAATAGCGTTGGAATTTGCACGTGACGGCTATGAAGTGATGCATGAAATAAAACCTGCCGATGTACGCAAATATCTGGGCACGCCAGAATATAGCCGCGACAAATACCAAGGAAATGAATACGCCGGTGTTGTCACAGGGCTGGCGTGGACAGCTGTCGGAGGTGAAATTTTGTTTGTAGAAACCAGTTTAAGCAAAGGAAAAGGCGGTAAACTGACATTGACCGGGAACTTGGGTGACGTAATGAAAGAGTCGGCCATGCTGGCTTTGGAATATCTCAAGGCACATACCAAACTGCTGAATTTACAGGAAGATATCTTTGACAATTGGAATATCCACATCCATGTACCTGAAGGAGCCATCCCTAAAGATGGTCCGTCAGCCGGTATCACCATGGTGACTTCATTGGCATCCGCCCTCACCCAGCGTAAAGTGAAAGCAAATCTGGCAATGACAGGCGAGATCACATTACGTGGAAAAGTCCTGCCCGTAGGCGGTATCAAAGAAAAGATCCTAGCCGCTAAACGCGCCGGAATCAAAGACATCATTTTATGTGAGGAAAACCGCAAGAACATTGAAGAAATTCAGCCGATGTATCTAGAAGGACTGACATTCCATTATGTCACGGATATTAAGGAAGTATTGGCTTTAGCTCTCACCAATGAAAAAGTAAACGGTGCCATTGATTTTAATATTACCAATCAAAAAACAGAAGAAAAGAAATAAATATGACTTTTGACTTACAATATACAGACCCCAAATCGAATGCCCGTGCCGGATTGATAACGACTGACCACGGGCAAATAGAAACCCCCATCTTTATGCCTGTAGGCACATTGGGAACGGTGAAGGGCGTGCATTTACATGAGTTGAAAGAGGACATTAAAGCACAGATAATCCTGGGCAACACTTACCACCTGTATTTACGACCGGGACTGGATATAATAGAACGTGCCGGAGGTCTGCATAAATTCAACGGCTTTGACCGTCCTATGCTGACTGATAGTGGTGGTTTTCAGGTATTCTCTTTATCAGGTATCCGCAAAATGAGAGAAGAAGGTGTGGAATTTCGCTCACATATAGACGGTTCGAAACACCTGTTCACTCCTGAACGGGTGATGGACATAGAACGGACTATCGGTGCAGATATCATGATGGCTTTTGACGAATGTACTCCGGGAACCGCAGATTATGAATACGCAAAAAAATCAATGCAGCTTACCCATCGTTGGCTGGACCGTTGCATAAAGCATTTCAACGAAACCGATCCCAAATATGGTTATCAACAGTCATTATTTCCCATAGTACAAGGCTGTGTCTATCCCGACTTACGCAAACAATCAGCGGAATATATTGCCTCCAAGGGAGCTGACGGAAATGCCATCGGTGGCCTGGCCGTAGGTGAGCCAACCGAGAAAATGTACGAAATGATAGAGGTTGTCAATGAAATCTTACCCAAAGACAAGCCCCGCTATCTGATGGGAGTCGGTACACCGGTAAATATACTGGAGGGTATAGAACGCGGTGTAGATATGTTTGATTGTGTAATGCCGACCCGGAACGGACGCAATGGAATGTTATTCACTAAAAACGGCATAATGAACATGCGCAACAAGAAATGGGAGGATGATTATTCTCCTATCGAGGCCGAAGGGGCATCGTATGTAGATACCATGTACAGCCGTGCTTACTTGCGCCATCTGTTCCACGCACAAGAACTGCTGGCCATGCAAATCGCTTCTATCCACAACTTGGCATTCTATCTGTGGCTAGCAGGCGAGGCCCGTAAACACATCATTGCAGGAGATTTCTCTACGTGGAAACCAATGATGGTAAAACGCTTATCTACAAGATTATAAATTACTAGAAATGAAGAATTGGTTCAAGACAAACACAGATTCATCCCCAAAGGATAAAAAATGGTGGAAGCCGAATATCAGTTGGCTGAAACTGGATAAATGGGTGAAAAGACTGGACATATATATCATTAAGAAGTTTCTGGGAACCTACTTTTTCGCTATTGCATTGATTATCTCCATTGCAGTAGTATTTGATGTGAACGAAAATATAGACAGGTTCATCAATAACAAAGCTCCGCTGAAAGCGATTGTATTTGATTATTACATGAACTTCATCCCCTACTTCTCCAATCTGTTCAGCCCCTTGTTTGTCTTTATCGCTGTTATCTTCTTTACTTCCAAGCTGGCAGAAAACTCGGAAATCATTGCCATGTTCTCCACCGGAATGAGTTTTAAACGAATGATGCGGCCCTATATGATTTCGGCTGCAATCATTTCCGTTGTTACTTTCGGACTGGGAGCATACGTCATACCTAAGGGAAATGTAACCCGTTTGGATTTTGAGGACCGTTATAAGAAAAAAAAGAAACAGGAATATGTGCGGAATGTGCAACTGGAAGTAGACAGCGGGGTCATTGCCTACATAGAACGTTATGAAAATTATAATAAAACGGGATACCGTTTCTCTTTAGACAAGTTTGATGACAAGAAACTGGTTGCCCACCTTACTGCCCGAAGTGTCACTTATGATACAGCATCTGTACACAAATGGACAATCAAGAACTATATGATACGTGAGATGGAAGGTATGCGTGAGAAAATCACTCGGGGTGACCGTTTGGATACGATCATTAAAATGGAGCCTCAAGATTTTCTGATTATGAAAGGGCAGCAACAAACCATGACAAGCCCTGAACTGAAAGAATATATAGACAAGCAGAAAAGACGTGGGTTCGCCAACATAAAGGAATTTGAAATTGAATATTACCAACGTATAGCCATGTCCTTTGCCGCTTTTATCTTGACAACCATTGGTGTTTCCTTATCATCCAGAAAAATGAAAGGAGGAATGGGACTGCATTTAGGAGTAGGGTTAGCACTTAGTTTTTCATACATTTTGTTCCAAACAGTGTCAGCAACCTTTGCTGTCAACGGAAACACCCCTCCTATTATAGCGGTATGGATTCCTAATATACTTTACACATTTATTGCTATCTATTTATACAGAAAAGCTCCTAAATAATCATAGGAGCTTTTCTAGTTTTTGACGCCAATCCTCGCCGTTCTCCGGTTGCATCGTAATAAAGCCCAGTTCTTTACCAATAACAATATTGGCCGCACCGTCATCTACAAATATTGTTTCAGCCGGATTCAGTTTACTATCTTTGATCATATAGTTAAAGATGCCAGGATCCGGCTTGGTGGAACCGGCTTCGTAGGAAGTATAAATCTTGTCAACATAAGCGTCCAATGGCTTTCCCGCAGAAGTAAATGCATTGCTCCTCGCCCATCCCATCACATAAGGATTGGTGTTGCTCAATATATATACCTTGTACTTCTTACGAAGCTCATTCAGGTAATCCAATTTATATTGCGGCACGTCCGTAACAAATCCTTTCCACCCATTTTCCACGTCTTGATAAGTCAATTCTTTCCCGCAGATTTTACTCAACTCACAGCGAAAAGTCTCAGCATCTATGTTTCCATTTTCTACTTCCTGAAAAATCCCCTGCTGGTGGTATTTCCCTAATAAACTGTCCGCTTCCCTCACTCCTATCCGCTCAAATGCCTTTACAGCCTGTTCACGATCAAGGCCAATGACAACCCCGCCGAAATCAAACACAATATTCTTAATCTGTTTCATAATCTTTTTATTTATCCGCTGTAAAGGTAGGCATTTGATTGTGAATGGTAAATGATGTAAGTCAATAAAATACCATATAGCAAAAAAAACCGCAGATTCCATTGAGAATCCACGGTAATTATTTTTGTTGTATTTTTCTTCCTTTCGGAAATGTTCTCTCAATTCAAATAAGAAGAGAGTTCGGATACGGTGACATCCTTGGCAACGATAACACCATTTTCATCTAACAAAAAGTTCTTAAAGCCTCTTTTCAAGCGATAAGTCTGATATAGATCCGATGAAACACCAGCCAATTCCACAAAACAATTAGAAGTTGAAATCTGGTCTTTTTTAATGGTCTCGTTAAATATCGACTTGTATTCATCAAATGAAACGGAAACCATTTCTACATTGTCGGCCTGCGCGATGGCATGATTCAAAGTAGCATTCTGCATCCTTGACAAAGCATCATAGCTGGCCCAAAAACTTAGCAGTACATATTTACCTCTTAAATCCTTCAAGTCAATCAACTGCTTTTCGCCACAGATAGTAAATGTAGGAGCCTTGTCTCCTATGGTCAAGCCTTCTGTCGGCGTGTTTTTCCCTACAAAAGAGAATGAAATCAAGGAACTAATAATTAATACAACAAAAATCCACTTTACATTTTTAATCATGTAATTCGATCTTAGTTAATACTATCCGAGACTGCCCTTAAACAGTGATTTCCACCCGGAACATTATCTTTAGTACTGATAATCAATACCATTTAAATTGGAAATCTGCGACAAAGGTAAGGAGTTTTGAAATTAACTCCAAGATTTTTTCTCAAAAAATATGTTATATAGCATAAAATCGTCCTTTTCATCGAGAAAAAAGAATGCAGAAAATATAGCTGATAAGGATTTATTTACGTACTTTTGCAATCTGTAAATAGCAACCACAAAGTATGAATAATAATACTGAACTTATTTTAATCAGAATTACCGGTCTTGATCGGCCGGGATTAACCGCTTCCATTACGGAGATTTTGTCAAAGTATGATGTTACCATTTTGGATATTGGCCAGGCCGATATTCATAGCACCCTGTCATTAGGCATTTTATTCAAAAGCCAGGAAAAAGATTCAGGTAATATCATGAAAGAGTTGCTATTTAAAGCTTCCGCATTAGGCATCAATATCCGTTTCTATCCCGTTACTGTGGAAGAATATGAGGAATGGGTAAATATGCAAGGCAAGAACCGGTACATCCTGACTTTACTGGGACGCAAGCTGACAGCCAAACAAATCGCGGCAGTCACAGGAATATTAGCGGAACAAGGTTTGAATATTGATGCTATCAAACGTCTTACAGGGCGTATTCCATTGGATGAGCGGAAAGCAAATGTACGGGCTTGTATCGAATTCTCCGTCCGTGGCACCCCCCACCAACGGGAAGAAATGCAACAGGCGTTAATGAAACTGAGCAGTGACCTGGAAATGGACTTTTCTTTCCAGCTGGACAATATGTACCGGCGTATGCGACGCTTGATTTGTTTCGATATGGATTCCACATTGATACAGACAGAGTGTATAGATGAATTAGCCGAACGCGCCGGTGTGGGTGACCAAGTACGAGAAATCACAGAACGCGCCATGCGTGGAGAAATTGATTTCATAGAAAGCTTCACAGAACGGGTGGCTTTGCTGAAAGGACTGGATGAAAGCGTAATGAAAGAAATCGCAGAAAACCTTCCCATCACCGAAGGTGTGGAACGTCTGATGTTCGTGTTGAAAAGATATGGTTACAAAATAGCCATCCTATCCGGTGGATTCACCTATTTCGGCAATTATCTGAAAGATAAATTCGGCATAGATTACGTATATGCCAATGAACTGGAAATAGTAAATGGCAAATTAACCGGAAGATATCTGGGAGATGTAGTTGACGGAAAACGTAAAGCCGAACTGCTGAAACTGATCGCTCAAGTAGAACGTGTGGACATAGCACAAACTATTGCTGTAGGAGACGGAGCGAATGACTTGCCCATGTTGTCCGAAGCCGGTCTGGGTATAGCATTCCATGCAAAACCCAAAGTAGTGGCTAACGCACAACAGTCCATTAATACGATCGGATTGGACGGCGTCCTCTATTTCCTGGGCTTCAAGGACTCTTACCTGGAAGAACGCGGCAAACTCTAAAGAAAGAAGTAACTATATATATGAAATTTTCAGAACTAAATTTAGAAGAAGGGGTGCTTCAGGCATTAGATGCCATGAGATTTGAAGAATGCACTCCTGTACAAGAACATACCATACCGGTCATTCTTGAAGGAAAAGATTTGATCGGAGTGGCACAGACCGGAACCGGCAAGACTGCCGCATACCTTTTGCCCGTTCTTAATCAATTAAGCAAAGGCGGATATCCGGAAGATGCCATCAATTGTGTGATCATGTCACCCACACGCGAATTAGCGCAACAGATAGACCAGCAAATGGAAGGTTTCTCTTATTTTCTACCGGCATCCAGCGTAGCTGTTTACGGAGGAAACGATGGTGTGCGCTTCGAGCAAGAAAAGAAAGGTTTAACTTTGGGGGCCGATGTAGTCATTGCTACTCCGGGACGTCTGATAAGTCATCTCAGCCTAGGTTACGTAGACTTGTCTAAAGTTTCTTTCTTTATTCTTGATGAAGCGGACCGTATGCTGGATATGGGATTCTCGGATGACATTATGCAAATAGTGAAATATCTGCCGAAAGAACGTCAGACCATCATGTTCTCGGCCACTATGCCGGCTAAAATACAACAATTGGCAAAAACGATCTTAAACAATCCGGTAGAAATAAAATTAGCGGTCTCAAAACCTGCGGAAAAGATTATCCAAACGGCTTATATCTGTTATGAACGCCAGAAATTGGGAATTATTCAATCCCTTTTCCAGGATCAAACACCCGAACGTGTCATTATCTTTGCCTCTTCCAAATTGAAAGTAAAGGAGGTGACACAAGCATTCAAGCGGATGAAACTGAACGTAGGTGAAATGCACTCAGACTTGGAGCAGTCCCAACGGGAACAGATTATGCGTGAATTTAAAAGTGGCAGAATCAATATTCTGATTGCTACCGATATTGTTTCGCGAGGAATAGACATTGACGATATTCGTTTGGTAATCAACTACGATGTTCCACATGACAGCGAGGATTATGTACACCGCATCGGCCGTACAGCTCGTGCCAACCATGATGGTTGCGCCATTACTTTTGTCAGTGAGAAAGAGCAGACCCAATTCAAAGCTATTGAAAATTTCCTGGGTAGGAACATCTATAAAATCCCGGTTCCCGAGGAATTGGGAGAAGCGCCCGAATACAACCCGCGAAGTGGCGCCGGTCGTAGCAATCACAAAGGTGGCGGCTCCAGAAAACAAGGCAATTATAAGGGGAAAAAGAACGGTACGCCCAGTGCCAATAATAGAAGAAACACCCCAAAAGAATAGACGGAAGAGATGATATCTAAAAATCATTGGAGGAAGACGGACTTGTTTTCCTCCAATTTTATTTTATGGAGAGGGTCACTTCATGGCTCATCTGCAAAATAGATGCGAGGCAATCACAAACATCCATCATATGTATTGCTTGTAGGATATATAATCTTTCACCTGTAACATTACTAACCTTACAACCCACACATTAGTAACGTGTCGCCCCACACGTTACTAACCT
>OHJS01001462.1_pt1 | contig 11631 bp, 6 predicted proteins | sample 1568661 | NCBI WGS metagenome assembly OHJS01 (sample SAMEA3879603, study PRJEB24766) | human gut metagenome | biome: human-associated habitat; feature: feces | place: USA | collected 1985/1987 | reverse complement strand
GCAAGAAATAGAAGGTCAATATGTACTTACAGATCTTGAATTCGCCCAACGTCTTTTCGGCATAAACGATCAGATTTCGAAGATCGAAATTAAACTGAAAGACAGTAAGCTGATCCCGGAAGTAAAAAAAGAATTATCCGATTTCACCGATACAACATATCGTCTGGAAGACAAATACGAATTGAACAAGGCCTTTTATGCTATGATGAAATCCGAAAAGCTGGCTGTCTTTATGATTCTTCTGTTTATCTTATTGATCGCTTCGTTCAACATTATCGGTTCAATTTCGATGCTCATCCTGGATAAAAAAGAAGACCTCGGTACTTACAAAGCTCTGGGAATGACAAATCAAAGAATCATTTCCGTATTCAAAACCGAAGGAAATCTTATCACAATGGCCGGCGCAGTCATTGGACTCGTCTTTGGGACGCTCATCTGTCTGTTACAGGAAAAATATGGATTGATCACACTCGGCGACGGGAGCTATATCATCACGGCCTATCCGGTCAAAATTGTTTTCGAAGATATTTTACTCATCGTGCTTGCCGTCTTATCGATCGGCTATACAGCCTCCTATTTCCCGGTAAAATATCTGGTGAATAAACTTGCCAAATGAAGAAAGGAGAAAATATGAAAAAGTTGATATGTAGAAGACGGGCATATAAATATTGTTCATTGATATTGTTAAATTTAGTTTTTGGATGTTGTATTTCTTGTAGTACGGATGATGATGATAATGGCTATGATATTTCCGATTACCGCAGGATCTATAAAGAATATGGAACCATGGAGGATTATGAAAAGCTTCTTGAAGAAGCGCATAAACGGGGCATTAAGATCCTCATGGATCTGGTCGTAAATCATTGTTCCAATCAACATGAGTGGTTCCAAAAGGCATTGGCTGGGGATAAGTATTATCAAGATTTCTTCTTCATTCAGGACCAACCAACCGATTGGTTGTCTAAATTTGGTGGTTCTGCCTGGGCTCCTTTTGGAGATACAGGGAAATACTATCTTCACCTCTTTGATGAAACACAGGCGGACCTTAATTGGCGCAATCCCAATGTCCGTAAGGAGTTGTTCAAGGTGGTCAACTTCTGGCGTGACAAGGGAGTCAAAGGTTTCCGTTTCGATGTGATCAATTTGATTGGGAAAGATGAAGTCTTGGTGGATTGCCCTGAAAATGAAGGGAAACCAGCTTATACGGATAAACCAATTGTCCATGACTATCTTCGTATGATGAATGAAGCGACCTTTGGTTCTGATGATAGCTTTATGACAGTTGGAGAGATGTCATCGACAACAATTGACAACTGTGTTCTTTATTCAGCACCGGAGCGTCACGAGTTGTCTATGGCCTTTAACTTCCATCATCTTAAAGTAGATTATGAAGATGGTCAAAAATGGACTATTACTCCCTTTGATTTTGAAGAGCTCAAACGTCTTTACCATACATGGGGCAAGGAAATGAGTGAACGAGGTGGTTGGAGTGCTCTCTTCTGGAATAACCATGACCAACCTCGTGCCTTGAATCGCTTTGTGGATATTAAGAACTTCCGTAATGAAGGAGCGACCATGCTAGCAGCTAGCATTCACTTGTCACGTGGAACTCCGTATATCTATATGGGCGAAGAGATTGGAATGATTGATCCAGACTATGATTCGATGGCAGATTATGTGGATGTCGAGTCCATCAATGCTTACCAAATGCTCTTGGACCAAGGCAAGTCTCCTGAGCAAGCCTTTAAGATTATCCAAGCCAAATCACGCGATAATTCTCGTACACCAATGCAATGGGATGCTTCTGAAAATGCAGGTTTTTCAACAGGCACTCCATGGTTGAAAGCTGGTAAATCTTATAAAGACATCAACGTTGAAAATGAAATCGACGGACCAATCTTTAAATTCTATAAAGAATTGATTCGCTTGCGTAAAGAAATGCCTATCATTTCAGAAGGCAGCTATCAGTCAGCACTTGAAGATAGTCAACAAGTCTACGCCTTTGAGCGTCATTTAGACGGTCAAAAACTCTTGGTACTCAATAATTTCTATGGAAGCGAAGCTGAAGTGGAGATTCCAGCAGAATACCAGTTAGGGCGCGTGCTCTTGTCAAACTATGACGATGCAGAGCTTGCTGAAAAGGTAAGTCTTAAGCCTTATCAAACCCTAGCAATCTTAGTAAAATAAGCCAAACTTTCCTCAGTAAATGCTTTTGCTGGGGAATTTTGTTATAATGAAAGCACTTTTAATGTTGATGGAGGAAGTGTAATGACACGCTTACAAGATGATTTTTACCATGCGATTAATGGTGAGTGGGAAAAAACAGCAGTGATTCCCGATGATAAACCACGCACAGGAGGTTTCTCAGATTTAGCAGATGAAATTGAAGACCTCATGCTTGAAACAACTGATCAATGGTTGGCAGGAGAGAATCTTCCTGACAATGCCATTCTACAAAACTTTATAAAGTTTCACCGTATGGCTGCAGACTTTGACAAACGTGAGGCATTGGGTATCGAGCCTGTTAAACCTTGGATTGAAGAATACAAGAAGCTTTCCTCATTCTCAGAATTTGCTTCGAAAATTGCTGAGTACGAGATGTCTGGTAAGCCTAATGAGTTCCCATTCGGTGTATCTCCAGACTTTATGAATGCTCAATTAAATGTCCTCTGGGCAGCAGCGCCAAGTATTATTTTACCTGATACAACCTATTACACTGAGGATAATGAGAAGGGCAAGGAGCTTTTAGGAATTTGGCGTGAAATGGAAGAAGAACTCCTTGAGAAATATGGCTTTACAGCTGAAGAAATCAAAGATATCTTGGACAAGGTTATCGCCCTTGATGCTAAGTTGGCCAAGTATGTCCTTTCGAGTGAAGAATCTTCCGAGTATGTGGAACTCTACCACCCATATGATTGGGAAGACTTTACCAAGCTAGCACCGGAACTCCCACTTGATAACATCTTCACAGAAATCTTGGGACAAGTTCCTGATAAAGTTATCGTTCCTGAAGAGCGCTTCTGGACAGAATTTGCGGCGGAATATTATTCAGAAGATAATTGGGAGCTACTTAAGGCGAGCCTACTTATCAATGCTACGACAATTTGGAATGCCTATTTGACAGACGAACTTCGTGTTCTATTTGGAAAATATGGTCGTGCGCTTTCAGGAACACCACAAGCCATGGAAAAGAAAAAGGCTGCCTTCTATTTGGCACAAGGACCTTACAATCAGGCTCTTGGACTTTGGTATGCAGGTGAAAAATTCTCACCAGAAGCAAAAGCAGACGTAGAGCATAAAGTAGCGACCATGATTGACGTCTACAAGGAGCGCTTAGAAAAAGCAGACTGGCTCGCTCCTGAAACTCGTGAAAAAGCCATTGTCAAACTCAATGTCATCACACCTCATATCGGCTACCCTGAAAAATTACCAGAAACTTACGCCAAGAAGATCATCGACGAAAGCAAGACCTTGGTGGAAAATGCTCAAGCCCTTTACGAAATTTCCGTTGCCCATACTTGGAGCAAGTGGAACCAACCAGTCGATCGGAGCGAATGGCACATGCCAGCTAATATGGTCAATGCCTACTATGATCCGCAACAAAACCAAATCGTCTTCCCAGCAGCGATTTTACAAGCACCTTTCTATGACCTTCACCAATCGTCATCAGCCAACTACGGTGGTATTGGTGCTGTCATTGCTCATGAGATTTCCCATGCCTTTGATACAAATGGTGCTTCCTTTGATGAGAACGGTAGTCTTAAGAATTGGTGGACTGAAGAGGACTATGCAGCCTTTAAGGAACGTACTGACAAGATTGTGGATCAGTTTGAGGGCTTGGACTCTTATGGTGCCAAGGTCAATGGTAAATTGACTGTTTCTGAGAATGTTGCTGACCTCGGTGGTGTAGCCTGTGCCTTGGAAGCAGCTAAACGAGATAAGGATTTTTCAGTTCATGAATTCTTTGTTAATTTTGCGACAATCTGGCGTATGAAGGCGCGTGAAGAATACATGCAAATGTTAGCTAGCGTGGATGTGCATGCTCCAGCCAAATGGCGCACCAATGTTATCGTGAGCAACTTCGACGAATTCCACAAGGAATTTGACGTTAAAGAGGGCGACGGCATGTGGCGTGCCCCAGAAAATCGCGTGATTATTTGGTAATAATGATGAAATCTGTCCAAAAATGGACGGATTTCTTTATTTTTATCACTGTAAGGGTTTACATAGTGTCTAGAAAACGATATAATATACTTGTGTTAAAGCTTGTGAAGTTTTTAACAAGTATTCAAAGGAGTTTCATATGACTAAACAAACTAAAGATGTTCAAACAGTAATAGATGAATTGGCAACAAAAGGGGTTGAAGCCCTTGATGCTATGGCTAACTTTACGCAGGAGCAAGTGGACCATATTGTTCACCAAGCTGCGATTGCTGCTCTAGATAAACACATGTATTTGGCGAAATTGGCCGTTGATGAAACAGGGCGCGGCGTTTACGAAGATAAAGCCATCAAGAACATGTATGCTTCTGAATACATTTGGAATAGTATTAAATATGACAAAACTGTAGGCGTTATTGCTGAAGATAAAGAACAAGGTTTGGTTTCTATCGCTGAGCCGGTTGGTGTTATCTGTGGGGTTACACCAACAACTAACCCAACTTCAACAACCATTTTCAAAGCCCTCATTGCTCTTAAGACACGTAACTCTATCATCTTTGCCTTCCACCCATCAGCTCAGAAATCATCTGCAGAGGCTGCTCGTATTGTTCGTGATGCAGCTATTGAAGCAGGTGCACCTAAGGACTGCATCCAGTGGATTGAAGAGCCATCTATCGAAGCAACTGGTCTTTTGATGAACCATCCTAAGATTGCCACAGTACTTGCGACTGGTGGACCTGGAATGGTTAAGGCTGCTTATTCAACTGGTAAACCAGCGCTTGGTGTAGGAGCCGGAAACGTCCCATCTTACATCGCTGCTGATGCTAAGGTTAAACGTGCGGTCAACGATATCATCGTTTCAAAAACTTTTGATAATGGTATGATTTGTGCGTCTGAACAAGCAGCTATCGTTGATGCAGCTATTTATGACGAAGTTAAGGCTGAATTTGAAGCACATCAATGTGTCATCATTTCTAAAAAAGCTGACATTGCTAAATTGGAAAAAGTCGTTCTTAATGAAGCGCGTACAGCTGTAAATGGTGCCATTGTAGGTCACTCAGCTATTGAAATTGCTGAAAAAGCTGGCCTTAAAGTTCCTGCAGGTACAAAAATGCTTTTGGCAGAAATTCCAGATGCAACAATGGAACACCCACTTGCCTTGGAAAAATTGTCTCCAGTACTTGCTCTTATCAAATCTGATGGCGTTGAAGATGGATTCAAAAAAGCAGAAGGTATGCTCAATTTGGGTGGTCTTGGACACACCGCTGTTATCCACACTGAAAATGAAGAGCTCCAACTCCAATATGGTATCCGCATGAAAGCCTGCCGTGTCTTGGTTAATAGCCCATCAGCTGAAGGTGGTATCGGTAATATCTACAATAACATGATTCCATCATTGACTCTTGGTTGTGGTTCACACGGTCATAACTCAGTGTCACACAATGTTAGCTCATTTGATCTCTTGAATGTTAAAACATTGTCAAAGCGCCGCAATAACATGCAATGGTTTCGCGTCCCACCAAAAATCTTCTTCGAAAAAGATTCAATAACTTACTTGCGTCACATTGAAGCTGAGCGCGTGATGTTGGTTTGTGACCCTGGTATGGTTCAGTTTGGCTACGCTGCCTTGGTTAAACGCCAATTGGAACTTAACCGCCACAGACCGGCAGTAGATGTTTTCTCAGATGTTGAGCCAAACCCATCTACTAATACCGTTTATAAAGGTTTGGAACGCTTTGTAGATTTCCAACCAGATGTAATCATCGCTCTTGGTGGTGGTTCTGCAATGGACGCTGCTAAGGCTATGTGGATGTTCTTTGAACACCCAGATGTAAGCTTCTTCGGTGCTAAACAAAAATTCTTGGATATCCGTAAACGTACTTACAAGATTCCTTACGCTCAGAAGACACAATTCATCTGTATCCCAACAACTTCAGGGACAGGTTCAGAAGTAACGTCATTTGCGGTTATCACTGATAGTGAAACTCATATCAAGTACCCATTGGCAGATTATGCTTTGACTCCGGACATTGCTATCGTTGACCCTGCTTTGGTTATGAGTGTACCTGCCAGCGTTACAGCAGATACAGGTATGGACGTTTTGACTCACGCCATTGAATCTTATGTATCAGTCATGGCTAGTGACTATACACGTGGGCTTTCACTCCAAGCAATTAAACTTGTTTTTGAAAATCTTGAACATTCTTACCGCTTTGGTGATGAAGAATCACGTGAAAAAATGCATAATGCGTCAACAATGGCTGGTATGGCCTTCGCCAATGCCTTCCTTGGTATCAACCACTCACTAGCTCATAAGGTTGGTCCTATGTTTGACATTCCACACGGACGTACTAATGCGATTTTGATGCCTCACGTTATCCGTTACAACGGTCGTGATCCTCAAAAACACGCTATGTTCCCTAAATATGACTACTTCCGTGCAGACAAAGATTACGCAGATATCGCTCGTTTCATGGGATGGGGTACTGACAAGCAATCAGATGCTGAATTGGTTGAAGTTTTGGCACAAAAAGTATACGAATTGGGTATTGCCGTTGGTATTGCCATGAACTGGAAGGGGCAAGGTGTTACTAAGAAACTTCTTCAAGACACTGCCTATACTTTGGCCGAACATGCTTATGAAGACCAATGTACAACAGCTAATCCGAAAGAACCACTTATTTCAGAATTGAAAGAAATCATCGAAATTGCCTTTGATTATAAAGGATAAGCGATAGACTAAAGTAGCTCTATAAGGGCTACTTTTTTTGCTAGAAACCTTCTATATTAGAGTGTTTATCCAAATTAAAAATAAAGGACTTTCCCGAATAAGATAGAAAAACGCTTTAAGAATTGTTATAATAACCTTACAGCGAGATAAGGAGATTCCTATGACAAAAGAAGAAGGGCTTAGTTTGGGTGAAACAGCACATCCTCTCAAGCCTCATGAATTGAGGCCACCAATGGCTTCTACAGCAGGGAATAGAGCGACTAATAAGTTTAAAGAGTTTAATGCTGATAGGATGGTGAGTGTTCAATTCAATCCTAGTCAACAAGTAAAAGAATCAAAGGAGCCAGTAACCTCAAAGAATATTGTGGGGATGGTATCAGGTGTGATTGCAGCGATACTCACCATACTTTTGATTGTTTGTCTCGTGATGGGATACCGTTATCGAGCTGCAAGCATTGAGGGCGATTGGACAAGCCCAACCTTTAGTGAGAAAATGTTAGCCACTCTGAAAGACACTGCTACTACTAAGAATAAAGTTAGTAATGCTTTACCACAAGGTCAAGATCTTATCACCGATATCAATACAGCAATGAGCATTACTGACAATAAGGCTCACTTAAAAGTGAGCTTTGTTTACAATCGTAAAGGTCTTTATCAGGCTTACCAAAGTAGAGTTACTGAATTGAAAGGTCAGTACGGCGAGGAGTTCTCGGAGGTTTTTGATAGTTATTCATTGTCAGAAAAAGACTACTATAAGCAGTTTGATGAGACAGTGAAGAAAGAACTTCCAAAGAGTTATACCTACGATGCCAAGACCGGTCGTGTCACAACAACTGCTTTCACGGGTGATATTAACCGTTGGGAGCAAACAATCACTGTGGATAAGGCTGGAGATTCAGATGCTTTTAAAAAAGGTGATGTATTAGATTATACGCCTAACAATGGAGGCTTTACTATTAAGGCACACAGTGAATTTGGTGACATTAGCTTTACAAAAAATAAATAAAAAAGGAAATTAAAGGGGAATATAAATGACAAGAGAAGAATGGTTGGACTATTTTGAGACGGTAAACGGACGTAAGCCGAGTGTTCAGGAAATGGCGGATGCTTTGAAAGCTGGAGAGTTTGTCAATGAAGCACCAGCTAAAACTGAAGATGCAGTTACTGCTGAACCTATTAAGGTTGAGGCAGAAATCGTCGAGACAAGCACTAGTCCTCTACCAACAGCAACGGCACCAGCGGTAACAGCAACAGCACCTTCTACGGTTGCTTTTCCAGAAGGACAAGCAGCTATGGCAAATTTGGCTCCTAAGAAACCAATGGATCCCAAAAAGAAAAAACGCATCCTAGTCTCAGTTTTGTCAGCGGTAGTCCTTGTCTTCTTATGTATCGGTGGCTTTATGACTTACCGTTATGTGACAGGTAATATTGATGGCAAATGGTACAGTAGTTCTCTAGGTAGAGAGTATAGTTCAAGCATGTCTGAAAGTTTGACAGACTTAGATAGTAAGGAGCTTGAAAAGTACTTTAAAGATACTGCTGTAACCATGAAGGTAAAAGGTAGCAATGCGAAGGTTACTGCTAGCTATACTTTTGATAAGAAAACCTATATCAAGGACTATCGTGAGAGGGTTCAGAAGTCCTTCTCAGCCTTTGGAGATTTATTTAAAGCCTTCTATGGAGATTCCTTTGAAAACTATTATAGTGAGGAAACTATAGAAAAAGAACTTGATGAAGCTCTTGAAAAAGCTGCGAAAGACAGTGATCAAAAGTATGATTCGAAGACAGGCGAAACAACGACAACCCTTTTCAAAGGGAAGGTTAGTCGCTTGGGGCATAAGATGACTGTTACTTCTGTCAACAAAGACGTTGATATTGATGGTCTCAATGTGAAAAAAGGCCAAGAGCTAAAAGTGACTAAAAAAGATAAGAAAGTAACGCTTAGTGGTGATGGCAAATCAAAAGATATTACTTTCTCAACTAAGAATGACACCAAAGATAAATTTTAAGATGACATCCGGAATAGCTATTCCGGATTTTTTCATGTCTTTGAGGGAAGAGAATAACGTGATATCCGAATGATTTTCTCACAAGTCACAATACGTGTAGAAATATTCTGACAATTATGCTACAATAGAGCCACAGACTATCTAAAAAGAGGATTTACCATGACACTTGTATACCAATCAACACGTGACGAAAATAATAAAGTAACAGCTAGTCAGGCTATTCTTCAAGGTTTGGCAACAGATGGTGGTTTGTTCACACCGTTGTCAACGCCTGAGGTTACTTTGGACTTTGATCAATTGAAAGATGCTTCTTACCAAGAAGTTGCTAAATTGGTCTTGTCAGCTTTCTTGGATGATTTTACTGAAGAGGAATTGGATTACTGTATCACAAATGCTTATGATGACAAGTTTGATACAGCTGCCATTGCACCAGTAGTTAAACTTAAGAACCACTACAACCTTGAGCTTTTCCATGGTTCTACCATCGCTTTCAAAGACATGGCCCTTTCAATCTTGCCATACTTGCTAACAACATCAGCTAAAAAGCAAGGTGTTGATAATAAAATCGTTATCTTGACAGCGACATCAGGTGACACTGGTAAAGCTGCCATGGCTGGTTTTGCAGATGTTCCAGGAACTGAAATCATTGTCTTTTATCCAAAAGACGGTGTTTCAAAAATCCAAGAATTGCAAATGACCACTCAAACAGGAGCTAATACGCACGTTATTGCCATTGATGGTAACTTTGATGATGCCCAAACCGATGTGAAACGTATGTTTAATGATGTTGATTTGCGTGAGAAATTGTTGGCTCATCATACGCAATTCTCATCAGCTAACTCAATGAATGTTGGTCGTTTGGTACCACAAGTGGTTTACTATGTATATGCCTATGCACAGTTGGTTAAGGCAGGTCATATCCAAAACGGAGATAAGGTTAACTTCACAGTACCAACAGGAAACTTTGGTAATATCTTGGCGGCCTATTATGCACGTCAGATTGGTGTTCCAGTTGGCAAATTAATCTGTGCTTCTAATGAAAATAACGTCCTTACAGACTTCTTCGCAACGGGTACTTATGACAAGAAACGTGACTTCAAGGTAACAACAAGCCCTTCTATGGATATTTTGGTATCTTCTAACTTGGAACGTTTGATTTTCCACCTTCTTGGTAATGATGCTACTAAGACTAAAGAGCTTATGGATGCACTTGTGACTAAGGGTGAGTATACTTTGGCTGATGCAGATAAAGATATTCTTGATTTGTTTGCAGCAGGTTTTGCAACTGAGGATGAAACAGCTGCTGAAATCAAGCGTGTCTATGATGAAGACAAGTATATCGAAGATCCACATACAGCAGTTGCCTCAGCTGTTTACGAAGCATATGTTCAAAAGACAGATGACCACACACCAACAGTTATCGCTTCAACAGCTAGCCCATACAAATTCCCACGTGTGGCTGTTTCAGCTGTCACTGGTAAAGATAGTGGGGATGATTTCAAAGCAGTAGAAGATTTGCACCAACTTTCAGGTGTAACTATCCCAGCGGCTGTAGATGGACTTGAACATGCGGAAGTTCGCCATAAAACAGTTGTTGCGGCAGCTGATATGCAAAAAGCAGTTGAAAGCTATCTTGGTGTATAAGAATAAAAAAATAGGAGCTGAGAAATCAGCCCTATTTTTATCAATATAGAAAAGAATATTATGACAGAAACAAAGAAAATTCTAAACATAGCCTTGCCTGCTATGGCCGAAAACCTTCTACAAATGTTGATGGGGGTTGTCGATTCTTACCTGGTGGCTCAGGTGGGTATTGTCGCCATATCAGGGGTTTCCGTAGCCAATAATATCATTACGATTTACCAAGCTATCTTTATTGCTCTAGGAGCCTCAAGTGCCAGTGTCATTGCTAGAAGTCTAGGAAAAGGTGATATTAAAGCGACTAACCGAGACACCTGGGATGCTATTATTATTACCCTTGCTCTTAGTTTCATCCTTGGTCTACTTTCTATTTTTGGTGGTGGGGCCATTCTTAATCTTTTAGGTACTGAGCAATCTGTGACTCAGGCTGGTAGTCTCTACCTTGCTCTTGTCGGTGGAGGGGTGGTCTTCCTAGCCTTGATGACTACTTTTGGTAACATCCTACGGGCCAAGGGGCGGCCTCGTATTTCCATGGTCGTCAGTCTTTTGACCAATGTTCTTAATGCTATTTTATCTTCTTTAGCCATCTTTGTGGGACATTGGGGGATTATTGGGGTCGCAACGGCTACGGTTTTCTCTCGTCTGGTTGGGACAGTGATACTCTGGCAAGCGATGAAACTGGATGTGAAGCAGCTTGAAGTTACCAAACCTTTTAACAAGGAGTTGTTGGGAATTGCTTTGCCAGCAGCAGGTGAACGACTGATGATGCGTGCTGGAGATGTGGTCATCGTGGCTATTATTGTCACCTTTGGTACAGCCGTTGTCGGTGGTAACGCCATTGGTGAAAACCTCACTCAGTTTAACTATATGCCTGGTATGGGAGTCGCTACGGCTACGGTTATCTTGGTTGCCAATAGTCTGGGTCGAGGGGATAAGACGCAGATGAAGCGTATTATACGAGAGTCTTATTGGATTTCCACCTTCTTGATGGTTCTTGTTTCAGGGAGTATCTTGCTCTTTGGCCAAGGATTATCGGGTCTCTTTACAGATAATAAAGCAGCTATTGCGGCTAGCCAGGTAGTTATTCTT
>OHJS01001458.1_pt1 | contig 11673 bp, 9 predicted proteins | sample 1568661 | NCBI WGS metagenome assembly OHJS01 (sample SAMEA3879603, study PRJEB24766) | human gut metagenome | biome: human-associated habitat; feature: feces | place: USA | collected 1985/1987 | reverse complement strand
GTGACGCTGCCGAAACTGGCTCAAGCCCTCGTAGCCGCAGGAGTGCAGAAAGTGCACACGCATTACGGAAACCGATACAGGGTGGCGGAAAGGTGATGGTGGGTATATGAAAGGCGCAAATGCTGAATATCCCTTTGAAAAATAGGCTTCCATGAGAGAATGAAAATAGGGGCAAGTGGCTGATGCGCTTGCCCCATTTCTGGGATTACTTTAAAATGACCAAACATGTGCATGCCCCGTGTGCCCCCATGACCAATGCCTGTTCGATATCGGCTGTTTTGGAAGGGCCGGAGATGAAAGTGCCGAAAGGGTAGGTTTGCCCGGCGAGAAATTCATAGGCTTCTTGCATATTATGGACCAGGGAATGTCGGTCGAGGACAATGACTAAGGCTTCAGCAATGAAATAGAGTGCTTTGTGTTTTACGTTCTGAGGAATCCAGACCGCACCGTTTTCCGCTACGCCGAACGCTCCTTCTACGACCGCCACGTCGGTACCGTCCAGTTCTTGTGCCTCGGCCAATGTGTCGGGACGTATGGTAGCACAGGTGATCTCTTCCATCTGTGAAGCGATTTTGCGAGCCTCGGGAAAGTGGCTGCGAATGATGTCGTTGATGTCTTCCGCTTCCTGTAGGACGACCGCCTTGCCTCCGACAAACTGGCTGATTTCGTAGAAACGGCTTATTTTGTCCGGGTAAACCGTAGCTTTTATTTCCCAATCCGGATATTCGTACCTTTGTACGGTGTTTTGGCGGATGGCTGTCAATATCTCGTCTTTGCTGCTCATTTTTTATCCTCCTTTCTTTGTACTTTACCTTTTTTCCACATGCTGTTGAACGATTCCCCGGCGAATTTCGGCAGTTCGCGGCCTTTTCCCCATTCGTTCAGGCGGTTATATTTGATTGCGTCTGGCATGACATTGACCATAGGAGCAGCCCAGAGGGCGGCGTTGAACAGCACGGGGCGCTCCATCAGAAATTTCATGCCGGCAGACATGAATTGCTTCTCGGTATTGGCTTTGCCGATGTCCTTCAACGTTTGCCTCCAGCGGTAGATTTGTTCTCCCAAATCCACTTTGGCCGGGCAGACATTGGAGCAAGACAGGCAGAGGGAACAGGCCGACAAGTTGTCATAGTACTTCGACGGGTCGTGAGCCATTCCCAAGTTTATTCCGATGGGACCCGGAATGAAATAAGTATATGAATAGCCTCCGCTGTGCCGGTAAACCGGACAGGTGTTCATGCAGGCGCCGCAACGGATGCAGTTCAGCGTCCGGATATGGTCGGGGTGAGAGAGGATGCGGCTTCGTCCGTTGTCTACGATAATGATATGGTATTCACCTCCTTCGCGCGGCGTACGATAATGAGACGTGTAGGTTGTGATGGGTTGACCTGTTCCAGAACGTGCCAATAAACGGGTGAATACGCCTAAAGCTTTCATGTCCGGTACGATTTTTTCCAAACCGAAGGCCGCGATGTTCAGTTTCGGGCAGGATGTGCCCATATCGGCGTTGCCTTCGTTGGTGCACACGACGATGTCTCCCGTGGAGGCTACAGCGAAATTCGCTCCTGTCATGGCAGCTTCGGCGTGCAAGAAAATATTTCGCAGGTTTTTTCGAGCCACATGCGTCAGGTAAGTCGGGTCGTAATTGCCTTTTTCGGCATTCATCTTCTCTTCGAACAGCAGGCCTACTTGTTCGCGCTTGATATGAATGGCCGGCATGACGATATGGCTGGGTGGAAGGTGCATCAGTTGCAGGATGCGTTCACCCAAATCGGTTTCCACTACATCTATGCCTTTAGATAACAAGAACGGATCCAGTTCGCATTCTTCCGAAAGCATGGATTTGCTTTTGACGAAACGGGTCACTTGATGTTCTTTAAGCAGTCCATAGATGATCTGTCGGTATTCTTCTGCGTCTTTAGCCCAATGTACGATGGCACCGTTTGCCGTGGCGTTCTTTTCAAATTCTATCAGCAGTTCCTCCAAATGGCTGTTGGAATAGAGTTTCAACTGGCATGCTTTTTCCCGAAGGTCTTCCCATTCGGGTACCTCCTTGCTCATTTTGTCTCTTTTGGCACGTACCATCCACAGGGTTTCGTTGTGCCATGCCGCCATGTCGCCGTTCCGGAGGAACTTTTCGGCAGCTTTGGAATGTAAGGTGCTCATAACTGTGACGCTAATATTTCTACAATATGAATCGTTTGGATGGGAAGTTTCTCACGGTCGATGACTCCCTGCATGTGCATCAGGCAGGAGCTGTCGGCTCCGGTAATATATTCGGCCCCGGTTTCGCTGTGGTGCCTGATTTTGTCTTTTGCCATACAGACGGATACGGCCTGTTCTTCGATTGCGAACATTCCGCCGAAGCCGCAACATTCATCTACGTGGGACGGCTCGCATACTTCGATGTCTTTCACCATGAGTAGCAAATCCCGTAATTTATTATAATAAGGAATATTGCGTTCACTGGGAGAGGACAAGTGGAGTTCCCTTACGCCGTGGCAACTGTTGTGCAGGCTGACTTTGTGAGGGAAGCGGGCATCCAAATGTTCCGGCTTGACGACGTCGTGGATGAACTCGCACAAATCATATATTTTCTCCGCACTCTCGCACCGATGTCCTTCTTGTGCCAATATGTCGGGATGGTTTTGTTTGACGAAAGCCACACAACTGGCCGACGGTCCTACAATGTAATCGTATGACTGGAACAAGGTTTCGAAACGCCGGGCCAGCCGTGAGGCTTCATTTTCGAATCCGGCATTGGCCATGGGTTGCCCACAACACGTTTGGTCTAAAGGGTAATCTACGTCGACTCCCAACCGGCTTAAAATTTTATATGACGCCACTCCGACCTGAGGGTATATGGCATTGATGTAGCAAGGGATAAATAAACCGACTTTCATATTTTGGGTTGTTTTGAATTTGGTACAATATTAGTGTTTGGTCCGTATGCCTGCCGGTATGCGTTGGCCAATAGCTGCAAAGTTATAAAAAAGCATGGTTCTATTCTATTATTCGTGCTGCCTTTTGATTCGTAAACCATTAATTTTTGGCTGTTTTCTTTCGTATTCTCTCAAAAAGTAGTAATTTTACGTGCTTTTTGGCAAGTGGTATTTATAATAGTAACAGATATAAATAATGTTAGACCAAGACAGAATAATAAAGGTGAACATTGAAACCGAGATGCGTAAATCGTATATCGACTATTCAATGTCCGTAATTGTATCCCGTGCTTTGCCTGATGTGCGCGATGGATTTAAACCTGTGCATCGTCGCATTCTCTATGGAATGAGGGAACTGGGTAATACGCACGACAAACCATATAAAAAATGTGCCCGTATCGTAGGAGAAGTGTTGGGTAAGTATCATCCGCATGGAGATTCTTCCGTTTATGGTGCATTAGTGCGTATGGCACAAGAATGGAGCATGCGTTATACGCTGGTGGACGGTCAGGGAAACTTCGGTTCCGTCGATGGGGATAGTGCTGCTGCCATGCGTTATACGGAGGCTCGCCTGCAGTTGATGGGCGAAGCTATGATGGATGACTTGGAAAAGGAAACCGTAGACATGATGAACAACTTCGACGATACGTTGAGGGAGCCTACGGTTATGCCTACAAAAATACCGAACTTGCTGGTAAACGGTGCCAGTGGTATCGCAGTGGGAATGGCCACTAACATCCCCACGCATAATTTAGGGGAAGTCATTGATGCTTGTGTGGCTTATATAGACAATCGGGATATTGACATCGACGGACTGATGGAGTATATCAAGGCTCCTGATTTTCCTACCGGTGGCTTTATTTACGGTATGCAGGGCGTGCGCGATGCCTACGAGACGGGGCGCGGACGTGTGATTATGCGTGCCCGTGCTGAGATAGAGCCGGGAGAGAATCATGATAAGATTGTCATTACGGAGATTCCTTACGGGGTAAACAAAGCGGAGCTGATTAAACAGATTGCCGATTTGGTAAACGACAAGAAGATAGAAGGCATCAGCAATGCCAATGACGAATCCGACCGTGAAGGCATGCGTATCGTGGTGGATGTGAAACGCGACGCCAACGCAAATGTCGTATTGAACAAATTGTTCAAGATGACTCCGTTGCAGACCAGCTTCAGCGTGAATTGCATAGCGTTGGTGAAAGGGCGTCCCAAGTTGTTGTCTCTGAAGGATTGCATCTCTAACTTTGTGAACCATCGTCACGATGTGGTCATCCGTCGGACGCAGTATGATTTGCGCAAGGCGGAAGAACGTGCCCATATTTTGCAAGGTTTGATTATTGCGAGTGATAACATCGACGAAGTCGTGCATATTATTCGCAGTGCCCAGAATCCGCAGGCCGCCATCGAAGGTTTGATGAACCGTTTCGAGCTGGACGAGGTACAGGCCAAAGCCATCGTAGAGATGCGTCTGCGTCAGTTGACGAACCTGATGCAGGAGCAGTTGCGTAACGAATACGATGAACTGTTGAAACAAATCGAATATTTCAAACAGATACTGAGTGATGAAGACCTTTGCATGAAAGTAATCAAGGACGAATTGATTGAGGTTAAAGAGCAGTTCGGCGACGAACGGCGTTCGGAAATCGTATATTCGAGCGAAGAATTCAATCCTGAAGATTTTTATGCTGACGACGAGATGGTTATCACCATCAGTCACATGGGATATATCAAGCGTACGCCTTTGGCCGAGTTCCGGGCACAGGCCCGTGGCGGCGTGGGCAGCAAGGGAACGAGCACTCGCGATACGGACTTTGTGGAATACATCTATCCGGCCACGATGCACAACACGATGCTCTTCTTCACGCAGAAAGGTCGCTGTTTCTGGATGAAAGTATATGAGATACCGGAAGGTGCCAAGAACTCTAAGGGACGTGCCATTCAGAATATGTTGAATATCGACCCGGATGACGCTATCAATGTTTGCTTGCGTATCAAGAACCTGAACGATGCGGAATTCTGCCGTTCTCATTATGTGGTGTTCTGCACGAAGAACGGTATCATCAAGAAAACCTGCTTGCAGGAGTATTCCCGTCCGCGTACCAATGGGGTCAATGCCATTACGATTCGTGAAGACGACCGTGTCATCGGCGTGCGTCTGACAAATGGCGAGAATGAAATCATCATCGCTAACAGAAACGGTCGTGCCATTCGTTTCCATGAAAGCAAAGTGCGTGCCATGGGACGTACGGCTACTGGTGTGAGAGGTATGACCATCGACGAGGACGGTAGCGACGAAGTGGTAGGCATGGTATGTGTGAACGACCCGCAGACGGAAACCATCATGGTGGTCAGCGAGCAAGGCTATGGCAAACGTTCGGACATAGAGGATTATCGTGTGACGAACCGGGGCGCGAAGGGTGTGAAGACACTGAACATCACGGAGAAAACCGGTAAGTTGGTGGCTATCAAAGTCGTGACGGACGAGAACGACCTGATGATTATTAACAAGAGTGGTATAACGATACGTCTGAAAGTGGCTGATGTCCGTATTATGGGACGTGCCACACAAGGTGTCCGTTTGATTAATCTTGAGAAGCGTAATGACCAAATCAGTAGCGTATGCAAGGTACAGACGGAGGACGAAGAAGAAGAGACGGAAATGTTGAGTGACGGTGTGGCTCCGGTGATGGATGAGTCGGAAGGCGGTTCTGATGCATCGGTTTCAGAGTCCCGTGACGAAGAGACTGAAACGAATGAATGAGTTTAAAACTTTTAATTTATAAAGTTATGAATAAATACGTATTATCAATTGCATTGCTGGTTGCTTCAACCGGTGCTTTCGCGCAGAACAGACTGGTGAAAAAAGCTCAGGGATTGATTAACAACAATCAAATAGAGGAAGCCCAGACGTTGTTGACGGAAGCTTTGAACAGCGGAGAAACCAAAGACATGGCTTTGGCTTGGGATGTTCAGGGAGATTTGTACCAAAGGCTTTTTGCAGACGAACTGAACAAAGCGGCTGCTCACCAGCCTTTGGATACGGCAAAGTTTGCTAAAAACCTGTATGCTTGTCTGGACGCATACGAAAAATGCAACGAGTATGACGAGAAAAAGGAATATGCGGAAAAGAACAAAGGCAACTTGATGAAGTTCCGTACTTTCTTGATGTACGTCGGTCAGTTTGACTTCCAAAATCAGAATTTTGCGGGAGCTTATAAAGCATACGATGCGTGGTTGACTTATCCGCAGAATCATAAACTGGTGGCTGATGAGCCGAAGGTGTTGAACGATAGTGTATTTGACAAAAATCAAGTAGCTTATTATGCTTGTCTGGCAGCTTACCAGGGTAAAGATTTTGATAAGGTCGCTACTCATCTGGAAGAGGCATTGAAGTATGATAAAGAAGCCAAGACGGTAAGACAATTACATTTGATGACACTCTTGGAAAAGGGAGATACGGCTCAATGGGTTGATGCTTCGAAGAAGTATGCAGTGGCAGATGAGGTGATAGCCCAGAATTTGTTAGCTTATTACACCGAAAAGAAGAACGATGCGGCTTCGTTGGAGTTTGCCAACAGTCTTTTGGCGGCCGACCCGAATAATAAGATTGCCAATTATTCAAAAGGTGTAGTATTGTTCGGTCAGGAGAAATTTGAGGAAGCTCTTCCGTTCTTTGAGAAGAGTGCGGAAATAGATCCTACTTTTACGGATGCTTATTACAATGCCGGTGTATGCTGCTGTAATACAGGATATGGCATCAACGAAGCAATCGGTAAGACGAAGAACATGAAGAAAGCCGAATATGACAAGGAGATTGAAAAAGTGAAGTCTTGGTATAAGAAGGCAGAACCGTTCTTCCTGAAAGTGAAGGAACTTGAGCCTGACAATCCGCAGAGATGGGCTTCTCGTCTGAAGACGGTGTATTATATAACCGGAGAAAAGGCTAAAGAAGCAGAGATGGATACTTATCTCAAGTAAGCGGTAGGAGATAATGATAAAGTAAAAAAGAATTGGGGTGGTGTTCAATGAAAGTGTGGGCATCACCCTTTTGTTTTATATAGGATGAGTAGATTGAGTTTTTGGGCAATGGTTTGTATGTTCGGGGTTTGTTGTCAGACACTGGACGGTGCCAATGTGGTTCGTGAAGCGCGTAAAACCATAAAGAACGCCAGATATGAGGAGAACGGGGATGAGGCCAAGAAGGTAAGGGAGCGGCTGGATGCCGCAGAGAAGAGCCTGATGGATGCGCTGTCCGGCGAGAAAAAAGTAGTGAAACGTGCAGAACTGTATTATACGGCGGCATTGGTGCAGTGCAGGTTGAATGACATTGAAAACGAAAAAATCTATTTGAAACGTGCATACGATACGGTGCTTTATTATAATAGTATCTACAATGCCTATAAATATTTCGAGAAATGTGATTCCGTGGAGTTGGCTTCAGACTACAAAGGGCGTTTTAAGTTCCGTTCGTCGGCTCGTAAGAGACTGCTGGAACATCGTGCCAATTTATTGAATGGCGGACGCTTCTATTTGAGAAAGAAGAATTATACGGAAGCATTCCGATTCTTGGATTTATATTTGTCTTCGGCCGAATATCCGGCATTGAAGAGCGACTTCTTGAATCAGACGGATACGATGTATTCCCGTGTGGCCTATTGGATTATAGCCACAGGATACCATATCGGGGCTTACGAGGGCGTGATACGTTATGCTCCGATGGCTTTGCGTTACTCCAAGAACCAACAGTATGTGCAGGAGTATCTTTGTAGGTCGCACTTGGCTTTGAATGATACTGCAGCTTGGGTGAAGGAATTGAAAAGGGGTATTGTGAATTTCCCTGACCATACATATTTTTTCACCAGCTTGCAGGAGTTTCTGAATCGTAAAGGGAAATACGACGACGCGTTGTTGTTTGCAGACCGGATGATACAATACGACCCGAAGAATGCTTTGTTCTGGTATGCAAAGGCATTGGTGTACATGCGTAAAGATGACTATAAGAATTGTATAGCCAATTGTGATGTGGTTCTGACTTTGGACAGCATGAATATTGAGGCTAACTATTTTAAGGGATTGGCTTATTGCAATATGGCCAAAGCGTCTTCCGATGCGATGAAAAAATCAGAACTGAAAAGTGCTGCATATCGGAAATACAGAACGGAAATGATGACGTATTACGCATTGGCAGAGGAGCCTTTGGAACAGGTACGTCGGTTGTCTCCGGATAAGGCTTCCCGTTGGGCTCCTTTGCTGTATCAAGTGTACCTGAATCAGAACAAGGGAGAGGAATTCGATGAAATGGAACGTATTATACGGGATATAAAGAAACCGGAAAAATAGATATGGAAAGACTAAAGATATATATGGCTCCTTTGCAGGGGCTTACGGAGGCTCCTTACCGCAATGCTTTTGAGAAGCACTTCGGTGGAGTGGATGTGTACTACACACCTTTCATCCGTTGGGAGCACGGTGCCCTGAGAAGAAAGGATGTACGTGATTTGCATCCGGATGCAAACAAAGTAGGGCATCTTGTTCCTCAAATCATAGCGGCTTCGGCCGAAGAGGCAGAACAGATTCTGGCTCAGGTAGTTCCCTATGGATATCAGGAGGTGGATTTAAACATGGGCTGCGCTTTTCCCATGTTGGTGAAAAAGGGAAAAGGATGCGGTCTCCTGCATGAACCAGAACGGGTGAGAGGATTGCTACAGGTAGTGGAACGCTATCCGGACATCTCTTTTTCCGTGAAAATGCGTTTGGGATATGAGAATGCGGCAGAGTGCATGGAGCTTCTTTCTGTGTTGAATGAGACTCGTTTGTCACGGGTGGTGGTGCATGCAAGAACAGGACGGCAGCAATATAAGGGGGAATGCGACCGTGAGGCTTTTCTTCGTTTTGCCCGTGAATGTCGCCATCCGGTAGTTTATAACGGCGATGTCACGACGGTAGAGTCTCTTAGTGAATTACAGCAGGGAATGCCCTTTTTGGAAGGCGTCATGATGGGACGCGGATTGTTGGCAGCCCCTTGGGTAGCTATCGAATACCATGAGGGCGCGGCGTGGAGCATGGAGCGAAGGATGTCCTCCTTGCGGGCGTTGCATGCGGATTTGTTGGACCATTATGTCCAGACACTCGAAGGGGGCGAGAAGCAACTGCTGACGAAGATGAAAGCTTTTTGGGAATATATATATCCCGAAGGTGACCGGAAATGCCGCAAGAAAATTCATAAGGCACAGAAAATGGCGGATTATACACAAGCCGTCTTCCAACTTTTGAGCGGATATTAAAATAGTTATCGAAATCATTAATCTTATTTCATGAAAAGAACATTGTTTATAGGTATGTTGGGGCTTTCTGCACTGATGAGCGGTTATGCCCAACAAGGAGAGGGAGTTCGTAAAGGGCGTATAGTGCGCGAACCGTTGGTACATGACCCTGTCATGGCAAAAGAAGGGGATACATATTATCTTTATTCCACTGGACACAACGTTTCGTCTTTCTCGTCGAAAGACTTATCCGAATGGACTATCCGGCACAGTGTTTTTTCGGCTCCTCCTCAGTGGGCTGTGGATAGTATCAAGGGATATGAAGGTCATACGTGGGCGCCGGACATCATTTATTATAAGGGGAATTATCATCTCTTTTATTCCTGTTCCGCTTTCGGTAAAAATACCTCAGCCATTGGCCATGCCTATCGCAGGACTTTGAGTTCGGCATCTGACGAACCGTGGACGGATACCGGCGCGGTTATCGTATCGCATGCCCGTGACAACTTTAATGCCATCGATCCGAACATCGTCGTAGACGAAAAGGGAGACCCTTGGATGGCATTCGGCTCCTTTTGGGGATTTGACTTCTACTTTGAAACCGGAAAAATTGTACACAATATGCACACGCCAGTTCGAGGGGGCTTCCGACGTACCTTCGCGTTCCGTAAATTCCGTCGAGGCCCCGTTTATCTTCAAGCATGGCGATTATTATTATTTGTTTGTGTCCTACGATTTTTGCTGTCGTGGGTTGAAGAGTGATTATAAGGTAGTGGTAGGCCGTTCCACCCGGGTGACCGGTCCTTATGTGGATAAAGACGGACGGGAACTGACGCGAGGCGGAGGAAGTCTGGTTGTAGACAGCAATGATGAGTTTGTGGCCATCGGGCATAGTGCGGTTTATCATTTCGATGGAAAAGATTATTTCATGGCCCATGGTTACAGCCGTTCGGAGGATGGAGCCAGTAAATTATTTTTTCGGGAGATGACATGGGATGAAGAGGGCTGGCCACTTGTTTCTGCGGAGTGAAGAAAGCGTTGAATCAATCTTCCTTTTATTTTTTCGTCAGATTGCCGTGTCGCTTTTTTTTGATAAAAGATTTGGATTGTATTTCATTTTTAGTACCTTTGTGAAATTGATAAAAAAACGTATAAATATGGAGTTTAAGATAAAAGGCTGTATCGGAGCGTTAATGATGGGTTGCGTGTTCGCAGCCTGCGAGGACGATACGGACAAGGGAGGGTCTGACGTAGACCAGCCCAAAGAAGCTACTTACCTTTTATATATGGTAGGGCAGAACGATTTGAAACAGTATCTGAATGCCAACATCAGTGACATGAAAATCGGATACGGTAAATCCGATATCAATGCCAATGTGTTGGTGTATGCCGATATTAGTTCGGTGCCGACATTATATCTGATAGGGAAAGATAACAGCGGAAAAGTGCAGCAGACAACTGTGAAGACTTATCCGGACCAGTATTCGGTGGACCCGGAAGTTATGAAGGAAGTCATCAATGATGTCTTTACGCTGTATCCGGCCGAGCGAAAAGGAGTTGCGTTCTCTTCTCATGCCAACGGCAGCCTTTATACGCCAAATACGGTAAGGAAGCGTGCTTTCGGGGATGAGGAAAGTGGCTACAGCATGAATATTACGGATATACGTGAGGCTCTTGAGGGATGTCCGTATATGGATGTGATTATGTTCGACGCTTGTTTGATGGCCAATATGGAGACGGCGTATGAGCTGAAAGACCGGGCGCATTATTTCCTTGCAGCTCCCAACTCCATTCCGGCAGAGGGATTCCCTTACGACAAGGCTCTACCTCATCTGCTGAAGATGGATGCGGCCGGACTGGCACGTGCAGCCCAGGCTTATATGAAACATTTCCAGAATAACGATGTGGAGTGGGATGATTTCGTTTCCATCAGTGTTTCCGATCTTTCGCAGATGAATGCCTTGGCTTTGTATATGGATTCTTTGTTTCAGGATGAGGCGGTACAGAATCATTTGATGAAGGTGGACCGTGACGATTTACAGATGTTCGAGATGGGCTTCGAGTTATATGATTATGGGGAATGGGTGGACAGCATCGGACTTTCAAGTCCTTACGTCCCGAAAATCAGGAGTATTCTAGACGAGGCGGTGGTTTATAAGGAACATAGTGATTACAGTTCGGTAAACGATTATACCGCGATGCCGGAAATCCCGATTAAAGATGGTGCGTTTAGTGGTTTGAGTACTTATGTGCCGCCAGAAGCACTTCAACTTGTGCAATCAGGTTATGATATGTTGATGATGCGGTTTTTCACTTCTTTGAAATGGTACCGCGATGCCGGTTTCTGGCGCGTGCCGCTATACAATATATTTGAACAGGATGCTGAAGAATGAGCCAATCCCCGCCGGATTTTGAAGTGCCCCCAAAAAGTTGGACGGGTTAAATACTATCCAGTAATTGAAAGA
>OHJS01001452.1_pt1 | contig 11726 bp, 7 predicted proteins | sample 1568661 | NCBI WGS metagenome assembly OHJS01 (sample SAMEA3879603, study PRJEB24766) | human gut metagenome | biome: human-associated habitat; feature: feces | place: USA | collected 1985/1987 | reverse complement strand
GGAAGGCAATGGCCGGCTCGGTCGTGGTGCCCGACTTGGAGATCACGATGGCCGCGATCGACCGGTTTTCGACGGCTGCGAGCAGACGGGCCAGATAGTCTTCCGATAGGTTCTGTCCGGCGAAAAGCAGAATGGGTTTCGCCGGATGTTCGTGCAGCAGGTTGAACGGGTCGCTCAACGCCTCATAGACGGCGCGTGCACCCAGGTAGGAGCCGCCGATACCGATGCAGAGGATCACCTCCGCCAGGTCGCGCAGACGGGCGGCTTCGGTTTCGATCGCCTGCAACTCCTCTTCGCCGAGGGCGGAGGGAAGCCCCACCCAGCCCAGGAAATCGTTGCCGGCACCTTGGCCGTTGTGCAGCAGCGCGTTGGCGTGCAGGGCTGCGGATTTTTCCTTCTCGGTGATTGCGACATCGGCGCGAATGGGATCGAACGACAGGGTTTTCATGACTGTATTGGTGTTAAATCAGTTTTGTCGTAAGCTCCTGCATGGCTTCCCGAACAGGAACCCCTTTGTAAAGGACTTCATAGACCATATCGGCAATGGGCATCTGCACCTTGTGGCGGGCGTTGATGTGACGGATGCAGTCGGCGGCGAAATAGCCTTCGGCCACCTGGGTCATTTCGTCCAAAGCATCGCGGACCGTGCAGCCGTGCCCGATCAGCAGGCCCAGTTTGCGGTTGCGGCTGTAAACGGAATAGCAGGTCACCAGCAGGTCGCCCAGGTAGGCCGAGGCGCGGGTTTCGCGCTGGTCGGGGTAGCTTTCCCGCAGGAACCGGGCCATTTCCATCGCACTGTTGGAGATCAGCACCGCGAGGAAATTGTCCCCGTAACCCAATCCGACAGCCATGCCGACGGCTACGGCGTAGATGTTTTTTAAGATAGTAGCATATTCGATGCCGTACAGGTCGGTCGAATAGGAGAGTTTGATATATTCGGTGGCGAATTTGTGTCCGATCGTATGCGAATTTTCCGGATCGGTGCAAACCACCGTAAGGTAGGAGAGCCGTTCGAGCGAAACCTCTTCGGCATGGGAGGGACCGGTGATGATGCCCAGTTGCTTGAAAGAGAGGTCGTAATGGTCGTGCATATACTCCACGACGGTGGTGTAGTCGTCCGGGACGATGCCTTTGATGGCCGAGATGACGAATTTGTCCTTGAGCGGAACGGTCAGCGTTTCGAGCGTCTTTTTCAGGTAGGCCGAGGGGCTGGCCAGGATGACGATGTCGGCCTCGGAAACCACCCGGTCGAGATCGTCCGAGGGGTTTATGCGCGTGCGGTCGAACCGTACGTTGCTCAAATAGCGGGGATTGCGACCCTTGTTGCGCAGGCTTTCGAGCACCTCCGGATTGCGGACGTACCAACCTATCGAGGGTTCGTTTTCGGTCAATACCTTGGCGAGCGCCGTGGCCCAGCTTCCGTATCCGATCATGGCGCATCTGGCGCCGCTGCCTATCTTGTGGTCCATAAGTTTTCGGAATAAAATTTTCTTTTCTACAAAAGTAAATAAAAAACGGGAAAGGACACATAATTATCCTTCTTTTCCCTACCTTTGTAGAGGGTAAGACGCACTCGGCAGAAAAAACAAACGAATTTGTTTTATTCTGCTTTCATTTTCATTACCTTTGTTCCTGATGTATTGACACGGATTTCACGGGCAGGCGAAGGCTTCTGGGAAAGAAAGTCAATATTTTGATTATCAGAAATTAATAGATTATAATATAGAGAGAGGAAAGCAGAGTACTATGGGACTTTTTTCACTGACACAGGAGCTGGCTATCGACTTGGGTACGGCCAATACTTTGATTATTCACAACGGGAAGGTCGTGGTGGACGAGCCTTCCATCGTGGCGTTGGACGTACACACCGGTAAACTGGTGGCTATCGGTACGCAGGCCCGCCAGATGCACGAGAAGACCAATCCGAACATCAAGACGATCCGTCCGCTGAAGGACGGCGTGATCGCCGATTTCAACGCTACGGAGTTGATGCTGCGCGGCATGATCAAGAAAGTCAAGACTTCGGGCAATCTCTTCGCTCCCTCGATCCGCATGGTGATCTGCATTCCTTCCGGCTCGACCAATGTCGAGATCCGTGCCGTGCGGGATTCCGCCGAACATGCCGGGGGGCGTGAGGTCTATATGATTTACGAACCGATGGCTGCGGCGCTGGGTGCCGGTCTGGATGTCGAAGCACCGGAGGGCAACATGGTGATCGACATAGGCGGCGGTACTACCGAGATCGCCTGCATTTCGCTCGGCGGCATCGTTTGCTCCGAGTCGATCAATGTCGCGGGCGATGTCTTTACCAACGATATTCAGAGTTACGTGCGCCAGCAGCACAACATCCGTATCGGCGAACGTACGGCCGAAGCCATCAAGTGTTCGATCGGTGCGGCGCTCACCGAGCTGGACGAAGAGCCCGAGGATTACGTGGTAACGGGTCCTAATATGCTTACCGCCCTGCCGCAGACCGTGTCGCTCAGCTACGGTGAAATCGCCTATGCACTGGAGAAGTCGCTCGTCAAGCTGGATGCGGCGCTGATGAAGGTGCTCGAAACCATGCCGCCGGAGCTGTATGCCGACATCGTGAAGAACGGCATCTACCTGGCCGGCGGCGGTGCGCTTATCAAGGGGCTGGACAAGCGTCTGAATGCCAAGACGGGTATTCCGTTCCACGTGGCCGAGGATCCCTTGCGTGCTATTGCGCGCGGTACGGGTATCGCGCTGAAGAATATCAACCGTTTCTCGTTCCTGATGAAATAACGAAGCTGCGGAAGCTTTCCCGTGAGCCGTGTATAAACTGATCGAATTCCTGCGCAGAATCTACGTGGCGGTCTTGTTCGTCGTATTCGAAGCGATCGCCATCGGGTATTATGCGCACTCTTCGAATTATACGCAGGCCAAGCTGCTCACCCGCTCGAACCAGGTGGTTGGCGGGGTGAACGGCATCTTCGCAGACATTCGCTCCTATTTTACCCTGGGGCGCGAAAACGAACGCCTGCTGGAGCGTGTCGCCGTACTCGAGGAGGAGTTGGCTTTTTACCGGAGGTCGGCGGCCGATTCGGTGCGTACGGACCTGCTGCACGATATGGGAGAGAAGCCCTACGAGCTGACCGTCGCCCGGGTGATTTCCAATTCGATCAACAAGAACCGTAACTTCATCGTGCTGGACCGGGGCGAACGCGACGGCGTCGAGAAGGGGATGGGCGTGCTCTCTCCGGAAGGGGCCATGGTCGGCTACGTGGCCGCCAGTTCCGACCGTCATGCGGTGGCGGTGTCGATTCTCAATACGTCGTTCAATGCCAGCGGCAAGCTCGCCGGCGACGACTATTTCGGCTCGATCTACTGGGCGGGTGACGATCGCTACCACGTCCGCATGAAGGAATTGTCCAAATATGCCCGCGTTACAGAGGTGGTTTCCTCCGGTTTTTCGCAGTATTTTCCGGCTGACGTGCTGATCGGCTATGTGGAGAGTTTTTCGCTGGCCGATACCCAGATGGCTTACGACGTGGTGATCCGGCTGGCGGTGGATGTGTCGCAACTGACGGATGTTATCCTGGTGCGCAACCGGGATATCGAAGATGTGCAGGAGCTCGAAGCCGAAGCCGAGCGGCAAAACAGAAGATAAATATGTACCGGACTGTTCCCTATATCGTCTTATTCCTTATTTTGGCCCTGTTGCAGATTTTTCTGTTCGACAACCTGTCGATCAGTATCTACCTCTGCCCTTTGGTCTATATCGGCTTCATTGTCCTGCTGCCGATCGACGCTCCGCCGGTTGCAGTGCTTTTTCTGGCTTTGTCGATGTCCGTTGCGATGGATTGGGCGATGGGGGCAGCGGGGATCAATACGATCGCTACGCTTCCGGTCGCTATGCTGCGCCGGCCGCTTCTGCAGTCTGTCTGCGGTAAGGAGGGGATTCGGGAGGGTGGTATTCCTTCTTCGATCCGGTTGGGGCAGGGCGGATTTCTGCGCTACCTGGCAGCGATGGTCGTGGTACACCACTTCCTGTTTTTCATGTTGGAGTCCCTGTCTTGGGCGCAGTTGTTCCATACGCTCGTCCGACTGGTCGTGAGCGGTGCTGTTACGGTGGGCTTCATCTGGCTGCTTGCGCGGCTGTTCACCACTAAACTGACGGTTCGGCTATGAGTTACGGTGGGGAAGGGGTTGCCCGGATGCGGGTGCTGCAGGTGGTCGTGCTGATCGTTTTCGGCGTAATCGCCGCGCGGCTTGCTTATATTCAGCTCATCGACAGCAAATATGAGGAGCTGGCCCGGGGCAATGCGTTGCGCTACGAAGTTCAGTATCCGTCCCGTGGCGAGGTGTTCGACCGCAACGGCGAATATCTGGTACAGAGTCGCGAGTGTTATGACTTGATGGTGATCTATCGCGAGATGGATCGGGAGGGGTTCGATACGACGCTTTTCTGTCAGGTTACGGGGCTTTCGCGCGAAGGGCTTGTGAGGGAGCTGGCCAATGCCCGTGTGCGTCCGCGTGCGCCCCGTATGGTGATGAACTATATGTCCAAGGAGGACAAACTTCGTTTCGACGAGTGTAACTTCGCCGGCTTCTATACCGTTTACCGGACTGCCCGGCAATACCCTCGTAAAGTAGGGGGAAACCTGCTGGGATATGTGGGGGAGGTCAATTCCGAAATGTTGCGGCGTTATCCTTCGTATCAGGCGGGCGAATACGTCGGAATCAGCGGCGTGGAGTCGGCCTACGAGCCGGAGCTGCGCGGTAAGAAGGGGGTGAAGATCTCCGAGGTGGATACGCACGGAGCGATCAAGGGTTCGTATATGGACGGTCGTTTCGATTCGCTGCCCGTACCCGGCAAGTCGATCGTCTGTACGATCGATGCGCGGTTGCAGCTCTTCGCCGAGGAGCTGATGGCCGGCAAAGTCGGGGCTGCCGTGGCGATCGAACCTTCGACGGGCGAGATTCTGATGATGGTTTCCTCGCCCACATACGATCCCGATGAACTGGTGGGACGGCAGCGGGGCAATCACTATATGGAGCTGCTCTATAACAAACGGCAGCCGCTGTTCAACCGTGCCGTAAGCGGCCGTTATCCGCCCGGTTCGACCTTCAAACTGGTTCAGGGCCTGATCGGGATGCAGGAGGGTGTGCTGACTCCTTCCATGCGTTATCCCTGTCACGAGGGTTATCAGGTCGGACGGCTCAAGATGAGGTGTCACGCCCATACGTCGCCTGCGGACCTGCGTTTTGCCATAGCGACTTCGTGCAACGCCTATTTCTGTTACGTATTCCGCGATATTCTCGAAAATCCCCGGTACGGAAGCGTCAAGGAGGGGTTCGACGTATGGAGGGAGTATGTCGAGAGTTTCGGCTTCGGCCGCAAGCTGGATTCGGATTTTCTGGGCGAGGGAAACGGCTATGTTCCCGACCGGAAGTTTTACGACAGGCGTTATCGGAAATCGTGGAACGCGCTGACGGTGCTGTCGCTCTCGATCGGTCAGGGGGAGCTGGAGTGTACGCCGCTGCAAATGGCTAACCTGGCGGCTATCGTCGCTAATCGCGGGTACTATTATATCCCGCACATCGTCCGTTCGGTAGAGGGGCGGGATTCGATGGACCGGCGGTTTTACGAGAAACATTATACGAAAGTCGATCCGAAATATTTCGAACCGATCGTGGAGGGTATGTGGCAGAGCGTGCACAAGGAGGGCGGAACCTCCCGGACGGCTTATCTGCCGGGTCTGGACGTGTGCGGCAAGACCGGTACGGCGCAGAATCCTCGAGGCAAGGATCATTCGACCTTCCTGTCGTTCGCTCCGAAGGACAATCCCCGCATCGCTATTTCGGTGTATGTCGAGAACGGCGGGTTCGGGGCTTCGGCCGCTTTGCCCATCGCCAGTCTGCTCGAAGAGTACTATTTGACCGACACCGTCACACGGCCCTGGCTGGTGGAGATGGTCAAGCAGAAAACGATTTATTACCCGGCCTATGGAAAATAACGGCATCGGTAAATTGTTCGAGGGCGTCGATCGCTGGACAGTGCTGATCTATGTGCTGATCGTGCTGGTCGGCTTCGTGGCTATCCTCTCCGCTTCGTACGAAGAGGGGGCGGAGAGCATTTTTTCCTTCTCGCATTTCTATATGAAACAGCTCGTCTGGATGGGAATATCGTTCGCCGTAGCGGTCGTCGTGTTGCTGGTCGATGCGAGCATCTATCACAAGTGGGCTTATCTGTTCTATGTCCTGGGATTGCTGACCCTGGTAGCCGCTCTGCTGTTCGGTCGTGAAGTGAACGGTGCGAAGGCCTGGTTCGAGATCGGGTCGGTCCGTATTCAGCCGGTGGAGTTCGCCAAAATCGCTACGGCGTTGGCGCTGGCCCGCGTGATGAGCTCCAGCTCGTTTTCGATCAACCGGGCGGGGGATCTTTTCAAGGTGGGATTGGTGATCTGTCTGCCGCTGTTGATTATCGTCATGCAGAACGATACAGGATCGGGTATCGTGCTCGTATCGCTGCTGTTCGTGTTGTACCGCGAAGGTTTGAACAAGTGGCTCTGTATTCCGGTGATCCTGATCGCCGTACTCTTTATTTTTTCGTTCCTCTTTACGCCGCTGACCCTGTTGGTGATGCTGATTCTGGTCTGTACGCTTTCCGAGGCGATGATGAACGGACAGTGGCGGTCCCGCATGGTTTATCTGGCTGCGCTGGCATTGGGCACGCTGCTTCTCTATTTCGGGATGCTGTTGGCGGCTCCCGGAGCGATGGATCTCTACCGCTGCCTGCTCGTGGTGACGCTGCTGTCGCTCATCTTTGTGGCGATTTATGCCTTCCGCGCCAATCTGCGCAATATTTTCATTACGATCGGACTGTTTCTGACGGCAATGCTTTTCGTTCCGACTACCGATTATATTTTCAATTCCATCCTCAAAGAGCATCAGCAGAACCGTATTTTAAGTTTCCTGGGGCTGGTCAGTGATCCCCTCGGTACGGATTATAACGTCAATCAGGCCAAGATCGCTATCGGTTCGGGCGGCTGGATCGGCAAAGGGTTCCTGCAAGGGACCCAGATCAAATACGGTTTCGTGCCGGAGAAACATACCGATTTCATTTTCTGTACCATCGGCGAGGAGTGGGGATTTCTGGGCGCTATGCTTCTGCTGACGCTCTTTTGCCTGTTGATATTCCGGTTGATGCGTATGGGCGAACGGCAGGAGGAGCCTTTCGGACGGATCTACTGTTACTGCGTTGCGGCATTCCTGCTTTTTCATCTGCTCGTTAATGTGGGGATGACCATCGGACTGATGCCGGTGATGGGAATTCCCCTGCCGTTGGTCAGCTACGGTGGTTCGTCGCTCATGGCTTTTACCATCATGTTGTTCATTGCGGTCCGGCTGGATGCCTCGACCCGGCAATATTCTTTTCGATAACATTCACAACCTTATTTATATATCCGACTGACTTTATGAAAGAACATCAACACAGAGGTTTGACTTCCGCCCAGGTGGAGGAGAGCCGCCGTCTGCATGGGGATAATCTCATCACGCCCCGCAAGGGGGATTCGGCCTGGAAACTGTTTGCCGAGAAGTTCCGCGATCCGATTATTCAGGTATTGCTGGTAGCGGCGCTGCTGTCGCTGGCGATGGCTTTTATCGATGGGGAGTTCCTGGAAACCATCGGAATTATCTGCGCCATCGTTTTGGCCACTTGTGTCGGCTTTTTCTTCGAATTGGACGCCATGCGGCGGTTCAAGCGGCTCAATCTGGTGAATGACGACATTCCGGTCAAGGTCGTCCGCGACGGGGAGATGACCGAGGTGCCCCGACGCGATGTGGTCGTGGGCGACCTGGTGTATGTCGAGAATGGCGAAACGGTCCCGGCGGACGGTAAGCTGGTGAAGGCCGTATCGCTCAAGATCAATGAATCGACGCTGACGGGCGAGCCTGAGGTGGACAAGACTACCGACGAACGCTTTTTCGATGCCGAGGCGACCTATCCTTCCGATGCGCTGTTGCGCGGTACGACCGTCGTGGACGGTTACGGCGAGATGATCGTCGAGGCTGTGGGCGACCGCACCGAAGCGGGGCGGGTAACCGAGCAGTCGTCCATAGCCAGCGAAGAGCCTACGCCGTTGTATAAGCAGCTGACGCGTCTTTCGAGGATGATCGGTAAGATCGGTATTGCAGTGTCGATTGCGATCTTCGTAGCGATGCTCGCCAAGGCATACCTGGGCGGCGAGCTTTCGACGGGCGATTGGGTCCAGACTTCCAAGGAGCTGCTGCGTATTTTTATGGTTTCGGTGGCTTTGATCGTGATGGCTGTTCCTGAGGGGCTGCCGATGAGTATCACGCTCTCGCTGGCGTTGTCGATGCGTCGGATGTTGAAGACGAATAACCTGGTGCGCAAGATGCACGCCTGCGAAACGATGGGGGCCGTTACGGTGATTTGTACCGATAAGACCGGTACGCTTACCCAGAACCGGATGCGGGTCGAGGAGATCATCCATTATGCGTCCATCGACGAACGGTTGCTGGCCGAGATCATCGCCGTCAATTCGACCGCTTTTCTCGATGCCGACGCAAATGTCATCGGCAATCCGACCGAAGGGGCCCTGCTGATCCGCCTGCGGGAAGAGGGATTCGACTATGCGGCTTTGCGCGAGGAGGCTCCGATCGTCGATCGTATGACGTTCACCACCGAACGCAAATATATGGCGACGATTATACAGAGCAAAACTACCGGAAAGCGTTTGATTTGCGTGAAGGGTGCTCCCGAAATCGTACGGGCGATGTGTATGCCGGATGGCAAGGACGCCCAGGTGAACGAACAGTTGCTGCTGTTTCAGGGACGTGCGATGCGTACGCTGGCGGTGGCGTATGCCGAAACGACGGCCGAACGATGCGAAGACGCGCTGCGGGATCCGCAGATGCTGTTCGTGGCCGTGGCGGCGATCGCCGATCCGGTGCGGGAAGATGTGCCGGCTGCCGTAGCCCGTTGTATGAAGGCCGGAATCGACATTAAGATCGTCACGGGCGATACTCCGGCCACGGCCCGTGAGATCGCACGCCGCATCGGTTTATGGCACGATGAAACCGACTCCTCACGGAACGAAATGACGGGCGTGGAGTTCGCGGCGATGAGCGACGAGGAGCTGCTCGAGCGGGTGCAGGCTCTGAAGATTATGTCCCGGGCGCGACCGCTCGACAAGCAGCGGCTCGTGCGTCTTTTGCAGCGCAAGGGCGAAATCGTGGCTGTAACGGGTGACGGTACGAACGATGCACCGGCGCTGAATTTCGCTAACGTGGGACTCTCGATGGGATCGGGTACGTCGGTGGCGAAGGATGCCAGCGACATCACGCTGCTCGACGATTCGTTCGCGTCGATCGCTGCTGCCGTGATGTGGGGCCGCTCGCTCTACCGCAACATCCAACGCTTCGTTCTGTTTCAACTGACGATCAATTTCGCGGCGATCATCGTGGTTTTCGTAGGTTCGATTTTCGGGACCGAGATGCCGCTTACGGTAGTGCAGATTCTGTGGGTCAATATCATCATGGACACTTTCGCTGCGCTGGCGATGGCTTCCCTGCCGCCCAATCCGGCGGTGATGAACGAACCGCCGCGTCCCAAAGACGAGTTTATCATCACACCGGCCATGGCCCGGACGATCTTTACCTGCGGAACGATTTTCGTCGGCGTATTGCTCGGTATGCTGTTCTACTGGCGTGCTACGACCGGCGAGCTCAGTCTCGAACAACTGACCGTTTTCTTCTCTGTATTCGTCTTTCTGCAGTTCTGGAATATGTTCAACGCCAAAGGCTTCGAAGCGTGCCATTCGGTGCTGCACGATCTGCGGGGAAGCCGTACGTTCTTCTTGGTGCTGCTGTTGATCGCCGTCGGACAGGTATTGATCGTGGAATTCGGAGGTCCGGTGTTCCGTACTACGCCGCTCACGTGGGTACAATGGCTCGAAGTGATCGGCTATACCTCTCTGATCGCTATTCTGGGCGATGTCGTGCGGAGTATCCGCCGCCGCATCCGTCCCCGTCCCGGCTGTCGGTAAGCGGTGAGAACAGGTTTTTCCGATGCGGTCGGAATCTTGTATTTGGTAAATGAAGAAATTGCTGTTGCTGTGCCTTCTGCTGGGGGTGTCGATCGGCGCTTTCGCCCAGGTCGATACATTGAGTCCGATTACCCCCCCCCTCCGCCGCAGCCCGTTTGTCCGGGATATGGAGCGGATAACCTCTTCGCGTGCCTATCGAATAACCTATATCGGAGTTCCCCTTATTGTCGCAGGTTTGGTCGTGCAGGAGCGGGATCGGGGATTTCGTCATTTGAGGAACGATTATGTACCGTCTTTCCGTCTCCATTATGACGATTATCTGCAATATGCTCCCGCAGCGTTGATGCTGGGGCTGAAAATCGGAGGAGTCCGGGGGCGCAGTTCGTGGGGCCGGATGTTGGTGTCGGATGCCTTTTCCGTCGCGCTGATGGCCGGAGCGGTCAACTCTCTGAAATATACCTGCCGTATGCCCCGCCCCGACGGATCGAACAACAAGTCGTTTCCGTCGGGGCATACGGCTACGGCTTTTATGGCAGCTACGATGCTTCATAAGGAGTACGGGCCTCGCAGTCCCTGGTACAGTATCGCCGGCTATTCGATGGCTACGGTAACGGGTGTTTCGCGCATGCTCAACAATAAACATTGGTTCAGCGATGTATTAGTAGGTGCGGGGATCGGTATTCTTTCCGTAGAGCTGGGATACCTGTTCGCCGATTTGATTTTCAAGGAGAGGGGATTGACGGAATTCGAGCAGGATTTTGCTTTCGATCGGTATTGCCGGCCGTCGTTTCTCGGTATGGAAGTAAGTACGGATGTGGTGATAGGACGGTATCGTCCTGTTGCGGGAGTCGAAGGCGAGTTCAATGCAGGTGTGAACCTGGGCATCGAGGGGGCTTGGTTTATGAATCCTTATGTCGGTTTCGGAGGACGTACGGCCGTGTCGAGTGTGCCGATCAAGTTGAATGTTGCCGAATCTACGGATCGTTTGGACAGTTGGGCCGCAAGTGCCGGGGCCTATTTTTCATATCCGATTACGGCACGCTGGCGGACCGGTGGCAAGGTCTTGGCCGGGTATCAGTATTATGAATCCTTTTCCCTGAACGGATATACGCTGGGGAGTTGCGGAGGACCTGTTTTCGGAGTCGGCACGTCCATGACATTTCGCGCCAACTACAATTTCGACCTTCGATTTCAGACGACTTATTACCTGCAACCTCCGATGGTCCGCGAGAGTCGTCAGCACCTTAATACGCTGACTTTGGGTCTGTCGGCGAATATCGCTTTTTAGTACTTGTGCGGGTCCGAACCGCGATTCTTCGAAACGGATAAAATGAAAGAGGTGCGACCTTCGGCCGCACCTCTTTTCGTATAAAGGAACAGGATTACAATACACCCTGCTCGAGCATAGCCTGTGCGACTTTCATGAAGCCTGCGATGTTGGCGCCCTTCACGTAGTCGATGTGACCGTCCTTCTGCTTGCCGAACTTCACGCAAGCGTCGTGGATGCTTGCCATGATGAAGTGGAGTTTCTCGTCCACCTCTTTGCCCGACCAGGAGATGTGCATGCAGTTCTGCGTCATTTCGAGACCCGAAGTAGCTACACCGCCCGCATTGACAGCCTTGCCCGGTGCGAACAGGATACCTGCCTTCTGGAATGCGTGGATAGCTTCCGGCGTGCAACCCATGTTC
>OHJS01001446.1_pt1 | contig 11796 bp, 17 predicted proteins | sample 1568661 | NCBI WGS metagenome assembly OHJS01 (sample SAMEA3879603, study PRJEB24766) | human gut metagenome | biome: human-associated habitat; feature: feces | place: USA | collected 1985/1987 | reverse complement strand
TTGAATGCGTTTAATGCACTGCAATCGGGGCAATTTCCCCCATTACTTGTTTGTATTGAGTAAATTGGGCAATCCTTGCAAAATGCTTCGATCGCTTTATCCCGCATCCTTTCCTCGGCCTCCTGCTCGGCGAGTTCGGCTGTATGGCTCATTGCTGCTCGTAGCTGCCATTTGGCGTGGTCGCTCATCTCTATTACAAGATGATTCAAGCATCCGTCGATAAATTCCTTTGCTTTTTTGCTTTTCATGGCTATTCGTCGATTATAAACCAACCGTCATGCAGGAGTTGTGCGCGGCTAATTCGGGATTTGAGGATAGTTCGATGTACCCGCCAGCATCGGGAGCAAACAATATCATGCACCACGTCGTATCGGTTGGGTTTGTTTTGGCGGCAGAACCAATTTCGGGGCGATTTGACGCAATATACCTCCTCGAAATCCTTATGCCCGAACCAGCGGCAGATAAGGGGCAAAAGCCATTGTTTCATAGTCCTATTCATTGCTCGCCTCCTTTCAGAAATTCGGGGTTGTCGGCCTTGCTTTTGTCGAAAAAGCGGATTCCGCCATTGATAGTCAGCATGTTGATATTCATCCCCTGCTTCAACAAATCGTAGATTGCGGTTGTCGCTATCCCAATTGCAATGACGGAGATAGTAAGAATAACCAATATTACGCCCCATGCAATCGAGCGATAGGGTTCCCCGGATATAATACTACATAAAACAATTGTCAGTGTTCCAATAAGAAAACTTGTAAGTAAGTGTTTTTTCATTTTCTTTCGTATTCGTTTATCGTTTCAAAAATCCGCAATGCCACCTGCGGGACTATGGCGTTTCCGCAGGCTTTGACGGCTTCCCGGCGCCACCGAGGAAAGGCGATACCAGCCAATTCACCGGGAAACCCATCATCTCCGCCACATACAGGGGGTTGAGTCGGGAACCCGTTCCAGTCCGGTATTCGTCGCTTTGCATCGCTGTTTTGGGTAGTCCGTTGCATATGCCCTGACTGGCAGGAAGCGTTACATTCTTCGCATCGTTCGCTGTCGGGGTCGGTAAAAGTCCGCTTACTGCCAGATCGTTCAACAGGGACATATATGTTAGACCCGATTTTCTCGTTTTGTATAGTCCGGTTACTTTTTGACCTCCGCGTGATGCGTCCGAGGCATGGGGTGTCGGAAGCAATACTGTCGGCATGAACTCCGTTCGACCGTTCACGCATCGTTTCAGACCCTGCGTCTGCACGGTGGGCAACAAACCAGCATCTGTCCCGACGGTGGGGAGCGCCGACACCGCAAGCCGGTATAATGTACGGCTGCACCTCGTATCCTGCCGCCTCCAGGTCAGCGCACACCTGTTCGAAGACCATCCCTTCCGACCAATTAACGATTCCGTAAACGTTCTCGCCAACGACCCAGCGCGGTCGAACAGTCCGAATAACGTCGAGCATCGCGGGCCACAGGTAGCGGTCGTCTTCTGTACCTCGCCGCTTTCCTGCGAGGCTGAACGGCTGGCACGGGAATCCACCGGTAAGCACGTCGATACGGTCTTTCCAGACAGTGAAGTCGGTCGTTCTGATGTCTTCATATTGTTCTGCATTCGGGAAGTGATATTTCAATACTTTGCGGCAAAAAGGATCGATCTCGCAGTTGAAGGCGTTCGTCCAGCCCGCCCACTCGGCGGCGAGGTCGAACCCGCCGATCCCGCTGAAAAGAGAGGCGTGGGTCATAAGCGATCATCGGTTATCCCCGTTTCCATCGATCACGCCGCGCTCACGGCGGCTGGCGAGTTTGTCGAGGTTCTGCTGCATGACCTCTTCGAGCGTGAAGCCGAAGCAATCGGCAATGCCCGCGATAAACCACGCACAATCCCCGACCTCTTTCATCAGCTCGGATTTGTAACCCTCCACCTCTTGCAGATCATCCGTATTGAAGACCAAATGATCCATATCCAGCCGGCACACTCCCTTTCGGCGCCATTTGGCGATCTTGTCGGCGATTTCGCCCACCTCGGCCATCAGGCCGAAAAGCATATAGGTCGCATTCTCGCAACTCGGCAGCCGCGTACTCATCGCGCGTGTCTGATATTCGTTCGCTCTCATCCTTTATAATTCTTAAAATCAATACTATTGAAAATAGATTTGTGATTACACCAACGGGCTAATCGCTTTTGCTCCTTTGTCGGTTCGATATTGTTTTCGAAATCTCGATATGGTTGGGCAAAGGGACTTACTCCCAATCGCTTCAGAGCCTCAATGCGGACCAAACTTTCGTGTACATCCCCAATTAAAGCATAGACAAAAATTCTATATGGTTTTATGCCGCGCTTGGACAACTCCTGCACAACCTTTGTCACAGAATCTAACTGACTGATTCTGTCGCATGCAAACCGGACGTATCTTATCCACTTAACCCGCGATAGCAAGTCAAGTATATATTTATCGGCACACGCCCGGCGAGCATCCAACCCTTGATTAAAATCAACAGATATGCCCGTGCGAATTATTTCTTCGATTTGTTCCAGCCCGAAATCCGACGCCAGTACATTGTTATCCAATAATATAGCCCGACGCTTATCGCCGAGGAACTCCCGGAGCGGGGATGCCGGCCGGATGGAGCCTTCCTTGTGCGGAACGATGCACCACGGGCAACCGTTCGGGCAACCGCGTGTTAGGAATCCGAAAGCCTCATTCACACTGTAAAGCGAATAATCAGGACAGATATGTTCAATCTCGTCTGGTAATGTTATTGTATAGTCCTTATAACCTGTTCCCGCCCGTACGATCTCGCACGGGTAGTAGTCTGCACAATCAGCCGTGAAAGTGAAAACTTTAGACATATACACTCGATCGTACCTACCGAACATCGGATTGGCGAACTCAACCGAATCCCCGTGCGACTTATGCCAAGCCGAAAGTTTCATCAATGCCAAGTTCGGAAAATGATGACCATCTACATCTACTAATCCTATATTCACTCTTTGTAGTATTTTCAGTTTTTCCTGTTAAACTTCCTCTCGACCAGATCGCACAAATCCAGGTACATCGCATCGGTATTCTTCGCCTTCACCCTCTCCCGGAACCTGGCTATATCCGACAGCCAGCAGCCGCAACGGACATAAATGCCGTCTTGCAGGTTGAAAAAGTAAACCTTGCTGCCAATCCGAGAGCCGAACCCGACAAAAGCCAGGAAAGGATAATCGCCGATATATTCGCCTTTCCCTTCGAAGGAGCACTCCTCACCGAAAGAGCAATCCTCACCGAAAGAGCACCACTTGCCGAAGGAGCACCACTCGCCGAAGGAGCACTCCTCACCGAAAGAGCACTCCTCACCGAAAGAGCAATCCTCACCGAAAGAGCACTTATCGCTGAAAGAGCACCACTTGCCGAAAGAGCACTCCTCACCGAAAGAGCAATCCTCACCGAAAGAGCACCTATCGCTGAATACTTGTATATCACTGTAATCTCCAGAGGGGCATTGTTTGATTCCGTCGATCACCTCGAAGGCGTCGAAATCTGCCTGTGTGTATTTTTTCATTTTATTTTATTGTTTACTCACACAATCCGTAAAAGCTCATACAACTGGTCGCCGTATCGTCGTCGAACAAACTGCCCGTCGCGTTCTGCCATTGGACGTAGCGCACGACATCGTTTATTGTCGGATATTTCTCTCCGCTGGTAATTGCGTAGGAGGGAATCTTATCCGGGCCGAAAAAAGAAGAGTGCAACTCTCTTTCGAAGTTTGCTATTTCCGCTATACGCTCGGGAGATTGTTGGGCGATATTGAGAATATCGCGCTGGTTTGCCATCACACACGGCCAGCAGCCGACGCGCTTATAGCCCATCCGGTAGAGAGGATTCGGCTCTAACCCTGCGGCGAGGATGTAATCGATCACCTGCTGCGCCGACCAGTCGAACACGGGCCGAAGCAAATCGTCGGCGAACTTTTCCCGAAATGCCCGGACATCCTTACCACGGTAGCTGTGCTTCTTCGGCTTACCGTTTTTGTCATAACTGTAGGGCTCGAAATAATATTTGAAGTACGTACATTGCGCCGACATCTTGGCTCGCGCCGGAGATTCCGCGCCTCTGATGCCCTGAATCATCAGCATATTGTCCTGAACTTCGTCCAGCACATAGTCAATCGTCGGTTTGGTTTTGAGTTCTACCGTACAGAACCGCGCCCGCGTCGAGGCCCAGCGCTTTTTTTGCCGCGCAAGATCGACCATCCCGTCGTACTTGTGCGACTTGAGCGTAACGAGATCGAGGTGCAGCTTGTCGGCGATACGGTTGATATACTCATAGGTCAGTGGGTGTTCCCAGCCTGTATCGCAGAACACGGTGGTAAAGTTGGTGGTAATATGCTCGCGCACCCACAACAGCGCTGCAAGGCTGTCCTTGCCTCCTGAGAAGGTAACGATTACTTTCATTTTCGTTAATCTATTAAATTCAATTCGATGATTCCGTCTATTTTACAATCCTCGATCCCGATACACTCCAACAGAGCCGGGATGCGTACAAGAGGTTTGGCCGGGTTGAAGTCGTAGCGGCCCGAAATCCGACCGTTGAGAGAGCTGATGATCCTACACAGCGACAGCACGATGTTGTAAGACCTTTGAGGAGCCTCCAACAGGATACAGCCGCTGATGGTCCGATACGCCTCGTCCGTCTTGTCGTTGTACTGCCGGGCGGCCCGGTCGTCGATCTTGCGAAGCATCGACCACGCGATGCCGTGAGCCTGCAAGACCAAAGTCTGAGCCTGCGTATAACGGCGCTTGGTTTCATGGCGGAACAAGCCGGACGCCGTGAGTTCGGATTCAAGATCGAGCATCGCGTAGTTCAAGCATCCGACCAGCGTAAGCATCCGCACCGCGAGCGGCACGTACCGCTCGTCTTCCGGCCGAGGACCCCGCGCGAGCAAGCGAGTGTTCATCCATGCCGTATGTTTAATCAGCATTGCCTGGCGGTAAGGAAGGTTGGTCATAATTTGACAACGATTGAGGTTCCGATTTGGCGATCTGTTATTTTCCCGTATTCATTGTAGATTTCACGCGGATAGACGCTTAAATCGGAGATATGTATTCCGTTATCTTTTTCGAACTGCATCAGCAAGCAGGATATTTGGTCTTCAAGATGTTCCTTGGCATCTTTGACTTCAGATATCGTTTTAATTACAGGTTTCATGGTTAGCTCGGCAATTGGTTGGATCGAATAATAAGCGGAATTGAAACGGCGCATTGTGTATTTCGGATTTTGGGCTTGCGTAGAATCGCCTCCAGTTTGGGAATAAGGGACTGCAATTCCTCTACGGTCAATAGTCCGAACGGTTTGCCTGCGATACGTAAATCCATGCAGAATTCGTTGACCGGGGTAAATGAAGAATCAGTCGTATCGATACCGAGGCGTTGCATGCGTTTCAACACTGCCGAACGTGCTTTTCGTAGCCGTTCTTTGTGGTCTGCAATACTTTCTCCCCTCATTTTACCCGACTGCAAGCACTCGCACATATCTTCGTACTCCGTCGGCATCATCTCCCGAAGCGATGAAGTACGACCATCCGTGAATTGCAATACCAAAGTTTCCTTGTACCGGTCGAGGTCGATGCCTTTCGCCTTGGCGATAGCATAGAACCGAGAGTAGCTACACTTTTTCTTTGTCATAATCTTCGAAAGTTTGTACGCTGAAAAATCCGAGTTTGGGCCGTACGTTCATAAAGACCGGCATTCGACGATGGAGGGCGATGCACAACTCGATGCGTGCACCCTCGCTCTTCTCGTAATCGTCCAACAAGTAGATGGCGTCACATCGAAGCAGCAACGAGATATCTTTGCCTATGTGCTCCGCCCAGTCGGCCTCCAGTGGAAGGCCGTTGTCGAACGGGCTGACCGGTTCGAATCCGAACCGCCGTATCTTCTCCGCCGCACTTCGAAATTTGGCGATCGCCTCCTGGACAGGCAGTCCGGTGATCTTTCCGCTGATGTAAATTTTCTTGATGTCCATATCGTTTTACATTTAAGGTTTATCCCCAGTATTTACGCGCACCTTCTTCGTAAATCGTACATTCGCCTGTCGGACCGATAAAACGGCCCTTACTGAAGGCTTTGTAACCTTCGACCCAGATTTTCAGCGAAGCGTCGTACATCACTTTGATCGCAGCACGTCCGTCCGGGCGTTTGCCGTCGGCATGGCTGACGAAAATCAGCAATTTGTTGCGATGCCGCTCCTTGAATGCGATGTATTCCTTGTAACTCATTTGGGTATATTGGAAAGAGTCGATGACAACGAAATCCCACGATCGGGGTTTCGACAGCCGTTCGTCCATTTCTTCGAAACTCATCGAATCGTTGTACTGAAAACGACTGCCGCATTCATCTGCCCGATAACGCCGAATAGCATCCTGTGTCGTTCCTCCGAGTCCCTCCTCCAACGGCAGATAAAGTACTTTGCCATGAGCGCACAGCGCCTTGCAAAAGGATACCACAGCCGAAGTCTTTCCGTTGCCGCTGTTACCCCAGAAGAACACCACACCCGTACGGTCGATTTCCCCCACGCAATCATCCCAGATGCCGCCCAAACGAATTGTGCGGCGTTTGATCGTCAGAACCTGTTTTGCAGATAGTGTCCGGCCCATTTGAATTGCTTTTGAACAAGATTATTTCTTGATTTCAGCGAGCTTTTTACTTTTGTGCACCGATTTCCGAACACGGCGCATGTCGTAATAGTCCCGCACTTGCTTCTTATCCCATGGATTTGCAGCTTTCGATACGACCGTGCGGGCATCTGCCAGCACGCTGGAGATTGCTGCTTCGGCATTCAGCCCGTTTGCCAGACATACGGCCGTCACCTCATGGCTGGTTGCGGGAGTGAGGTCGATGAACCGGCGCCCGATACGTGAAAACATCTCGTCATAACCCTTTTTGTCGTACTCCAAGCCGATACTCATCCGCCGCTTGATGTATTCGGTCGATAGAAAGATGATTCCGCAGCGTCCTTCGAGCGCGTTGTAAATCGAAATGAAGTAGTAAAACACCGTATCCATCAACTTGTCGCCTTCGTCGAAGACGAGCAGCGGCCGGTCGAGCACACGCAATTCATCCGTTACGGCTTGGAGTTTCTCCCGCTGGCTCGTCTGGGCGAGTTTGAGCCCTATGACGCGGGCCATTTCACGAATAAAGTCCCCGCGACGCATGTCCTCCGAACACGAGATAACGAACACGTTTTCATGCTTGGCCGCATAATCGTGCGCGGTCGTCGTCTTGCCGATACCGGCATTTCCTACCACCCATGACACGTTTTGATTCGCTTGCGCATCCTCCAGCAAAAGAAATAATTCCCGGTAAGCCGTCGTTTCGCAGACAGTCCATTCCTCCGGATTCACAGGAGAAATTTGCGAACGGATCCGCAGGAACATTTCGTCGCTGATGTTGTCGAATTTACCGTTCAGAATCGTACTAATCGTACCTGCACTGATACCGAGTGAATTCACCGCCTTGTTTTGGCTGGGATACTTGGATACATAGACCTGCAAACGGGCCTGAATATCCTTTTTCTCTTCGAGAGATAACTGTTTCATATTGGTTTGTAATCAAAAATTTACATTCGATTGAATATCGCCGTCGGATCGCAATCCAGATTGCTGACCGCCTTGGTATATTCGCCGACGGTCACCGGTTCGGAGTACTGCTCGGAAGGAACGACTACAACCGTATCGGCCAGGCGTTCGTACTCTTTTTCGCTGATGCCTTTGATCGCCGGTGTCCGCAGCCCGTGCTGTTCCGGTGCGACGCCGTGTTCCAGTTCCAACGTGTGCGCCTCGATTTGACGGCGCACCCGCTCACGTTTGTTCGCTTCATCGTTGTAGCGAATCAGCTCCATATCGCTTTCCTGTTGTTCCTGAATATTGCGGCGGACGGTGAGATAAGGATATGCTACGGTTTCGTAACGTAACCCCATCGGGGTCTGTTCGTAAAGCAATGCGCGATTCATGGACTTCGGATCGAAACGCACGAAGAATTCTCGGCCGGTATTCTCACTGCGCCATGCGTAATCGGGCGTACCATCGGAGGTCAATACCTCGTAAGTGTACTTGCGGTTTTGGTATTGGATCGTGATACCATCGGCTGTAAATATGCTCGGCCGCTCGGTCGTCAGCCAGAACAGATCGATCATATCCAATTCCGTTACGCGCTCCGTTGCAGGATTGACGCTCGTGCGGTACATCTCTTCGTGTGCAATCCCCGTCTGGTAGTGCTTCATCGCATTCCATTTGCTGCGGGCGACGGAGTAGGCCTCCAGCATCTCCTCGTAGGTGAACAATTTCTCCTTGTTCGCTTCGAGGAACTCCCGGTTGATCTTCCACGCCTCTTTCGAAGTGATGTTCCCGCCGGTGAAACGCCAATCCTCATGCAGTACCTGCTTTTGAAAGCGACCGAACACCGACTCGATACTTTTCGACGGAGCGTTATATGGTGCTGTCGGGCGATTGATGCGGCAGATATTCGCGAAGAACTTCTGAGCGATCTTGCTCCGCTGCCCGCCCTGATTGTCGGTAACGATTTCATACGGTTTGTGTCCGGCTGTTTCGATAGCCATACGGAATGCCCGAAACTGAGCGTCGAAATTCTCCGTATCGCTGACCGCATAGCCGAGCAAGGTTTCGCTGTAAGCGTCGATCACTTCGTACACCGATGCGGAACGCACCACCGTTTTGCCGTTCTCGACCGCCTTGTAGAAGAGGTTGAGCTTCGTGCCGTCACCGTACCACAGCGAATCGCGCATCGTCGGCATTTCGGTCTTGTTGCGGCGTGCATAGAGCTGTTTGGCCGCCAGTTCACCATAAACAGCGTCGTACCACAGCGGCTTGATCTCCGGCCGTTCGAGGTATTGCACCAGCGACGACTGCGAAGCGAGCCGTTTCCAACCGCGACGTTCGGCGATGCGGTTGAATTCTTCGAAGAGCTGCTTGGTCGTATAGACCGGGACGCGACAACGACGCAGGGCGACGATCTGACGTCCGGCCGCTTTGGTAATTTTCAGCGTGTTCGCATTGCAGAACTTGCCAGACACGAGGCAGGCATAGCCCTCTTTCGTATATTGGCGGAGCTTGTCGCGCAGACGAGCTTCACTCTTGGGCAGGGTGTGTCCGTAGGCTTGGCGCAACTCCTCGGCCGTGGCGAAGATGTTGGACCAGATGACCGGCGTATTGTTATTGCACGCACGTCGCATCGCTTTTTGTGTCCCCCGCATTTCCCGAAGAGCATTCAGCACCCGCGCATTCAACGTGTATTCTGTTTGTTTATCCTCCGGTAAATGTTCGCCGTTCGGCAACAGATATTCATGATAATACTTTTGTGCTTCGCTATCGACTGCAAGCGGCATATCTTCCTGTTTCATTATCTTTTCGGGATTACCGTATTTCGCTTCAAAACGCAGTCGGAACCGTTCAGGTAGCGAGTGGTACTCGATCAGAGCATACGACCCGAGTCCCTTGCCCGGACGTAGAACATTTACCCGGCCCCGCGTCACGAGATGATCGTAAGCACTACGACTCATTACCGCCTCGCCATCGTCCGACTGCGTCAGCTCGTGCATCGTTACTGCTATTATGTTTCCGAAATATTCCATCGCTTCGTTGTTCTCGATCCCGCGCCGGTATCGCTCCGGGCAACGCCTTCAGCGTTCGCGGGAAAATCGCTATATTTGTATTGCCATCTACAAAATTTCAGCGATTATGTTACCTGCCGATCTATATATCCATTTCATTTGCCCGTCGGAACAGCTGATGTTCCGTACTCGTGAATCGATGTCTCCTCAATTGCGCCGGTTAGACGTGAGATACAGAACTGATAAATCGTATCCTCCTGAATGTTACCGATTTGAACTTTCCATTCCTGCCGTGGAGGAGTACACGATGACCTTTCGGGTGTGGATTGATAAGCATGATCCCCGGATTGGGCAGATCCTGACGGTTGCACACGACGTTGCCGAAAGCGTTTCAACAGAGATACGTCTTGAAATAGAAAGGTGATCGTACCGTCGGCTTCGTTCCAGTCGGACTCTCCGAGACCGTATCCGCTGATCGATTCCAGTTCTTCGACCGCCGCATGCAATAGCTCATTCAGACGCTCTTCGTGACGGGAAATAGCCTCTCTTTGGTGTTTGGGTATCATAAGCCTACCTGTTTAATGAATCCGTGAGGCTTTGCGCCTCGAATACGATGTTTCCCCAGTCGCGAACCTTGACATCGGAGAACGTTTTTACGGCACGATTATCCCGACTGATGCTGGCTGTGCACGTCGCGTTGTCGAACTCCACTCGAACACCGTTCGAGAAGGTCTGAATAATCCGTTGTACGCCGCCGATATCATGTACGAAATCGATCTCGCAATTCGGCATGAAACCTTCCGTGACATCGAGCTTGATCATTACGCGTCCGCCATTTTGCACGGCCATGCGGCGAATCTTTTCTGCCAACGTGCTCTGGGTCTGGAAGGTCAAGGCCGACCACAGCGTTACACGGCTTACCCCCAACGCCCGACAGATGCGAGCTTTTTTAGAAGTCGATAATTCGATATATTTCATCATTCTCTTGGTTATGTTTGGTTCTACAAGTAGTCAGACAGTATCTCTTTGAAATGCCATCATCGGGATATCGCCGGGTTATTTTACTTCATTGATGCTCGGTCTCAAGGAACAACCGTAAGCCGTTACCAAAGCGTCGAACATGCGCTTCACGAAGGAAGCGGACGCTTCGAAAACAATTCCGGACTTCTCCGTATAACTGAATGCGATACCGCGTGTAATCAGGTAAAAACAGACCTTGTTCTTGTTGCTTTGCGTTTGCCATTTCTTCATTTCCTCTTTCATAGCCTTGATTCAAAATTTTCACTACCTTTATAGCGCCCTAATATATTAAGACGATGCAAATATAATACGCAAATGCGAATATTCAAAATAAAACGCGAATAATTTTCGCTTTTGCGAATAATTTTGGAACAATGAATATAAACGCCCGATTTGAAGAGATTATAAATTCCTTATATAAAGGAAATAAGCGAGCATTTGCGCAGAGCGTTGGCATATCGGCAACTGTCGTGGAAAATGTAGTTGGGACTCGAAAAGGAAAACCGTCATATGATGTTCTTGAAAAAGTATGCGCAAATGCGAATATATCCGCCGAATGGCTACTGACCGGCAAAGGCAATATGCTGAATACTGATGCACGCGAAGCATCGTTTTCGGAACAGTCTCACGGCGTTCCTTTCTATGATGTAGATTTCTGCGGAGGCTTTGATATGATGGTGAATGACCAATCGGCGGTTCCGACGGGGTATATAGACTTTCCTCAATACAATAGGGCTGACAGTTGGGCACGGATCACCGGGCACTCGATGGAACCGCTGATCAGCAATGGAGATATCATCGCCCTGCGAAAGGTCGAGGATTGGCAGTCTTACTTATTATATGGAGAGATATACGGTATTATGACCAATGAATACCGTACAGTCAAACGGATTCGAAAGGCCCAGGATCCTGCAAAAGTCCTCTTGGAACCGATAAATAAAGATTTCGACACGATAGAACTCGACAAAAGATTGATAATGGGCGTTTGGGCAGTTCTTGGATGCGCAAAGAAGTTTTTTTGATCGCTATATAAACGTCACACACACGCTTTTCGGGGTATCCGTCACGATCGGATGCTCCGAATTATTTATGTATTAGCCCATTATATATATGTGTATTTATTCGTGATTGGGAATATACCCCCCTCGAATAGTTCCATACACCCCAAAAAGACCACCCA
>OHJS01001442.1_pt1 | contig 11820 bp, 8 predicted proteins | sample 1568661 | NCBI WGS metagenome assembly OHJS01 (sample SAMEA3879603, study PRJEB24766) | human gut metagenome | biome: human-associated habitat; feature: feces | place: USA | collected 1985/1987 | reverse complement strand
AAGTACAGATTATTGCCATAAAATATTACTTAATATCAGGTTAAAAGTTTAATGATAGATGGAGGCACGTATGAAGTTCATAGCAATTGGCGAATTGATGTTAAGATTGTCACCACCTAACTATGAGAAGATAGTTACAACCCACAATTTCATAGTTAACTATGGTGGAGCAGAAGCCAACGTAGCAGTTTCACTCGCTAACCTTGGTGTAGATTCAACATTTTTTACAGTATTACCTAACTCAGACCTTGGAAAGTCAACTATTAATTATCTTAAGTCTAATGATGTGCATACCAAGCACATTATAAGATCAGAAGGAAGAATGGGACTTTATTATCTGGAAGAAGGTGTTTCTGTCAGACCTTCACAGGTAATATATGATAGAGCTGATTCTGCATTTGCAGAATACGACTATAAGGATGTTGATTTCGAGGAGATTCTTAAGGATTATGACTGGCTCCATATTAGCGGTATCACACCAGCTCTTTCTTACAACTGCCGTAAGATGATGGATATGGCAGTTAAGGCAGCTAAGAAGATGGGACTTACTGTCAGCTTCGACCCTAACTGGAGAAGTACGCTCTGGTCATTCGAGACTGCAAGAGATGTTCTTAGTAAGTACCTTCCTTATGTTGATGTGCTTATTGGAATCGAACCTATCCATGTATACAGAGAAGATGGAACTGATGTTAAAGACGGTCTTACAATGGACCCATCATTTAAGGACATGGACAGAGTATTTAAGGCAATAGACGAGCAGTATCATATGAAGGCTATTGCAAGAACTGTAAGATATGTACACTCAGGAAGCAACAACTCTTTAAAGGCTTTCTATTATACTAACGGAGAGACTTATGAGAGCAAGACAATTAATTTTGAGATAGTAGACCGAGTTGGTGGCGGCGATGCATTTTCATCAGGACTTATCTATGCCCTTATGGACAATATGACACCTGAAGATACTGTTAACTTCGCTGTTGCTTCTTCAGTAATGAAGCATGCTATCAGAGGTGATACTAATATCACATGTGTTGACCACATTAAGAGACTTATGAAGAATTCGTCTTTCGATGTGCAGAGATAATTTAATATTAAGATTACCTGTTCCGTGTGTGGAACAGGTTTTTTTACGGAGGCTTAAGTTATGAGTATTAATATTTGTCCAATGGTTGCACTGGCAGCTGAGCTGACGAATGTGCCTTTATGGCTTTGTATACCATTTGCATGTCTGCTTTTGTGTATAGCCATAATTCCACTTGTAAAAGGAGAATGGTGGGAAAAGTACAGACCATTTGCTGTAATATTCTGGTCACTGCTTTTTATAATTCCGTTCGCAGTTAAGTATGGTGTTGGAACAGCAGCAGAGACTGTACTTGAATGTCTGGTAAATGATTATCTTACATTCATTGTACTGCTTTTCGGTCTGTTCTGCGTAGCAGGTAACATAACAGTTGAGGGAAGTCTTGTTGGTTCACCAAGAGTAAATGTTATTCTTCTTGGAATAGGAACCCTTCTTTCAAGCTGGATTGGAACGACAGGTGCGTCAATGCTTCTTGTAAGACCTGTTATTAAGATGAATTCTTGGAGAAGAAATAAGGCTCACATTATGGTGTTCTTCATTTTCCTTATATCTAATATGGGAGGAAGTCTTACACCTATTGGTGACCCACCACTTCTTATGGGATTTTCAAGAGGTGTTCCTTTCTTCTGGAGTATAAGATTCTTTCCGATACTGCTCCTTAACATGATTATTCTTCTAACAGTGCTTTATTTTCTTGACAAGAGAGCATACAGGAAGGATATAGCAGCAGGTTATATGCCGGAGATTAAGGAAAATGAGCCACTTATAAGATTTGAGGGATTACATAATATTATATTCATCGTAATTATTGTTGCAGCAGTTATATTAAGCGGAGTACTTCCGGATGTACCATTTTTCCAGAATGCTGCCGGCGAGGTAATCTCAATTCCTATATTTGGAGAGGTTAAGCTTGCAATTACTTCACTTATTGAAGTAGTTATGATTCTTTTAGCCGCATTTTTATCATTCAAGACAACTAATCCAGAGATAAGAAAGAAGAACCATTTCACATGGGGAGCCATTCAGGAAGTTGCTGTACTTTTCATAGGTATATTTATTACTATGCAGCCAGCTCTTATGATTTTAAAGAGCGCAGGCGCAGAGCTTGGACTTACACATCCATCACAGATGTTCTGGGTAACGGGCGCACTTTCAAGTTTCCTTGATAATACACCAACTTACCTTGTATTCCTTACAACGGCTGGTTCAATGGGATTTGTGTCAGGACTTACAACAGCTCTTGGAATTGTTCCTGCAAAAATGCTTACAGCAATATCATGTGGCGCGGTATTTATGGGAGCAATAACTTATATCGGTAATGCACCTAATTTCATGGTTAAGTCAATATCAGATGAAAATGGTGTTAAGATGCCAAGCTTCTTTGGGTATATTGTGTGGTCATTGTGCTGCCTTGTACCAGTATTCCTTATTGACACACTATTATTCTTTATATAATTAGGAGGTGCGCATTATGGCAGATAATGATAAAATAACTGAACTTGCGAACAGAATATACGCACTGGACGAGAAAGTATATAAAGCTACAGGTTCTAATCTGGGACGTGTATATCAGGGAAACAAGGAAAAATGTATTAATGATTTAAGAGATTTGCTTAAATCCAGTGCGGATTCTTCAGTTCTTAGAAGTGAGCTTGCGCTTATAAGTAATATGGCAAGAACCACTAAAAAGAATCCTAAGCTTCATAAAGAAATAATGCATGAATATGGTGAGATATTTGATGAAGCAATGGATATGCAGGAAGCGAGAGAGGGAAATGATATTATTGACCCGGAGCATGCAGAGCTTAATATGTCCAATCTTGCCAACAGATTTGGAAAGGATGACAATCTTATTATATGTATAGGCCGTTCATATGGCTGTGCCGGAACAGATATCGGTTTCAGGCTTGCTGATAAGTTAAGAATCAGCTATTATGATGTATCTATCATGAACGAGATATTACAGCGTAATGAAGAACATGAAGAAACTGACAGAGCATTATTCCAGAATAAAACAGCAAGGACACCGGCTCAGTGGTGGAGAGATTTTAAGAAGTACCATGGTCTTTCAAGGTCTGATGTACAGTTCTTTAATACATCTAAGAAGCTTGTTGATTTAGCAAAGCAGGAACCATATGTTATCATGGGAAGATATGCGGATAATATTCTTACTAAGAACCACATTCCTCATATAAGCATATTTATCACAGCTCCTAAGAAGCTGCGTATACAGAGAACTTACCATACAAGCAAAGAGAAGCTTACTTATAAGCAGGCTGCGAAGTATGTTTCAAAAGAGGATAAGGCACATCTTAAAAGATACGCATTCTATACAGGCAAGAAGTGGGGCGAAGCAGATAACTACGACCTCACAATCAATAGTTCTACTTATGGAATTGACGGAAGCGTTGATCTGATAATGAGAATTGTGGCTAAGAATCAGCTTGACAACTAAACATTTATTATATAAAATCTAATCAAATGCATTGACGAAGACAGTAGGTTGGAGTGAAAAGCATGAGCGAGCCGGGATGGTGAGAGCCGGTGCGAGTACTATCCATCTGAACATCACTTCTGAGCATCTTCGCTGAAATCATCACGAGACTAAGCGGGGACGGTAATCCCATCGTCAGGTTAAAGCCAGGGACGCATATGATAGTATGTCGTAATCATTCAGATTTTAGGATAAGTATGTTACCCCTCTGTTGTATTACGGCAGAGGGTTTTTTTCGTAAGAAATGAGTCTGCAGGCAGCCATCAGGCTTGCTTGTATGACAGATTTATGACGAATGCCCGTAATGTACTAGAAAATATAAGCCACAAGGCAAGAAAGGAAGCTGCAATGATTTATCAGAAAGTTTCTGCGGACATGAAGTTCGTAGACAGAGAAAAAGAAGTTGAAAAGTTCTGGAAAGACAATGATATCTTCCAGAAGAGTATTGATAACAGAAAGGAAGGCCCAACTTACACATTCTATGACGGACCTCCAACTGCTAATGGTAAGCCACATATTGGACATGTACTTACAAGAGTTATTAAGGATATGATTCCAAGATACAGAACAATGAAGGGTTATATGGTTCCTCGTAAGGCTGGATGGGATACACATGGACTTCCTGTTGAGCTTGAGGTTGAGAAGATGTTAGGTCTTGATGGCAAGGAACAGATTGAAGAATATGGTATCGAGCCATTTATCAAGCATTGTAAGGAATCTGTATGGAAATACAAGGGTATGTGGGAGGATTTCTCATCTACTGTTGGTTTCTGGGCTGATATGGATAACCCATATGTAACATATGACAATAACTTTATCGAGTCTGAATGGTGGGCTTTAAAGCAGATCTGGGATAAGGGTCTTCTTTATAAGGGCTTCAAGATTGTTCCTTACTGTCCTCGTTGTGGTACACCTCTTTCTTCACATGAGGTTGCCCAGGGCTACAAGACTCTTAAAGAGCGTACAGCAGTTGTAAGATTCAAGATTGTTGGAGAGGATGCATATTTCCTTGCATGGACAACAACTCCTTGGACACTCTGCTCTAATATTGCTCTTTGTGTTAATCCAGATGAGACTTATGCGAGAGTTAAGGCAGCAGATGGATTCACATACATCATGGCAGAGGCACTTCTTGATAAGGTTCTTGGTGGAATCGAGAGAGAAGAAGGCACACCTGCTTATGAGATTATTGAAGAATACAAGGGTAAAGACCTTGAATATAAGGAATATGAGCCACTTTACCAGTGCGCTAAGGATGCCGCTGACAAGCAGCACAAGAAAGCATTTTTCGTATACTGCGATAATTATGTAACTATGGAAGATGGTACTGGTATCGTTCATATTGCACCTGCATTTGGTGAAGACGATGCAAGAGTTGGTAGAAAATATGACGCTCCATTTGTTCAGATGGTAGACGAGGCTGGTGTTATGAAGCCTGAGACTCCATTTGCAGGAATGCGTGCTAAGCCAACTAAGAAAGAGATGGAAGCAGGCGCTATCAACTGTGATGTTGAGGTTCTTAAGGAACTTGAGGGCAGAGGAATCCTCTTCTCAGCACCTAAGGTAGAGCATGAATATCCTCATTGCTGGAGATGTGATACACCACTTATCTACTATGCAAGAGAGTCATGGTTTATCAAGATGACAGACCCAGAAGTTAAGGCTAACTTAATTGCTAATAATAAGACAATCAACTGGATTCCAGAGACAATCGGTACAGGACGTTTCGGAGCATGGCTTGAAAATGTTCAGGACTGGGGAATTTCACGAAACAGATACTGGGGTACACCTCTTAATATCTGGCAGTGTGAGGACTGCGGTGAGATGATGTCTATCGGAAGTATCGAAGAACTCAAGGAAAAATCAGACAATTGTCCAGATAATATTGAGCTTCACAGACCATATGTTGATGCAGTTACATGTAAGTGTCCTAAGTGTCAGGGAACAATGAAGAGAGTTCCAGAAGTTATCGATTGCTGGTTCGATTCAGGTTCAATGCCATTTGCACAGCACCACTATCCATTTGAGAATAAAGAATTATTCGAGCAGCAGTTCCCAGCTAAGTTCATATCTGAAGCTGTTGACCAGACAAGAGGATGGTTCTACTCATTACTTGCTATCTCAACACTGCTCTTTAACAAAGCTCCATATGAGAATGTTATCGTTCTCGGACATGTTCAGGATGCAGATGGACAGAAGATGAGTAAATCAAAGGGTAACGCTGTTGACCCATTTGACGCATTACAGAAGCATGGTGCTGACGCAATCCGTTGGTACTTCTACGAGAATTCAGCTCCTTGGGTTCCTAACAGATTCAAGGATGAGTGGGTTTCAGAAGGTCAGAGAAAGTTCATGGGAACATTCTGGAACACATATGCATTCTTTGTACTGTATGCTAATATTGATAATTTTGATGCTACTAAGTATCAGCTTGAATATGACAAGCTTTCAGTTATGGACAAATGGTTATTATCAAAGCTTAATTCTTTGGTTAAATTCGTTGATACTAACCTTGAGAACTATAAGATTACAGAGACTGCAAGAGCGCTTGAGGACTTCACTGACGAGCTTTCTAACTGGTATGTAAGAAGAAGCCGTGAAAGATTCTGGGCTAAGGGAATGGAGCAGGATAAGATTAATGCTTACATGACTCTTTACACAACACTTGTAACTCTTGCTAAGATTTCTGCACCAATGGTTCCATTCATGACAGAAAGCATTTATAGAAATCTTGTATGCAGCATTGATAAAAATGCGCCTATTTCAATACATTTATGCGACTTCCCTAAGGTTAATGAGCAGTTCATTGACAAGAAGCTTGAGGAAACTATGGATGATGTATTAGACGCAGTTGTTATCGGACGTGCATGCCGTAATTCAACTAATATCAAGAACCGTCAGCCAATCGGCAAGATGTTCATTAAGGCAGACTGGAAGCTTGATGAGTTCTACACAGCTATTATCGCTGACGAGCTTAATGTTAAGGAAGTTGAATACACAGATGATGTAAGAGCATTTACATCTTACTCATTCAAGCCACAGATGAAGACTCTCGGACCAAAATACGGAAAGCTTCTTAATGCAATCAGAACAGCTCTTACAGAGGTTGACGGTAACGCAACTATGGATAAGCTTAACGAGTCAGGAAGCTTTGAGTTAAATGTTGAAGGTCAGACTATCGAGCTTTCTAAGGACGACGTTCTTATCGAGATGACTCAGAAGGAAGGATTTGTTGCAAGCAGCGACAAGGGTATCACAGTTGTTCTTGATACTAACCTTACTCCAGAGCTTATCGAGGAAGGTTTCGTAAGAGAGGTTATCTCTAAGGTTCAGACTATGCGTAAGGACGCTGGTTTCGAGGTTATGGATAAGATTAATCTCTATGTATCAGGCAACGACAAGATAGCTGATATTGTTAACAGAAATGCCGCTCAGGTTAAGACTGTAGTTCTTGCACAGGATATTATCACTGGAAAGACTGCAGGATTTGAGAAGGAGTGGGATATCAATGGTGAGAAGGTTACACTTGCTGTTGAGAAGCTTGCTTAATGCAGGTAATTGAATAAAAGTTATATTAAGCTGTGTGCTGGTCTTTGGGGCTGGCGCACAGCTTTTTTGAATAATAAAGTTTGCATTTGTAAATATTATTATGTATAATTAAAACATCTATTGTGGGGCGGATTATAGTTTTTACAGGGTATATCGGCGTATTGGGGAGCCGTCCATATTCAGAAGGGAGTTTTAAATACATGGCGACAAGTTTAACACAGAATTTCAGTAAGGAAGAATTCAAGAAGAATGTAATCAGTAATTGTAAGTCTCTTTATAGAAAGAATATTGAAGAGGCTAATGATCAGGAAGTTTTCCAGGCAGTTTCTTATGCTGTTAAGGATATTATTATTGATAAATGGATTGCCACCCATAAGCAGTATGAGAAGGACGATCCTAAGATGGTTTATTATATGTCTATGGAGTTCCTTATGGGACGTGCACTTGGTAACAATATGATTAATCTCTGTGCTTATGATGAGATTAAGGAAGCACTTGACGAGCTTGGTCTTGATATTAATGTTATTGAGGATCAGGAGCCGGACGCAGCTTTAGGTAATGGTGGTCTTGGCCGTCTTGCTGCATGTTTCATGGATTCTTTAGCAACTCTTGAATATCCTGCATATGGCTGTGGTATCCGTTATAAGTATGGTATGTTCAAGCAGGAAATTAAGGACGGATATCAGGTAGAGGTTCCTGATAACTGGTTAAAGGATGGCAACCCATTTGAAATTAAGAGATCTGAATACAGATATGAAGTTAAATTTGGTGGATATGTACGTTCTTACAGAGATGAGAAGACTGGAAGAGATATGTTTGTTCAGGAAGATTACCGTTCTGTAATCGCTGTTCCATATGATATTCCTGTTCTTGGATATGGCAATAACACTGTTAACTCTCTTAGAATCTGGGACGCAGAGCCTGTTAATACATTTAACCTTAACTCTTTCGATAAGGGTGATTACCAGAAGGCTATTGAGGAGGAGAACCTTGCAAAGAATATCGTTGAGGTACTTTATCCTAATGATAACCATTATGCCGGTAAGGAATTAAGACTTAAGCAGCAGTATTTCTTCGTATCAGCAAGTGTACAGAGAGCTGTTGACAGATATAAGTCAATGAATAATGGGGATGTTAAGAACATTTATAAGAAGGTTACTTTCCAGCTTAATGATACACATCCAACTGTTGCAGTCGCAGAGCTTATGCGTATCCTTATGGATGAGAACGGACTTGAATGGGATGAGGCATGGGATATCACAACTAAGACTGTTGCTTATACTAACCATACAATTATGGCTGAGGCACTTGAGAAGTGGCCTATTGAGTTATTCTCAAGACTTCTTCCAAGAATATACCAGATTGTAGAAGAGATTAACCGTCGTTTCGTAGAAGAGATTAAGGCTAAATATCCTGGAAATCAGGAGAAGGTTCGTAAGATGGCTATTATCTATGACGGACAGGTTAAGATGGCTAATCTTGCAATTGTTGCCGGATATTCTGTTAATGGTGTTGCAAAGCTTCATACAGAAATCTTAAAGAAGCAGGAGTTAAGAGATTTCTATGAAATGATGCCAGAGAAGTTTAATAATAAGACTAACGGTATTACTCAGAGAAGATTCTTAAAGCATGCTAACCCACTTCTTTCTGACTGGATTACAGATAAGATTGGTGATGGATGGGTTACAGATTTAAGCCAGCTTGAGAAGCTTATGCTCTATGTTGATGATCCTAAGGCTCAGCAGGATTTCATGCAGATTAAGTATAAGAACAAGGTTCGTCTTGCCAAGTATATCAAGGAGAATAACGGAATTGATGTTGATCCTAATTCTATCTTCGATGTACAGGTTAAGAGACTTCATGAGTATAAGAGACAGTTACTTAATATCTTACATGTTATGTATCTGTACAATCAGATTAAGAGAAATCCTGATTATGATATGGTTCCAAGGACATTTATCTTTGGTGCCAAGGCAGCAGCAGGATACAAGATTGCTAAGCAGACAATCAAGCTTATCAATAATGTAGCTAACGTTATTAATAATGATGCTTCTATCAAGGGCAAGATTAAGGTTGTATTCATTGAGAACTACAGAGTATCTAATGGTGAGATTATATTTGCAGCAGCAGACGTAAGTGAGCAGATATCTACAGCTTCTAAGGAGGCTTCAGGTACAGGTAACATGAAGTTCATGCTTAACGGTGCCATTACTCTTGGTACTATGGACGGAGCTAATGTTGAGATTGTTAATGAAGTTGGTGCTGAAAATGCACAGATATTCGGTCTCAGCTCTGATGAGGTTATCCGTTTCGAGAATGAGGGCGGATATGATCCAATGGAAATCTTTAACAATGATCAGGAAATAAGAGATGTTCTTATGGAACTTATCAATGGAAAATATTCTCCAGAGGATACAGAGATGTTCAGAGATATCTACAATTCTCTTCTTAACAATGATGGAGGCAGAAGAGCAGATACTTACTTTATTCTTAAGGACTTCCGTTCATATGCAGAGGCTCAGAGAAAGATTGATGAGAGATACAGAGATACTAACGGCTGGGCCAAGACTGTTATGACTAATACAGCCAAGGCAGGTAAGTTCTCATCAGACAGAACTATTGAAGAGTATGCTACAGAAATCTGGAAGCTTACTAAGACTCCTGTTGAGATGTAATATCGGATTTGTCAGAAGATTATTGAATATTTCCCCGCACTTTGTGTGCGGGGATTTTTACATTTAAAAACAGTATAAACTTTACGAATCTGGAAAACATATTAACATCAAAGCTTTGCGAAATGATAGGAGGATGTTAGTATGGCGAATGTAAGAACGCGAGGAACCGACAAGGTTAAGGTTGTGTCAGCGGTTATTACGCTGGCGGTTATTGTTGCGCTTGTGTTTGGGATATTTTCAGTAGCACAGAATGTTAAGAAATCTAAGAACAACAATCTTGTGAATCTGAATGAAACAGAAGGAAATGTGGCTATCAAGACAGATGACGACCCGGATATTCCAGTGGAAGAACCAACTGTTGGTGATGATGATATTATTAATGCCAACGCAAGAGCAAGCATGTCTGATGATGGTGATGGAACTGAGGATGAGGTTACGGAGCAGACAAAGGAGCCGGAGACAGAGGAACAGGCGGTCAAGCCTATGACTGAAGCTGAGGTTATGGCAAATGCTATAAGTAAGTATACATTTGACCAGGGAGAGCTTATATACTGGCCTGTCAGCGGAACTGTTACGCTTGGATATAATATGGATTCTACTGTGTATTTTAAGACTCTTGGCATGTACAAATGCAGTCCTGGTATGGCAGTTGCTTCAGATGTTGGAACTAAGGTATGTGCAGCGGTATCAGGTGTAGTTGTTGATGTTGCAGAGAATACTGAAACAGGACTTACTGTAAGGGTTGCAGCAGGTAATGGATATGAGATGACAACTGGTATGCTTTCAGATGTGAATGTTAAGATTGGAGATACAGTTACAGCCGGTCAGCTTCTTGGTACCGTGGCCGAGCCAACAGCATACTATAAAGAAGAGGGCCCAGGAATATATTTTGCAATGACAAAGGACGGTATTCCTGTGAATCCTATGGATTACCTCGGCGAGTAATTGTTGACAATACGTGTAAAATCAGCACCTGCTTATGATTTTACAAGCAATGTGTGCGGAGAAACAGCCGGCAGTCTCCATTATATAAGTGGGATAACGCCTGAAAGGGCAAAGCAGGTGCTTAATATAGATAAAGGCGGCGGGAATCCGCCGCTTACATATTTTATAGGTGTGTGGTGATTACATAATAGCAACGAAGTTATACATCAGTATGAAGTGGCAGAGGCTTCCAGCCATAACAAATACATGAAAGATTTCATGTGTTCCGAAGTTAGGGTGCTTTGCGTTAAATGCAGGCATCTTAATTGCATATATTACGCCGCCAACAGTGTAGAAGATTCCGCCGGCGAGAAGCCAGAAGAATGCGGCTCCGGCAAGTGCTGAATATATCTGAGGAAGAGCCATAATACATGTCCAGCCCATTACAATGTAGAGAACTGAAGATATCCACTTAGGACAAGTTACCCAGAGAAGCTTGAATGCGATAGCAAGAATGGCGATTCCCCACACAATTCCAAACATAACATAGCCATATATATTATGAAGTACAATTAGGCAGACTGGAGTGTATGAGCCTGCGATAAGAACAGGAATCATGCAGTGATCAAGCCTTTTCAGCACAATATTGACATTACTTGATATATCAAATGTGTGATAAGTTGTGCTTGCTGCATATAGAAGAATCATACTTACCATAAATACAGTCATTGAAACAATAGAAACGGTTGTTCCATAAGAGGCTGCTTTAAGAATAAGTGGGAATAATCCTGCAATTGCACAGAGCATGCCGATAAAATGTGTTATCGAACTGCCAGGGTCTTTAATAATCATCTGTGCCTTTATCTTAGTGTGTATATTATCATTCTGTAAATGAAGTGCTGGTGCAAAAGTTGTCATAATAAATCCCTCCTCCTATAATGACATGTAGTATTAAAAACTACATCTTGTTGACATGATAATATAACAAATGGTTTGATAATGCAAGCGTTTTATATAAAATTAATAATTATTGAAATTTTTACTATAAATAATAATATTTGAATATGAATAAAATAAAAGTTGAAACCGTTGTTGAT
>OHJS01001431.1_pt1 | contig 11900 bp, 9 predicted proteins | sample 1568661 | NCBI WGS metagenome assembly OHJS01 (sample SAMEA3879603, study PRJEB24766) | human gut metagenome | biome: human-associated habitat; feature: feces | place: USA | collected 1985/1987 | reverse complement strand
AGTTGGCGTTCTGCATCATGATTTCCTCGATGCTTTCTTCTTCGGCCGGTTGCAGAGGATAGAGTTTTTCCATCCCCATTTCGTAACTTTTCCAGTCCCGTTCGATGGGCAGCACACCCCGTTTCCCGGCCTGGAAGTGCATGTGGTCGGGGGCTGAAGCGCCGCATACGGGGCCGTTGTAGAAAAAGACGGCTTCCGGTATGTTCCAGGCCATGTTGCGCAAGGTCTTGAAGTGAGGCAGGATGCTTTGCGGAGTATGTCTCCGTGCCGGAATGGTAAAGTGTTCCGGTAAGATGGGATAAGGGTTCACCAACAGTTGATAATGTCCTTCTATGGGTAGGGCATGTTGTGCCTCCGGCCGGTTCAGGTCGCAAAGGAAGCACGGGCGTGCGGCCAAGGCTTCGGCGGAGATGCTGGCTCCGGTCGAGGTCATGCGTGCCGGATTGAACTGGGCGGTCAGCGTATGGTCGCCGATGACCAGTTCCTTGGTTTCCGCTTTTTGAAGGTCTTCGTAACGTTGTCGGGCTTCGTCCCAGTCCTCTAATTGCTTGCGGAAGAAAGCCTGCATGTCTTCGGGGGTCAGCGGGTGTGCCCACAGTCGGTTCAACCGGCGGCGGGCTTCTATCTCGATAGTACGTAGCCGGTCCTTATAAAGATTGTGGGCATTGACTTTTTCTATGCTCAGTGCCGCGTCGGAATTGCCTTCCCAACGCCGGCACAAGTAAAGTTCTTCATAAATGCGCCCGATGCGATAGTAGCGTGAAAAGCATAAGCCGAGCGCATAATCTTCCCCGTAACTGGTGTTCGGGATTTGCAGCTTCCTCAGAATCGGAGTGAAGAAAGCGCGCGGGGCACCCAGTCCGTTGATGCGCAAGGCATTGTTGCGTCCGTTTTCGGGTGTCCATTCCTTGTGGTCTATCAGGCCCGGCGGCAGAGTTTGCAGGGAGAAGTCCGTCATGCGGTAGGCTCCGATGACCATGGCCGCCTTTTCATGATAAAAAGTTTGTATGATGCGTTGCAAAGTCTGTGGAGAGCTGTACAGGTCGTCCGAATCCAACTGGACGACGAAGCGCCCGCAGCGCGGGTGATGTACGGCCAAGTTCCAACAGCCTCCGATACCTAAGTCGCTGCGTTCGGGGATAAGGTGGACGACGCGAGGGTCACGGGCGGCATAACGCGCGATGGCTTCCGTCGTTCCGTCTGTGGAATGATTGTCTGCCACGATAAGGTTGAAATCGAAATCTGTTTCTTGGGACAGCACGCTGCGGATGGCATCTTCGATAGTACGGACCCGGTTGCGTACCGGAATGACGACGGTGGCCTCACAGGGAAAATCTTCGGTACGGAAGTCTACCTCGTCGAATTCATCGGGAGCCAGATAAGCCCCGATTTGCTTCAGGTGCTCCGTGCAGGCTTTTTCCATTTCGATTTGCACGGTGCGGTTTTTCGGGTCTACGTAGTCGAAGTTTTTCTCTCCGCTTTTCCGGGCGTCGGTTTCCGTTTTCGTATAAAGGAGTTCGTTTAAATGGAACAACTCGCCGTGACGGCTCAGATACAGACGTAAGTCATACCATCCTGCAAAATGATAGTCGGGCAAATTCTCTTGTCCGGCGTATGCTTTCAGGGCTTCGGTACGTATCAGGACCAACGGGCCGAAGTCGAAATCGTCGCGCAGGCTGCCCTTTTGGTAGTCTATGAGCGGATGGGGTTGCCGTGTCCCGTCCTGTATGGCGTAGTGGTCGGCATAAAGCAAGTCGGCACGGGTGTCGTCGGCCACACGCAACAGTCGGTCGAGGGCATGGAATCCCAGTTCCAGCGGCAAGGCTTTGTGGTAGAACAAGCAGTATTCGGCCTCGCAGAGGCGAGCCATGTCCAGGATAGTCTGTGTGCTGAAAATCCCGTCGGTAGGTAACGGCAGGCAGGTCTCCGGCAGGATGGCCCCGACGCCTGCGGGGCATAGCCCGTAGATACGGCCTGTCCATCCGCTGTCGCGGAGTTCCTGTACCAGTCCGGCGGTTTGATTTTCCGTTCCGCAAGGGAGGAAACAGTCTATTCGTGGAGAATGTGATGACGATTTCATGTGGTAATTTATGTATTATAGCGTGCAAATATACTAATAGAAGTCCAATATAGTGGAAAGTTTTCTCTTTTTTCCGTAACTTTGCCTGTAAAATAAAGGAGAAGAGATAACCGTGGAGGATAAGATAGCATTATTGGGCATGACGCTGGCGGAGTTGAAGGCCGTGGCGGGAGAAATCGGTATGCCGTCATTTGCCGCCCGTCAGATGGCGGAATGGCTGTATGGGAAGAAGGTGGCTTCCATTGACGAAATGACCAATATTTCGGCGAAGAACCGTCGTTTGTTGAACGAACGTTATACCGTGGGCTGTGCGGCACCGGTGGACGGTCAACGCTCGGCAGACGGGACTGTGAAGTATCTGTACCGTACGGCGGCGGGCGGATATGTGGAGACGGTGTATATCCCCGATGGCGACCGGGCTACGCTTTGCGTGTCTTCTCAGGTGGGGTGCAGGATGAACTGCCGTTTTTGCATGACCGGAAAACAGGGCTTTTCCGGACAATTGACGGCAGCCGATATCCTGAACCAACTGTATTCGTTGCCGGAACGCGAAACCCTGACCAATGTGGTATTTATGGGACAGGGAGAACCGTTGGACAATTTGGATAACGTGTTGCGCGCCACGGAGATTCTGACGGCTGATTATGGCTATGCCTGGAGCCCTAAACGCATCACGGTGTCTACCGTCGGACTGCGCAAGGGGCTGAAACGTTTCTTGGACGAGAGTGAATGTCATCTGGCTGTCAGTCTGCATAATCCTTTTGCCGACCAGCGTGCCCGGTTGATGCCGGCCGAGAACAGTTACGCCCTGCGGGAAATCGTGACGTTGCTCCGGGAGTACGACTTTACGCATCAGCGTCGTCTTTCTTTCGAATATACGATGTTCGAAGGGGTGAACGATACCCCGGCGCATGCCAAGGAACTCTTACGCTTGCTCGACGGATTGGAGTGCCGGATGAATCTGATTCGTTTCCATCCTGTTCCCGGTGTGGACTTGAAGGGGACGTCGGAGGAAGGCATGTTGCGCTTTCGGGATTATCTGACCGGACACGGACTTTTTTCTACCATCCGGGCATCGCGCGGACAGGATATTTTTGCCGCTTGCGGGTTGTTGAGCACGGCGAAGCAACAAGGTGTGGAACTTTAATAAACAGAATAGGACTATGAAAAGGAAATTGGAATACAGGTGGATGTTATGGTGTGGAATATGGGCTGTTGTAACACTTTTGGCGGCCTGTGACCATTTGGCTAAGCCCTCCTCAAGCGGACGCCCGTATGAGGTGTTGGTCGTTGTGGGCGATTCTCTGTGGCAGCGTCCTGCGGGACGTGCGCTGTTTGATGTATTGGATACGGATATTCCCGGCCTTCCGCAGCCCGAGCGTTCGTTCCGGATTTCGCAAACCGACCCGCAACGTTTCAATCAGGTGTTGAACATTTTTCGGAACATTATAAAGGTGGATATAGCTCCCAACCAATATACACAGACCAAAATGAAATTCACACGCGACGTGTATGCCCAACCGCAAGTCGTGTTGACTATTCAAAGTCCGAATGAAAAGGACTTTGCCGCTTTTGTGCAAAAGAATGCCCAATCCATCATCGACTTTTTGGTGAAAATGGAAATGAATAGGCAAATCAATGAATTGGAGAAAAAACATTCGGAGGTCGTGTTATACTTGGCCGATTCCATCTTCAGTTGCCAATTTTGGGCACCGGTGGAAATCAAAAGTTACAAGAAAGGGAAGGATTTCTTCTGGGCATCTTCCAACACGGCCTCGGGGTTGGTGAACATCTGCATGTATTCCTATCCCTACGAAGGTCCCCGGACGTTTAATAAACAATATGTGCTGGCCAAGCGCGATTCGGTGATGAAAGCGAACATTCCCGGTACGGAACCACGCATGTATATGGCCACCGATACCCTCTGCACGTCGGTGAAACCCATTGCGGTGAAAGGGGAGTATGCCATGGAGACCCGCGGACTGTGGAAGATGGAGCACGATGCCATGGGCGGTCCGTTCGTCAGTCATTCCCGGGTGGACACGTTGAACAACCGTGTGGTGGTGGCGGAAGGCTTTGTCTATGCACCGGAGAAAATGAAGCGGGGATTGATCCGTCGGTTGGAGGCTGCGTTGTACACCCTTTGCTTGCCGGGTGAGCAAGCCCGTGAATTGAAAGCCAGCATACCCGAAGTCAGCGTGGTGGCAGGAAAAGAACAAGAATAAAATCAGAAACGAAAGATATGAAGAATGGTAAGATCTTGGTGGGGATAACCCACGGTGACATAAACGGTGTGGGATACGAGATTATCCTGAAGCTTTTCAGCGAACCGATGATGTTGGAGTTGTGTACACCTATTATATATGGTTCGCCTAAAGTGGCCACTTACCACCGTAAGGCGATGGAACTGACGACAAATTTCGTCACGATACAGAAAGCGGATGAGGCCGTGGAGGGGCGCTTGAATCTGGTGGACTGTTTGACGGACGAGGTGAAGATCGATTTCGGACAGCCTTCGGCCGAGAGCGGCAAGGCGGCTTTGGCTGCTTTGGAAAGGGCTATGGCGGATTATCGCGAGGGGCTGTTCGACGTATTGGTGACGGCGCCTATCAACAAGGCGACGATTCAGGGCGACGGTTTCCATTTCCCCGGACATACGGAATATATACAGGAGCGCGCCGGGGAAGGCCGGGAGGCACTGATGATTTTGATGAATGATGTGCTTCGCGTGGCTTTGGTGACCACACATTTGCCGATCCGCGACGTGGCGCAGGCGATAACCAAGGAAGCCGTAATGCAAAAAATCCGTATCTTCCATGAGGCGCTGCGCAAGGATTTCAATGTGTCGAATCCGCGTATTGCCGTATTGGCGTTGAACCCCCATGCCGGTGACGACGGTCTGTTGGGTACGGAGGAAAGGGATATTATCCGGCCGGCTCTCCAGGATATGGAGAAAGAAGGCGTCTTCTGTTTCGGCCCTTATGCGGCCGACGGTTTTTTCGGAAACCGTACGTACGAGCATTTCGACGGTGTGCTGGCCATGTACCACGACCAGGGATTAGCGCCGTTCAAGGCGCTGTCTATGACGGACGGGGTGAATTATACGGCCGGGCTGCCCATTGTCCGTACCTCTCCCGACCACGGTACGGCTTACGATATCGCCGGACAGGGAAAGGCCGACGAGGCATCTTTCCGCCAGGCGGTCTATGCGGCATTGGATGTGTACCGCAACCGTGTCCGTTACGAAGAGGCGTATGCCCATCCTTTGCGCAAGCAGTATCACGAGCGTCGTGACGACAGCGACAAACTCAAACTGAACGCTCCGGAAGAATAACATGAAGCCTCTCTACCGTAACGTGTTTCTGGCCATCGGCGTGGTGGCCATTATCATTATGCTCTGCACTTCGGACCTGTCCTATTCGGAATTATGGGACAACGTCCGTCGGGCGGGATATTGGTTTCCTGCCGTCATCCTCTTGTGGGTCTTTCTCTATCTGGCCAACGCCTGGTCGTGGTCGGTCATCATCCACGACGGGGCGGCACCGAAAGTGCCTTTTCTGAAGATTTATAAGTACACGATCAGCGGTTATGCGCTGAACTACGTCACTCCGGTGGGACTTCTCGGCGGCGAGCCTTACCGTATTATGGAACTGACACCGTACGTAGGGGCGGCCAAGGCGACATCCAGCGTGATTCTGTATGCCATGATGCACATCTTTTCCCATTTCTGTTTCTGGACTTTCTCCATCCTCCTTTACTTGTGGCTCTATGGCCGGGAAATGTCGGCCGGAATGGCGGTGTTCATGGTCGTCTGTTCCGCCTTCTGCGGTACGGGCATTTACTTTTTCCAGAAAGGATATAAAAACGGACTGGCCATGAAAGCCTTGCGCCTGTTGGCCCACATACCCGGATTGAAGTCCCGTCTGCGGCGGTTCATCGACACGCGGGAAGAGTCCATACGGAAGGTGGACAGCCAGATAGCCGCCTTGCATGCACAACGCAAGTCCACGTTCTATCTGTCGTTGTTCATAGAGTTCGCCGTGCGGGTGGCCGGTTGTCTTGAAATCCAGTTCATCTTGTTGATACTGACCGACCATGTTTCCTTTTGGGATTGCGTGCTGATACAGGCATTCACGTCGCTTTTTGCCAATTTGTTTTTCTTTATTCCGATGGGGATGGGCGCGCGTGAAGGCGGCTTCGCGTTGGCTGTGGGCGGACTTTCCCTGGCCGGCGCCTACGGTGTTTATACCGGTTTGATTATCCGCTTGCGGGAACTGGTGTGGACGGCCGTCGGTTTGCTGTTGATCAAGTTGGGCAACAAGTCTGCTTAGTTTTTCTTAAATTAATACGGTTAAAGTTGTGTCCCACGGGATTTTTTATGTAATTTTGTCGACAATCGCATTTGGGTAGAAGATATGAATACATCCGACGTTCAGGCACAGAAAAGAAGATATGGTATCGTGGGCAATTCGGAAGGGTTGAACCATGCAGTGGACATTGCTTTGCAAGTGGCCAAGACGGACTTATCCGTATTGATCACCGGAGAGAGCGGTGTGGGAAAGGAAATCATTCCCCGTATTATCCACGACAACAGCCTGAGAAAGACGAAGAAATACTTTGCCGTGAATTGCGGTTCCATTCCTGAGGGAACGATAGATTCCGAACTGTTCGGTCATGAGAAAGGAGCTTTTACCGGGGCGATAGGAGAGCGCGAAGGCTATTTCGGGGCGGCCAACGGAGGTACGCTGTTTCTCGATGAGGTGGGAGAGCTGCCCTTGGCCACGCAGGCACGCTTGTTGCGTGTGCTGGAGACGGGCGAATACATCCGGGTCGGTTCGAGCGACGTGCGCAAGACAGACGTGCGCATCGTGGCGGCTACCAATGTCAACATGGCGCAGGCCATCCGCGACGGCCGTTTCCGTGAGGACCTGTTCTATCGCCTGAACACGATTCCCGTCAAGATGCCGGCTCTTCGCGAACGGGGAGACGACGTGGTGCTGCTCTTCAAGAAGTTTGCGATGGACACGGCGGAAAAGTATAATATGCCGGATCCGGTGGAACTGACGGAAGCAGCCCAGGAAAGGCTGAAAAGATATTCGTGGCCGGGAAACGTCCGCCAACTGAAGAACGTGACGGAACAGATTTCCATCCTCTCCCCGGAGCGGATAATTACTCCTGAAATCTTGTCCGGTTATATCCCCGAAGATCCGGTGACGCACGACATCGTGCCGTTGAACAAACGGAACGAAGGCCACAGTTTTGAAAACGAACGCGAGTTGCTGTACAAGATACTTTTCGATTTGCGCAACGACGTGACGGAGCTGAAAAAGCTGGTGCACGGGCAGCGGGTGGAGCGTGAGCGGTCTTCCGCCCCCCAGGTTGTCGAACAGCCAATAACCTACTATCAGCCGGATGTCGCTTACCCTGTGGCTCATGCAGCCAAAGGAGCGGATGAATTCCAGACTCCGGAAGAGTATGTGGAAGAGGCCGTGTCGTTGAACGACGTGGAACGCCAGATGATAGTGAGGGCTTTGGAGAAGAATCGGGGCAAGCGTCGCAAGGCCGCCCAGGAACTGAACATCTCCGAACGGACGCTTTATCGTAAAATAAAGGAATATGGTTTGGATAAAGAGGATCTTTAAAAGCAAAGCGGTCGGGCTTCTGTCTTGTGTCTTTTTTTTGGTGGCCTGTTCCATCTCCTATAAATTCAACGGGGCATCCATCGACTATACGAAAACCAAGACGATACAGATTTCGGCTTTCCCCATCCGTTCTGCATACGTATGGGCGCCCATGCAGTCTATTTTCAGCAACCAACTGACCGATGTCTTTGCCCGCCAGACCAAGTTGAGGCAGGTGAACCGTAACGGGGATTTGCAGCTTTCGGGCGAGATTGTGGAATACAGCCAGTTCAACAAGGCCGTGTCTGCCGACGGATTTTCGTCGCAGGTGCAGTTGAAGATGACGGTGAATGTCCGTTTTGTGAATAATGCCAACCACAACGAGGATTTCGAACAGAAGTTCAGCGCCACGTCCCAGTATGATTCGTCGCAGCAACTGACGGCCGTACAGGAAGAACTGGTGACCCAGATGGTGAAGGATATTGTAGACCAGATATTTAATGCAACCGTAGCGAATTGGTAAGGATATGGATTTGAACTTATCGGATTATATCAAGCATCCGGAGAAACTGGATAAGGAAACGTTGCCCCGCCTGGAAAAGCTGGTCGGCGACTATCCTTACTTTCAGCCGGCCCGTCTGCTCTATTTGCGCAATCTGTACCTCTTGCACGATGCGGCTTTCGACCGGGAGCTTCGTCGCGCCGCCTTTTTTCTGCCCGACCGTAAGGCCCTGTTCCGTTTGATAGAAGGCGTAAACTATCGGTTCGAACCCGTCAAAAAGTATCAGACGAAAGCCGAGAAGGCGGGAGAGGTGGAAGAGGACCGCACCTATTCGCTCATAGATAATTTTCTGGCCAACTTGCCGGAGGAGAAGCCCCACCGTCCGAAACCGGTGGATGCCTCTACAGACTATATGGCATATCTGATGCAGAGCGAAGACGCTCCCGATACGATTACGGCAGTGCCCCGCATGCAGCATCAGGAACTGATAGACGAATTTATCGGGCAAGGGGATAAACGCATCGTACTGAATCAGGATGCCGACAGCGAGTTGCAGACTCCCGCTCTTCCCGCCGAGGGCGAAAACGAGGAGGACGAGGACTATTTTACCGAAACATTGGCTAAAATTTATATAAAACAAGGCCGATATACCAAAGCGATGGAAATTATAAGGCGGTTAAGTTTGAAATATCCAAAAAAAAACCGTTACTTTGCAGACCAGATTCGTTTCTTGGAGAAATTGATAATAAATAATAAAAATAAAAAATCGTAAACATGTACACAGTATTGGTTGTTCTCATCGTCATTCTTGCCATTCTGATGTGTCTGGTTGTACTCATTCAGGAGTCCAAAGGTGGAGGTCTCGCTTCCAGCTTCTCCGCTTCCAATCAGATTATGGGCGTACGCAAGACTACTGACTTTTTGGAAAAAGGAACATGGTTCCTGGCAGGATTTATGGTCGTAATGAGTATTGCTACTGCCTATGTTGTTCCCACTTCTTCCAGTAAAGGCGGTGATGTGATCTTGGAACAGGCACAGAAAGAAGAGAAAACCAATCCGTACAACATGCCTACTGGTACAGCTGCTCCGCAGACAGAAGCTCCCGCAGCTCCTGCCACTACTGCTCCTGCCGCTGAAGATTCAGCTAACTAAAGTTATGTGCGGATGAACCGCAAAAAGAAATAAGAGAGAGGTTGACGCCGAAAAGGTGTCAGCCTCTTTTCTTTTATGCCAGATTTAATTACCTTTGTCGGGATTATGCAATCTGATTAATAATTAATCTAATATAGTACAATGACAGAACAATTAAAACTTAAATTGAATGACTCGAAGGCTACCCGCTGGGGAGCATTGGTGATTGTTGCCTTTACGATGATGGCAGCTTACTATGTAAACGACGTGGTAGCACCGCTGAAAACGATGTTGGAGTCGGATCTTGCCTGGACAAGTAGTGATTTTGGATTCTTCACAGGTGGATACAGTTTCCTGAATGTATTCTTCCTGATGCTGATCTGGGGAGGATTAATTCTCGACCGTTTTGGAATCCGTTTCACCGGTAAATTGTCAACCATCCTGATGGTGGGAGGTACGGCACTTGAGTATTATGCCATGACAGGACTTGCTGGTCCGGATGCACAGATCTTCGGTCTTAATGAAATTTTCGGTTATAAAGCAGGGGTATTTGTCGCGTTTGCCGGTTATTCTATTTTCGGTGTAGGTGCGGAAGTTGCAGGTATCACAGTCTCTAAAATTATAGCCAAATGGTTTAGAGGTAAAGAGTTGGCTACGGCTATGGGCGTGCAGGTAGCATTGGCACGTATCGGTTCGCAAGCAGGTTATGCAGTGGCTATTCCTTTGGCGCGTGCTTTCGGCATTACGACTCCGGTATTGGTAGGTTTGATTTTGCTGTTGGGCGGTTTGGTTGCTTTCTTTATCTTTTCAGTGATGGATAAGAAGCTGGACAAACAGATGGAAGCGGCAGCCATAGCGGCAGGTACCGAAGGGGAGGAAGAGAAATTCTCCTTTAAGGATGTGAAGAATATCCTCGTTAATCCGGGTTTTTGGTTGATAGCTTTGCTGTGCGTATTGTTCTACTCTTGTGTATTCCCTTTCCAGAAGTTTGCTTCCGAACTGATGATTATCAAATATGGTATCAATGAAAACGTAGCAGGAACTTTTGCCGGACTACCGGCCTTAGGAGCACTGATCCTGACCCCTATATTCGGCGGATTTATAGATAAGCGTGGTAAGTCGGCTTCTATTATGATATTGGGAGCTGCCATGCTGATAGGTGTGCACTTTATTTATGCTATTCCTGCCATTAACTATTGGTTGGTAGCTATTGGTTTGATGATTATTCTGGGTATTGCTTTCTCTTTGGTGCCGTCTGCTATGTGGCCGGCAGTTGCCAAGATATTCCCGGTGAGCCAGTTGGGTACAGCTTATGCATTGATCTTTTTCATCCAGAATATTGGTTTGTGGGGGATTCCTACGCTGATTGGTAAAGTACTTGATGTCTATTGTATCGTAGGCAAGAAGGCAGATGGAACAAATCTGTACGATTATACGATACCGATGTGCATCTTTACCGGTATTGCCTGCTTATCTCTTGTGGTAGCCTTTATGTTGAAGAGAGCAGATAAGAAGTATGGCTATCAACTGGAGGAACCTAATATTCAAGGATAAGTAAAAACAACTTATGGATATGGAAACACCTGAAGGAAAAGTCAGTCTGCTGGATGCTATTCCGGTTCGTTGCGACCACATCCTGACCGAATGGGAGGGAGATTACGCTGTAATCTCCTATCCCCGGTTCAAGTATGAGTGGATGCGCAGGCTTTTACTGCCGAAGAGTATGTCTCCTGATATTCATGTCCGCCTTGAAGAACACGGCAGTGCTGTGTGGCGGCTGATAGATGGGCGGCGCACGGTACGGGAGATTATTTCACTGCTTGCCGTTCACTTCCAATCTGATGAGAATTATGCTTCGCGAGTCACGACTTATGTGATGCAACTACAAAAAGATGGATTTATAAAATTACTCTCCTCTGTCTACTTTTACCAAAGCTCCCGTATTCGTATCGAATAATACCTTTATAACAGAATTCTTGTTGAATAGAACGGGGGCGAGGTATTCTACCACACCGAATTGCGTAATAGGTATTTCTGCATTATACAGTTCCTCATTGTGATAGTCTAATGTTACACGTGCTCTGCCCGGTACATTGTAGGCAATGCCATCCACTTGTTTCTTGGGATCGGCTTCGGGGATATTAATGCTTTTAAGATCGGCTATTGTAATGTAGACCGGTTCACCTGCCAAGTCGTTGTTGGCTACGATACCCAGTTTCTTAGAGAAGCGGAAGGCAACTTCATGCTTCATCTCTTTGGGGACGATGCGAATGGTGTATATCTTCTCTTCTGTGGTCACTTTACCTGCAAACATTTCCGTCATGGCACGTTCCTGTAAAGTCAGGTTGTCCAGCATGAGCTTCAGTTGTGCACCGTCTTTGGGCATGTTATCGGCTTGTCCGCGTACTAAGGCATTTTTGCTTTCACGGATGTTATAGATTTCCTTGGCTACCAACTCCGCCATTTTAGCTCTGGAACTTGCCATGAGTATTTCTTCCGTAAGGAATTTACGCGGATCTATGGTTTCTTGTGCGGCAGCGGTTATTTTGGTTGCCGGTATCGTATG
>OHJS01001428.1_pt1 | contig 11918 bp, 4 predicted proteins | sample 1568661 | NCBI WGS metagenome assembly OHJS01 (sample SAMEA3879603, study PRJEB24766) | human gut metagenome | biome: human-associated habitat; feature: feces | place: USA | collected 1985/1987 | reverse complement strand
TAAATATCTATTTTTGCAAAAAAACAAATGGTTTTTGATGAATTTTTAAAACTGAAGGTGAACTTTTAGGGTTCTGTTATTGTTATGATTAATCTAAAGACTAAAGCTGATGAGAATTACGATGCTTTTGTATTATTGAAGGATAATGGCAAACTTAATTCTTCAATACATTGTGCTTATTATTCAGCTTTTTTATTATCTATATATTCATTATGTGTGAGATTTGGATATCTTTATGAAGATATACAGAATAATTCAAGAGGAAAAGATAGTCATGCTTATATCAGGAATGAGCTGGGAAATAAGATACATCAAGCGAAACCATTAGATTGTGTTGAGTTTCACACTTGCCTTGGTAAATTAAAAAAGGAACGGAAAAAAGCTGATTATTCGAAAAATCTGGTTACAAATAAAGATGTAGTAAATATACAAGATACTATAGATAAATTCAGAGATTTGATAATTACAAAATATATTTGATTATGGATGCAGTAAAAGATTTTATCATTGAACGATTAAAGAAACTTAGTAATATGTTCAAGGGCATTTCTATCAAATATGCGTTTGACAGTATAACTGAATTTCATATAATTGAGATATCACCGGAAAATATTAGAAGAAGAGATGATGAATACATAAGGTGGGAGTCTGATATGTGGAATGATTTCTTTGCCATGTTCCCAGATGAGGATTTGCTTATTTCGGAGCCTTGCGAGTCTAATGATATGCATAATGTGTTATTTGACAATATTCCGATTGTGGATAGTGGCAATTTGCTTTATTGTATAGATTTAGATTTTGGTGAGATGGATTCTTTTTTAAATATTGACACTATAGATTTGTTAGCAGCGTGATTATGGCAGAAAAAGTAGCAAGTTTCCGTTTAAAGGAATATAAGATAAATAAGGCTAGTATAGAATTTGATCCTGATAAACCTCTGTCTAAAATGTCAATAGAGATCGAGAGAAAAGGTGATATAGAGGAAATAAATATGTATATTGGTGTTTCTGATGAAACGAACAATTTCAAAATCAGTGCAAACATGGTAGCTTTGTTTGAATTTGATTCTGAAATATCTGAAGAGAATAAAACTAGTTTTGTAAATTCGAATGCGCCAGCCATTTTGTTCCCCTACTTTAGGGCATATATATCTACATTGACATCTCTTTCTGGAATGCAACCTGTTATCTTGCCGACAATAAATTTTGCTAGAATGCTGGAACAGCAGGAGAAATAAGTAAACATTAAAGGGTTATCATTATTGGTAACCCTTTAATGTTATCGTTTTATTGTCTATACACCTTTTCAACTTCTTTTTTCACTTTTTTAGTGATAGTCTGTTTCTTGTATTTTTTTTCCATATCTGGGTATTCCGGATGTTCTTCCAACCATTCTTTTTTATCTTCGGCTTCGTCATGTTTTCTTTTGAGTTTTAGGAACTCTTTTTCATTTTTCAAAGTTTCCTTCTCTTTTTCATTGAGGTTGTTGATGATGTATTTCTTTTTTATTTCAGAGTCTTTCCTTTTAGATGTTCCGTCTGAATAGGGCAGTTTCTTTCTGTAGTCATTAAACAGTTTTCCAGCCTCATACATCTTGTTCAGATATTCATAAGGTCCCATATCCTTGTATAGTTTCTCGGCCATTTCCTTTCGTTGGGATTTGGGAAGGTTGATTAGGAACATAAAATCTACAAGGTCGGGGCGTCCTTCCCTTATGGCGGATTCGGCTCCCAGATAAATGTTTTCCAGTGTCTCTACATTTAATCCGGCAAATTTCCCTAATTTGGCGGCCAGCTCCCTTTGTACATTCAGGTTGAATCCGTCTTTTACCGCCTCGCTTATCAGATTTGACATCTCTGTAATGAATGAGAGAGGATCATATTTGTTCCCTTGTGATATGGCGTTGACAAACTGTCCAATGGAAGTTCCTCCCAAGGAACTTAAAGCAGCAGATAAAAATATGCTTTTCAATTGTTCATCAGTGAACCATAAATCCTCATCCCCGTCCCCGTATCCGAATATGGCGTAGATATTGGATATGAGTGGTGCTGTGATTCCTGCAATACCATATCCTCCTGCCGCCCACAAGCCTCCCATTACAAATAGTCCGAAGGTGGCTTTCCTCAGCCCGGTAAGATAGCTGCCCATCATTGTTCTTTGGGCTTCGTCTTTATTCATTCCGGATTCAATGTTCAGATTGTATATCCTTTTTGCTCGTGCCATTTCAAGAAGCCCCTCAATACCCATCCGCTGGTATCCTATGTTGCTGCTTTGGTAAGTGGTCAGCGCCTTGTAGAACACATTGCCGCTTGCCTGCATGGGGGACATCATTTCCGGGCTGGAACTCTGCTGGCTTTCATTGAATGCTATTTCAGCGTTGTATTTGGCTAAATTGGCGGCTTCCTCATTGCCCAGACCTCTTTTTTGCGCACGTTTATATTCAAAATTGTAAACGGCTCTCGCTCCGGCCGCACATGTCAGCGCATCAATAAGCTTGTTGGGATACATGCCTGCATTGGTAAGTTTCTCCAGCTTGTTTTTGAATGCATTTTCATCCTTTAATGCTTCGATCCCCATATTTCCCGTATCAACCCGTTCTTCAAAAGAAGGAAGATACTCCTTCGCCCATTTCATGTTTCCTGCCGGGGTGAATATGTATTTGAACAAATCAGCCTGATACCCCGGATTTCCGCTGTATGCGGAAAATGCCGGATAGGAGAGCACCTGCTTCATTGCGGTGTTGAGTCTGAATGCGATATTGGAACCTGCCCAATACCTTAGTATCTTGTTTAGTCCGTTGTTGAGCGAGTCTTGTTTCTGCTTGTCGTTGAAACTCCGTACGGCCACCTCCGCTGCTCTCATGAAGATATCAAACATTCCTTTATGGTTCGCCTCCATATAGTTCTTGAAAGCCTTGCTTCCCCGCAGGAAATTAAGATCCTGGCGCAGCTCAGCCGTTGCCGCCCAAGTTTCCATATCTCTTCCGTATTTTAGCATCAGATCAAAAGCGTTTCTGCTAGTGTCCACCTTCAGGGTATTTATCGTACGGTTGATTATGTTTCCGGTTATTGTGCTTGGCATACCGATGATTGTTTCTCCCAGCTCCCCCTTTTCACGGATTTCGGATTTGGCTATGACCATAGGGAAATAATTCTCCCGTGAAGCCATGCTGGTTCCCGTCATTCTTACATGGACCGGATTGTACCTTTCTTCTCGTAGCCTTGGAAAGAAGTCGTCTGTGATCCATTCTCCGAGTTTCATGTATTTATCGCCTATAAAGGATTCTATCTCGGTCATGCTGTCTTCCGTCCATCCGTCCGCCTCTAGCTTCATCTTTCCGTCCGGCTGTCTCCATGTGAGCCATACATAGAACGCCTGCCCTTTGTTTAGGTTTGCCTCATACAGGTCGCCCTCCTTATGGTAATTGCTGTCGTACATATATTGTTTGTGAATCCTTTTTTCTGATTTTTGAGAATCCCTGAATACATTTTCCATTGATTTTCCGAACAGTTCCTTTATTTTTTCTTCCAGTTCTTTGTTGTAAGCCTTTACCCCCAAATATATCCTATCGTTGGCTTCCACCACTCCATGACTGCTTTTCATGAAATAATCGTATAAGGGGCCTTTTCCTATGGCGTGGTTCCTGTCTATGGCTTTCAGCAGATAATCGAAACTATACATGGGATAGGCGATAAAGTCACCGATGCTTTGCAATATGGACACAGTTTTTTCCATATTTGTTTCTTTCTCGTTTATACCTTTTATTCTTTTATCTTTTACGGCATTTATTCCCATGCTGATAATTCTTCCCCGGTGCGCGGCTTTTTCCTTGTTCAGCATGGCAAGGCGGCTTTTCCCGGTATCAACAAGTTCTTTCAATTCATTGTACACATTATCGGTTATCCTTATTAACTCTTCCTGCGCTACGGGTATCTGTGCAGCTATTTTCTCAGCCTCCTGCAGATAAAACTTTCGTGCTTCACCCTTGTTGTTGTAGGCGGCTCTTCTGGTGGTCACAAGATCGCCCTCCAGTTTGTCCAGATCTCGTTTCATTTTTCTGGATTCGGCCAATAGTTCGCGTATGGAAAGAGAATCATACTCATCGGCCATAGTCTGTGTGAACACACCTGTTCCTTCCGCCGCTTCATCCATGGCATTCTCTAGCTCTTCCCGGCGCTTCCGTATCTCTTCAACGGATTCAAGTTCTTTAGTTTTCAGCAGTTCGGCTCTTTCTTTTAATAGATTATCCCTTCGGCTTTTCATTTCATTCTGCTGACCGGTAAGTATGGTGATGCTTTCAGGGGATGTCTCAGATTTTATGAGTTTTCCCAGTTTTACAATTTCGCTTCTTACGGCACGGAGTTCACTGTCAGCGCTTGTTAGCAACAGGTCTTTGTAAGCGGATCGTATACTGTCAAACACACGTCTGGTAGCCTCATCAACAACTATCCCTTTTGATACGCCTCTTGTATCCTGCCCGGAAAGCTTCGTTTTTATCATTTTTTGCATCCTTTTCACCGAACTGTCATATTGGGCATAGTTTATCAACTTTTCAACAAGATTTAGTGGTTCCTTGAGTTTATTTGTTGATGCGGCCTTGTTTACTTGGGCAATCAGTGACTTTATCATATGTGGCCCCATTTCTTCTCCCGCTTCCTTGGTCAGTCTTTGATCTATAAAGGAAAGCATGGCTCTTGACGCAGTCTCGTATTCCTCTTTATTTCCTTTTCGTGCCTGATCCAATTGCTTTTTCAATTCCCGTATCTCTTCTTTCAGATTTTTAATAATCTCCTTCTTTTCTTCCTTTCCTGGAATACGGAACAAGGTCTCTCCCTGAGGAACAGACGGGATGGTACGTGAACTGCCTGAGAACTCACCAATTCCCAGTTTTGAACGCATGACGGTTTCCTTTGCCACATCAACAGGATAGTTTGACTGTTTCAGTCTGTTGTGGCTTTCATAAAGGATGTATCTCAGCTCATTGTCCGTCAGTTCAAATCCCAGATTCACTTTCGCTTTACGGAGCATGTCTATAAAGAAGGCTTTGATTCGTGTCCACAAGGACTGCTCCGCAAAGGTAGCCGGTCCGCGTTCGGACAGGTCTGCCATATATTCTTCAGTTGCTGTACGGATGGATATGTTCTCATTTTCCGCCATCCGGTTGATGGCCTGTCTGATTGATGGTGCGGCATTGTTGTATACATTGTCAAGGAAGGTATCGAAGTCCTTTCCGAACAGCTCACGCAATCCCTTATGTGCCACCACCTCATGGAATATAGTCGCCTGTGCGTCCTCCACGGATGTTGTGTTTGGCATATATAGATATACCTTGTTCTCCTTTGGTGAGTACCATCCTTTGATATTGGCTCCTGATTCGATACGTCTGCGCGCCTCGCCTTGTGGTAGCTGGTCTTCGGAAGTGATTTTTTCTATAGGTGCATAAGCCTCCAAAGCGTCGTTTATAAATATCTGGTCTTCTCGTGCTACATCTTCCGTTTCCGAAGCAAGAGTATTGCGGCGTTTCTCAGGTGTCATATTCATACGGGATTGTACATTACGTGCTTCAACTTCACCTGATAGTTCATTGTATCTGTCGTTTTCTCCACCAAGTCCAAATTTTTCAATAAGAGATTGATACTCATTATAAGCATCCTCATATCCTTCTTTATCATAACCCCGCACCCAAAGATTGAATCCCTTATCAAAAGCATTACGGCTGGGGATAAAGCCATCCCCAAACTCGAATCCATCTGAGTGATATTCATTTACCAAAGCATTATAAACATCCATCTGTGAAGCGTCTTCTCCAAGTTCCTCACGCTTGTCAGCAAACTCTTCAATCATAGACCAGGCATCGCGCTTTTCTTTTAATGCGTCAAGGTGTTTTCTATAAGTCATACTGTTTCCACCACGGGCGAATCCTTCAATTGATTGTACGGCATGCTGTACCTCATGCGCTAAGATATTACGGAAATCCGCCCTGTCTAGGACAGACTCATTCACACGTATCAAGTTTTGGCTTCCATAATAAGTTGCTCCTGTATTGCTTGTAGGGGTGTTGTATATCTCCACGCGTATCTGCTTCAATTCCGGATACGCCTTAAACAAATTCTCATCCTTCACATAATCGTCAAGATAACGCACGTCATTCGCTTCGTATGTGTCGCGAAGTTCTTCTGCTCTTTCCGATAGTTCATCAAAACGGGCTGCCTCTTCTTCCGTCAGCTCTACTCCATCAAACAGTTTGTCACTTAGCGCATCATACTCTTTGCCCCATGACAGGTTGGACCAAAGTCTGTTTCTTCGCGCAAGTCCTTTCGGATCAATCTCAAAATCCTCCACTTCATATCTCCATTTTCCGTCAGCCCCACGTTCCCAACCTGTGGCCTGCTTGATTTTCCTAGCATTTTCTTTTTCATTTGTTTGGAGAAGAGAAACTAATTTCTTATCTTTGATATTGGAAATAGGAGCAGTTTGTATTTCCCCTCTATTCGTCGGACGATTCCGATCTTCTGTTCCAGCATCGGGCGTTGAAGACAATTCAGTCGAGGAGGAAGGATTTATTAGGGCAAGTTCATTTATGAGTTTGCCCTTTTCTATGTGTGTGAGTTTGTGGTCATAACTACTTTCCCGTCTTTTTCTTCTGCTTCTACCATACGGACTGTATAATCTTCACTGCCAATTTTCAACCCACATATATAATAATGATAAGCCACTACATTGGGATTTTTCTGTACGTCTTGGTTTTCAGAACTATCTATATATATAGCGTTTTCTATAATTGAAGGAATGGCTGCCACACTCTTGATTTGTACAGTGTCGTTAAGCGTGTCATGCTGCAATATTTCTTTTAGACCACCGTTCTTGCGCCCTCTTTGTAATTGAATGGTTCTTCCTGTGTCTTTGTTTGTGTATTCTCCTTGTAACTTTTTCCCGTATTCCAATGCGTTTTTCTTATACTGTTTTAAATCATCGCTTGGCTCTATCTCTTTACCCGTAATTTCTACTGGTTCACTCTTCCGAAGCTTCTCAATGCGCCCTTTCTTCGTATTGAAAGCGGATTCCATCTCTCGTGCCACATTCAGGTTATCAAGGCGGGTAGTTGCTTCCTCTGCCTTATCCAGTTGGGATGCGCCTTTCTCTCCAATAAAACGATATCTTACATCCGCTTTTCTTGCATTGAATCGCTTGGAAGGAGGAATAACATTACCTTTGTCGTCACGGGTTACCAGGTCATTCAGTTTTCGGTTGTTTTTTGTATTCTTGTAGCGGTAATCGCTCCTGTCATCATATCCCCATTCGTTGATATCATTTCCGTCCCAATATAGATTTTCGGCTGGTACTTCTTCCTTCATAATTCTGTAATTGCCGTTTAAGGCATGTTCTCCATGAACTTTTACATAGGATTCAGACAGGGAAAACCAGTCACCGTTTCTTACCTTTCCTTCTTTCAATGATTTTGGAACGGCACGATAGATGGTAACGGTCGGTTTTTCTCCTTTGTCAATGGCAGACAATGCTTCATTGATTGCGGCGGCACTTTCATTTTTGTATTGATCCCTGTTCATGCGAAGCTGCTCATTTAAGGATTCGCGTATCTGATCTTTGTTTGCGGCAATGTCAACCATGTTTTTATCAATACCTTCCTCATCATAAGAGGGGGCGCGGTGTGCCATTCTGAATTCATCGGCGGAAACATAACCGTTTCTTCGTGCGGATTCGTTTATGATGTCACGCATACGGGCTTTATTATTTTCTTCCATAGCCTTGAAATAAGCCTCATCCATCTCTTCATCCGTCATCAGTTCAAATTCCTTTAGACGCTTCTTTTCCGATTCGGCTTCTTCCTCCGCACGTTTACGGGCGGCTTCCATCATGTTACGGGCTTTCATTTCCTCTTGCACGTATTCATCTCTCAAGGCATCCACATCACCGAACTTTTCATACAGCTCTTTTTTGATCGGAGAAAAAACTTTTACGAATTGCCCTAATGACAGGTTGGAGTTCTGGAGACGCACATTTCTGCTGATTGATTTGAAAGCATAACTTGCGCCACCCAGATTTTTCATTTTCATGGATTGTGCGTACTTTTTTACATCGGCTTCATCAAGGTTGTGCTTGTTGGCGAAAGAACTTATTTCCTCATTTCCAACCTCGCGAAACCGGATGTCACTGCCTTCGGAAGTAAGTATCTCATTGCTTTCGTCATTCATTGCGCGTAAGCCGGAATATTCGGCTTCAAGTTCCTGCTGTTCCTGGTTCAGTTCCTGTTGCTCGGAGAAAACAGCGTCTCTCTCAACGGAGTCATTTCCGGCTTCTACCAGAATATCCTCCAGTTCTATCTTCCTGTCCTCTATTTCGGCCAGTCTTGTTTCTATGTCCTTCATTCTGTCCGCATTGGCGGATTCTATGGAAGGTGCAAGTTGCACAGGATTCACGCTCTTGTACTCAGAGAACGGCTTTGTCTTTTTTACAGAAGAATCAATCCATTTATAGAACTCATCCTTCGTTACTTCTGTAATGGTACTTATTCGGTTCTCCCAATCGGGAGAATAGTTTGCAAGATAAGAGGAACGTGCTTCATCCATAGACGGAAAACCGTACATTACCTTACTTTCGTCAAATTCACCCTTTTCATTGAGCTGGTCTACTACAAACACATTTCCTTCGGACGGATTGTCTGACAGGAAGATGTCTATATGGTCACCGTCCACGGCTTTCGTGCCACGGATATAACCGTAGTCGTTGTTCATGGTAATGCTCCATTCCTGCCCGTTGGCATCCTTTCCGCTACGGACGGATCCTTTCGGATTTTCTATGGTAATATCATATCCATCAAGTTTAATGTGACCTTTCTTATAGTTCCCGGCTTCCTTCTGCGCTTCAGTAGGAGAGGTGTCGACCATTTCGCGTGCTTCCGCGATATGGTCTAGGAGTTTGTTTGTGGATGTGTTATCTTGTACATTGTCATTCTGAGGATGCAGTCCTTCATCAGTCTGTCCTTCCATTTGTCCGGATTTTCCTTGATATCCTTCAGTTCCGACGGCATGAACAGGTTTTTCTCCTTGCAGAACCGCATCGCCTCTTTCGCGTGTGCCAAATATTCCTCCTTGCTCATCGCTTTTACGCGTTCCGATTCCTTCGTCAGTTGGATTCTCTCTTCTGTTGTCATATTCTTGTTGCTTTATTATTTTATCGGCAAATGTATTATAAAATTCAGACTTTTCCTCATTCGAATAGACATTTGATTCAGAAAAGGCCTCATCATTAACCCATGCTTCATATTCATCCGGAGACATGTGGTATTGTTCTTGGTAGAATTGTTCTTTCAGTTCATCCTCATATTCTTTTTCCGCATCTATGGCGCGTTGCGCTTCTGCGGTTCTGTTGTTTCTTATCATATTGCTGATATCACCAAAAGTTCGGCTTTGTTGTAGAACGGATAGGATCGCGTTTGTGCCGGCCATGCCGGTATTGTCATTTTCCAGTCCTTCTTTCGCCACTATTGCCGGATAACTTTCATGGGCGATGCTTATCAGTCTGTCTCCGGCTTCTTCTACGGTCATACCCCCCTTCTCTTTTTTTCTGAAGATGGAAAGAAATGGCGTCAGGTCTTTGTGACTTAAGCCAGTCATGTTTCTGACACTTCTTTCTCCTGTCATTTGCAGGAATAGGGATTTTCCCAGTACCAAGGATGCAAGCTCTTCCAAAGTTTCCGGCTCGGTACGTGACAGAATTTCCTGAACAAGAGGATTTTCCGAAAGCTCCGTATCCGTTATTGACTCAGATATTTTCGCAGCAGGCTTCTGAATACTATTTTTCCTGCCAGTGTCCGGAATTCCCTCTGGTCCCATGCGTTCTTCACCTGTTCCCTTAGCTTCGGGTCTCTTCTCAGTTCCTCTTTCTTTGCCTTGTTCGCTTGTTTCTGAAACTGGTACGGGCTCATTTGTGTCATTTCCATTCGTGCCAGTCTTACTGCTTTCTGATATTCCATTTGTTTGGTTATTATTAGTTTCTGTTATGGGTATGACAGAGTTGTAGAAGTTCTTTATTTCTTCATTCTCCGCTTTTGCTTCTCTAATAGCGTCCCTTATCTCATTTCTTTTTCCCCGTGTGGCGGATGACAGGGATTCATTCAATTTAGCTATCTGTGCATCACTCGCCTCTATATCCTTTCTCAAGTCATCCAGAGCGGTTTCAAGTGATTCTGTCAGATTTGTGTATTGGAATGACTGCTGTGGCGTCAGAGATTCATAATCAATGCTTCCGTCCTTCTTTTTAGGAAAGGAGGATATAAGTTTGTCCAGTTCGGATTTTTCGTAAGTCGGACTCTCTGTGCTTTCCTGCAATGGTTGGTTTCCCATCTCTTTTCCTTCAGGAGCGGTTTCATTTGTTGAACTCTTGGATTTTTTCACCCAATCGGTGTACTCTTGGACGGGAACCGCACCTAACTGGTATGCTTCATTTTCCAATATATTCATTGATACCTCATCGCTTTTGACCTCATTGTACTCATCGGTTGGAACGACAAACATACCTCCGATTTCCTCATCAAAACCGATAATGGTCATACTTTCTCCTTCTGGAGTGATATAGGAGGCGCCGATTTCCGGAGCCGCTTCCGCATCATCTTTTCTTTGTGCGTCAAATAGCGACTGTTTGTATTTGAAATATTGCTCTTCTGTCACGAGTACGGAACCTGTTTCATTACCGTTGTTGTCTATGATCTTCCCGGACCATCCGCCGGGAACTTCCTCATCAAGTACTATCTCTTTGCCTCCTGTATATATCTTGTCACCTTTTTCGGGTTGTAATGCAAGTACTTCCGGACTGAATTTCCGAATTAACTCTTCCTGTCTTCTATTTTCATCCTCTTGTGCGTATTCAGTCCGTATTCCGGCTTTGTCCACATTGTCTTTCATGGCCCGGAGTTGTTCATCGCTGACAGAAACCGGCTCCCGACTTCCTTCCATGAGTACGGACCAATTGCCCATTGTATCCTGACCAACAACAGAAATGCCGGTCACTGTGCCATTATCATCCGCTATGCTGAATGTCTGTCCTGCGGATATGGGCTGTGCTTCCATGATTGCGGCATCGGCGTTGTATGCGCCAAGCATTTGTTCAAGAACTTGATCCCGTCCGACCATTGAGATCTCTGTGTCTGCATTGATTCTTACAGTCTTGACATTATTCTCATCAAATGAGGCGAATATCGGACCTTCTGGACCGTTTTCCAATGGCACTACCATGAGTGTGCCTGTTTCTCCGGGTTGCCCAGTGGCATCTATACCATTTATGACAACTCCGTAACTGTGCTCCTTGTCTCCGAATCTTCCTAACGGAATAGTGACAACTTGTCCTTGGGGAGACATTTGCTGGACTTTGACAGCCGCCTGTTCATATTCGGAAGCATGAGCCTCATCCAATGCGTCCTCAACTGCGTCATGACGGTCTTTCTGCCGTAGGTAGTCCGTAGCCAGACGTTTGGTCTCTTCGTCCATGACATCCAGCATTTCTGCACGTTGGGCGTCATTGGCACCGGCAAGCGCATCTATGGCTTCATCATCCAGTACGGATGAAAGGCGTTCACGGGAAACTTCCTCACGGAGTACTGTCGTGCGCATGGCTACTGGATCATGAGTTGTATAGATATCCGTTCCCTCTTCTTGTGCTGCCGTGCGCTTCTCGGACTCCTCACGAGTCTGCTCTCCTGCAATGTCCTCCATGGCATTGTTCTTCGCAATGTCAAACGCATATTCTATCTCGGCCTTTTTCTCTTTCTTGCTGAGGCTACCGTCATTCATGGTTTCTTTGATGAAAATCCTTATGTCGTCATTGCCACGTTCTTTTGACATACGTTCCAGTTCGGACAGTTTCTCCTGTTGTTCTTTGGTCATGTTTCCGAAAGCCGCATTC
>OHJS01001420.1_pt1 | contig 11969 bp, 7 predicted proteins | sample 1568661 | NCBI WGS metagenome assembly OHJS01 (sample SAMEA3879603, study PRJEB24766) | human gut metagenome | biome: human-associated habitat; feature: feces | place: USA | collected 1985/1987 | reverse complement strand
ACTCTCTCATAATAGTCGGTTTTGTGTCCAACTTTTGGGGTGCAGTTCAAAATTGCCCCTGACGTGCGTGAAACGTGACTTTTTACGCACGGCAGGGCCACACTGAACTTCAAAATTATCCCCATGTGCACCCCTGATGTCGCAATGCCATGTCCATGCGGTGCCTGGCAGTGATGTGCCAAGCCCCTGCACCACCGCACCATCGGCTTCTCCCACGCCCGAACTCTTGCCGTGCCCCGAGACGGTGCCCTGTAGCAGTGCTCCGTGAAGGGACTCACGAGACAGTGCCACGTGACGGTGCCTCCCGCGCGCGAACTCTTGTCTTGCCATGTGTCCTAACCCCACAGCTCCCGCCCTGCGCAATCCCACATCTCACTCCCGACACACTTTCCATACTCTCCCTACTCGCTTTCCTTCACTCTCCCTCTGCACTTTCCATCCCTTTGTCGTTTCCACACTGGCCCTCTCCGATTCCGCCACGTTTCCTTCCCCGACGTGCGCACTAAAACGTTTTCCGCTCACGCCACCGCGTGAATTGTCCCTGCCGTGCGTGAAACGGGGCTTTTTACGCACGGCAGAGCCTCACTGAACTTCACAATTATCCCCATGTGCACCCCTGATGTCGCAGTGCCATGTTTATGTTATGCCTGGCAGTGATGTGCCATGCCCCTGCGCCATCGCACCATCGGTTCCTCCCGCTCGCGAACTCTTGTCGTGCCATGTGTCCTAACCCCACAGCTCCCACCATGCGCAATCCCACATCTCACTACCGACACACTTTCCATCCTCTCTCTACTCGCTTGTCATCACTCTTCCGCCGCACTTTCCATCCATTTGTCTCTTCCACACTGGTCCTCTCCACCTCATTTCACGTTCCCTTCCATGACGTGCGTGTTAAAACGTTTTCTACTCACGTCACCACCTAAATTGCCCCTGACGTGCGTGAAACCGGGCTTTTTACGCACGGCAGAGCCTCACAGAACTTCACAATTATCCCCATGTTCACCTCTGATGTCGCAGTGCCATGTCCATGCGGTCCCTGGCAGTGATGTGCCATGCCCCACACCTTCGCCCCGCTGCCACCGCACCTTCGCCACGCTCCCCGCACCTGCACCAGGCTTTCCCTTTCTCGAGTTTTTGACCATTATCAGCATCTCGCCAACAGTGTCGTCGTAGTCTACATTTCCTTCAGAAAATTTTTGTTATCTTTGAAAATGTGAAATCGTTGATACATTTACTATTATGAGAAAGAAATTATTACCAGCCATACTTGTTGCCAGCCTACTCTTCGGTTTTTTTGCTTGTAAACCAGATACGGAACCGGATAAACCGGGATCAGAAATAGTCAAGCCTGAACCAGAACCTGAGCCAAATCCAGAACCAGAGCCCGAACCCGAACCTACACCAGAGCCGGTAGTAGAGACAGTGGTTTACTATGATAACCTGGATAAAGTAAAGGCTACAGACAATTCACATTATTTCGATACATGGACAGACTGCCGGAATATGGAAGGCAGCGGTATCGCAAATGTTACCTATACTGGTGCCTATACTTCTGTCAGAAGCTCCTATCCATCTTCAGGTTATCCCGGCGCCTCGGGAGTCAACGGAGTCTATTTCAGTAAAGAGGGCGCATGGATGGCCGTGAACAACATCGAGTTGCCTGCCGACAAACGGACTTACAAACTTACGGTCGGCCTGCATCCTTATAATACGGCGGCCGAACCAAACAAACAGTACAAGATTACAATTTCTGATGAACACGGCAAGAAGGAGCAACTGCTGGACCACACCATCACTAAACATGGCAGCTGGTGGCTAGCCACATCCATATTTGAAATAAGCTCAATTCAGACCACCAAGTTGAATGTCAAGATATTTGCGCTTGCCGGTGGAGCACAAGGACGTATAGATGACCTCAGACTCGTCACAACCACCGGGAACGCCACGTGGACCTACGACTTGGGACATGACGGGGGACAGGAACCGCCGGTTGTACAGACTAAAGACTATATCGAGCGGCCGCAGACACTGAAACAGAATGCCGCCTATAAGTATGTCGACCATAGGGGGACCACATATAGAAGCAAGAAGAACGTCCGCAACTATGAAGCATGCTACGATACACGAAGACATAATCCGATGTGGGTCGCATACCCTTGCCATGAAATTTATTGGGAAGGCGGCTACACACGTCCGACGAGGGACCCTTGGAGACCTGATCCGAAATTCCAGGAAAGCGAACAGTCCATCATCTATGCGACCGACTGGAATAATTGGCCTTGGACAGACAATGGCGGAAGTCCTGAGGACACACACCATTACTGGGCGCCGATGCCGTCAGGAAAGACAGTCATTAAAGGCCATCTGATGCGCTCTGCGGAACGTGGATGCGGAAGCAAGATGAACCCGATAGACCTGAACGTGCAGACCTTCTATCCGACCAACATCGCCCCGGAATTCTATCAGAATTCCACTAGAGACAAGTCCCATTGAGAAATGATAGAAACAATCCTGCCGAACAACTGGCGCTGCAACGACACGATTTACGTCGTCGCAGGCTGCTATTACGGCGATGAATCCTGGAAACTTAAAGACGCCTGCGATTGGGGCAAGACATCATCGAAATCCAAGGACTGCGTCATGCCTACAGCACGTTACAAGATCGTGATGAGAACCAAGAACGGCAACACCGGAAAACCTATCTGGCAATGCTCGGCAGACGAGGTTATGGCCATCGGATTCTGGTTTCCGCAGAATTTCACGGGAACGTACCTGTCCTTACTTCCTGCACTGAAAGACTATATCTTCTCAGTTTCCGACATCGAGAAGAAGATAGGAAACGAATTCAGTTTCTTCCCTCTCGCGCCGGCAGGAGTCAAGGACAAGTACAATATCGACGATTGGCCGGGACTTTCAGCAATAGCGAATTGACGTTACTTGCAGACCATGATCTTCTGGATCAGCTCGTCCGCCATCTCCATGCACGAGAGGGATAATGGTTGTTTCGATAAAGCTGTAGCTATAATTCGAATGAGGATTTTTCAGGAAAAATGCTCTCGAAAGCAGCCTCCAAATTCTGCATTACCTGGTCATAATTACGGATGTGTACACTGTCATTGATGCAGACAAGCTTGTACTTCTGATTGCGGATGGCTGCAACGGCCTTCTTTGGCTTCACCATCAGCGGGAACATTTTGGTGTCTTTGTACGTATTGTATGGCTCGAAATTAGACTCGCAGATCTGCCACGTACGGAAAAGCTCCTGCGTGTAATCGGCCGGATGACGGAACTGGTGTACCGAAGCAGCCTCAAGTTCCGGCGCTACATTCTTCCAAACCTCATCATAAGTACTCTTCAGATATGGCTGAGCGTTGTGCGGAACCACGAGAGTTATGAACTTGTCATACCATTTGAGAAAACGGGTAACGTTTGCCTTGGAACCATATTCACGGCAGAACCACTTGTCATGATCCCTCTTCAGAACATCTTTTTTATTAAAATGCTCATTGATAATGCGGATATTGTTCTCTAGAAGCTTCGACCAAAGACTCATCCCAGTATTGAAACGGAACGCAGCTATATCATGCGGCAGCCCGTTTTCCGCAAAGAAACGTGTAGGAGAAGTCGGACTGATGATATAGGTATCATCATTGAAATATACGAACCTATCTGCTATTCCCGGAATTCTGTTGAAGAATAACTCTATAATCGACGAATTGAACGTCGGCAAGAACTTTTCCGGAATATAGTCCGTATGGTTCACTAAATTCAACTTTGGATTTGACGTGTCGAGCCACTCCGGCTTCTGCCCGCAAGTGACAAAATGTACCTTTCTCACCCACGGAGCAAACTTCTCGACACCTCTGAACCAATATTTCAGAAAACCGTAATCTCTGAAGCGTGCTTCCGAATATTGATTTTGGGAGTTGTCAATGGTGCCTTTGGCTTTAGCGAAACTCTTTTTCCATTCAGGGTCATTCATATCAACCCAGGTTACCACGAAATCTATGTCCATTGCCGATCTGTTTTGAAGTTTTTCGAGCACTCGACTCGTTGTTATACAATTGGTTTTTGTCGGGTTCGGGATTGATGCCTCTACTCAATCATCACGTTACCCTCTCCCTAAATCCCGAAGGATTACTTGCAGACCATGATCTTCTGGATCAGCTCGTCCGCCAGCTCCATGCCCTTCGAACCGACATTGCCAAGATTCTCAATCGTCTTTTCAATGTCTTTGTCAATGATTCCGTCCGTCTCGCAAGCATGGATTCCGTCCAGGGCAAGCACGGCGGACTGGATTGAACTGGAAACACCTGAAGCCACCTTCATGGCGCAGCCTACCTTCGCTCCGTCACAGACCATGCCGGTAATATTGCCGATCATGTTCTTGATGGCGGAACAAATCTGCTCATAACCGCCTCCACGCAGCCAGACAAGGCCGCAAGAAGAGCCTGTAGACGCCACTACGCAGCCGCACAGGGCAGACAAACGGCCGAGATAACCCTTTATATGTATGGCGATCAGATTGCTCATAATCAGCGCCCTCGCGAGCTTCTCGTCAGAAACGTCGTATTTCAATGCGTATGCAATGACAGGCATGCTGACCGTAATACCCTGGTTTCCGCTTCCGGAATTGCTCATCGCCGGCAATGTGCACCCGGCCATCCTGGCATCGGAAGCCGCAGCCGTCAGCGCCATGGCGTATGAAACGAAATCATTGCCGAATACTTCCACGGAATTGCTGATGGTCTTGCCGACCTTCAATCCGTAATCTCCTCTCAATCCCTCTTCAGCGAGCGCCAGATTCAATGTCTTGTCCTCCAGAATGAACTTGATATCCTCATAGTCCACAGACTCGGCGAACTCATATATCTCCTTGACAGTGAGGCCGTAATCGCGAGTGCTTTTCTCCTCCTCTGACTTGCCCTCCTTCTTGTGGCATGGTCCGGCGTACTCCGTATCCACACCAGTCTCCACGATACGGTCATGCACATCCTCGATGACGCAGAATGACGTATGCCCGTCAGCCAGAATATCGCACTTGACGTAAAGTTTAGGACAATTATTTACAATGCAGATGTTTACGCGGTTCTCCGCAACCAGCCTTTTGGCCAGAACCACGGCTTCGTCATTCAGATCCTTCAGCACTTCGAGACCATACTCCGATGAGCCGCAGACGGCACCGAGTGCAGCGGCAATCCTCAGACCTATCATTCCGGTACCCGGGATGCCCACTCCCATGCCATTTTTCAAAATGTTTCCGCTTACACCGACATTGATCTTGAACCCGCTTCCTTTTCTGTCGAAATCAGGAATCTTCCCGTTCATAAGTTCTGTTGCCTTTGCCGTTGCGAGTGCGACAGCTACAGGTTCGGTGCATCCCAATGCTGGTTTCACCTCTTTGTGAATCAGCCCGATAATCTCACATTCTCTTGCCGTCATGACATGTGCTTTAGAAATTGTTATCAATTATTTAAAAAATTCCAATATCACCTTCATCAGCGATGCCGTCTCGGAAGGATCCAGGATGGTCTCTATCGGAAATCCGATGCAGACGCTTCTGTAGCACGTTCCCTTCTTGCAGACACCTGCCGATATGCCGGAACCTGAATATCTGAGGAACGTGGCGGCATCCGCGGACGCCGGAGCTATCCCGTCAGGATTCTCGACATTGTAAATATAGTCATTCTTCTGCTGATTGAAAGTAAAAGGCCCACCACTTTCAGACAAATTCATCAAAGAATTGGTCTGATACTCCACTTTTCCGCTCTTTGTGGCATGTCCGGAGAGGCTCTGATAGCCCAGAACCTCGGCAGCGAAGGCTTTGGCTCCAGCCTGGTAAACAGTGTCCCGGCATCCCGGATAGACCTCATCACAGAGATCCGTTCCGATATTCGCCCCCGAAATCAGGATGTTCATTCCTTTTTCCGTGCAGCGACGTATGGCATCCTGCAGACGCTCCGGGAAAACCTCATAACGGCTGCGCTGTACCGAACCGCTCCCGGCCGGCGTCGTAACCTGCTTTCCGCAAATGATGTCAGTCGCCCAGAATCCCTGTAAATTATCCACGTTGTCCGAGAACGCCTGCGCATCCGCCGAACAATACGCATATCCGGCCGCCATTATCGCCTTGCCATGCACATACGGATAATCAAAAGTATTTCCCGGAACAATCTTGCCCGCATCATCCGTGTACGAAGCACCGAAACCGGCATTGTCATCATCCAGCCAGACCTTGTCGCGCCTGAACTCGTACATCGGCCCGACATGATTGATCTCATACATGTACGGCACGCCCGCATCTTTCTCTTCGAGAAAACCGGCATAATCCGGAAAATCAATCCAAGCCGGTGGTGCGACCCTGTCGAAATTATTGACAATCAATACCTTTCTGTCAGCATTGCCCCCGTTTTCAGGAACGCCGAGGCTCAATGTCTGTGAAGGAAAACTCTTTCCGCCGGCATTGTACGCGGCGATGCGGTAGCTGTACTGATGCCCTTTTTCAATCGGAACCGTGGTGCAGACTCTTCCGCCCTCGTGCCGTATCTCCTTGATAATCCGTCCGTTGTCGAAAGCGCCGTCGTCCTTGCGCGTATAAAGGATGTAGCCTTCGGCCAATGCTGTCGGCTCCAGGGTGTCCACAGTCGCTTTCCAGCTCAATTCCGCGCTTCCGTCCCGGGTCAATGTCGCCGCGAACGAGTGCACAGGCAATGGCTGGACCGCATAATGGAATCCATATCTTCCGCTCAGGAATTTCAGGATACCTTTATATACGGACCTGCATACGGAAAATCTGAACGCCGGGTCCAGACCATATTTCATGTCTGCAAAATTCTGATGAGAAAGCAGTTCCAGAATCATGGAAGGCACGGGTGGAGTCCTTGACTCGCTGTATGACCTGTCCGTAAGCATCCTTCTGCTCCACGCCGTATCATACTGTGCCCGCAGATCCGAAACGACCTGGGACTGGATGTCATTGGCCATGACGCGGCCGAGGATGCGGTCCTCTCCGTCCGGCAATTTCCTGCTGCTATCGCAGATGAGGGTGTAGATGGCCAAAGTGCCTATGATAGAATCATTTGGAGTAATTCCGGCATCAGTGTGGAAGGCCAATGAAAGGTCGAATGGAACGCCCTTGCCTTCCGCTTTCGGATTCATGTGGGAACCGCCGCTCATTGCGGAAACCCATGCACCGCGATCACCGAAATCATTGGTATAGTCGTTATCGTAACGTCTTGTAACCGTGGTATCTATGCCGGCCCATTGCATCCAGTACAATGCTCCCTCGGCAGAACTTTGCTGCCCGGATATCGTGTACTGGTCCTCTGACATTTCCGCCGTCCCTCTGGCGATTTTGCCCATGCCGCCTCCGATCTTTACGGCATCTGCAGTGACTACTGCGCCCGGATCGAATTCGACACCCTTCCTGGTACCGTTGTCCAGCGAAACGTAACATGAAGAACCTTCAGCGAATTCGAAGGTGCCAAGATAAATCCATGTTCCTCCGCCTATCTTCTGATTTACGAGGAAATGACTTGCCCCTCCAAGATGATGGACGGTGTAATGTGCTGATTCCGTGCTGTTTGGAAGAGATATATATGAAACATATACGGCATATTTTCCGCGCTCCGGAATATCTGGAGTCCATGTCGCGGAAGCATTGCCCTTAATCTCGCGCGAGCATTTGGCCTTTCTCGCGGTGCCGTGAGTGAACGGATTGTCATTGCCGGTATACACTCTCTTGAAATCGGCGAAACCGGTGCCTGCGTCAGTCCATTTTCCCGTTTCGGAGTATCGTCCGGTCCTGCGGATGAAACCCTCGCGCGGGCCGCTGAAAGCAGGATCATTGTCAATGATGACCTCATGTTTCTGTGTGTCGCGCTCTCGCGGAGTCATCACGTACGCCCCGGCGTTTTCCAGCATCGGAATCAGGAAGGGGAGTACATAGCTCTGCGTGTACAGGTCCTCGACAGTCGTGAACAGCGGCGCGCGCTGCCATTTCCATCTGCAGGTCTTGGCGTCATAATAGTAACCATGGCTTTGCCAAAGTGCTATCTGTCTGCCGCTCAGCCCTTTGCGGTATTTCAATTCTTCCTCGTTCCGGACGATAGGCACATATTTGCCCAGCGGATCGTGAGTCCGCCAGTTATGTTCGGAAGGCCTGCCGTCATTGCCCGGAGCCGGAAGTGCCAGCTGGGTAAGCGGAGTCCTGCCGCAATAGAGGTTGCCTATCTTGTAATGTGCAAATTCTGTCGGTGAAATCTCATGTAGCGTCCTGCGGAGCCATGCCAGATCTTCCTTCCGCCATGGAATATCTCCCATGCCCTGTGTAAAACGGAAATCCAGATAGCCGTTCCGGCGTTCCACGGATTTGAGATTGATGACGGCGGTCACTGACGTCCGCTTCTGAATCAATGTCGCAAGGGTGTCGCATTTGCTTCTGAATGCATTGAGGACCATGCTTTGTGGCTGTCCCGTCGCTTGCAGGTCAAGAACTATGCTCAGGAATAGTACGGAAAGAAACCGCAGTCTCATCTCATTTCTGTTTACAATGTCCGATAGTGTAGATGAAAAGTGTTATCAATGAACCGATTACGAGGCCTGTTGCATCTGCTCTGAAATCCATGATGTCGCAGCTTCTATAGTCGGTGAGCCCCTGTATCAGCTCGATGCCGCCTCCGATAAGGCAGCCGGCGATGAAAAATCCGACAATTGCCAATACGGATTTCTTCCTGGACTGTATCTTGTGGCAGAAAGTGGAGTACGCCAATATCGGGAACGGCAGGAACATGCAGAAATGCACGAACTTGTCGGATGCGAATCCCAGAATTGTCCCCGGCATTTCTGATATGCCGTCGAAATGACCGAAGCAGAGAATGCCCAATATGATGAGATACAGCGACATGATTGCCGGCCATACTAATTTTTTACCGTCAGGTTCCGGCATCGGCTCCAGTTCGAGAGTTCCGAAAAAGTCAGGTCTGTGGAAGTCCGGGGTAGGGCATCCGATAGGAGACCAGCTCAGGAAATGGACGTGCGCCGTCTTGTCGCCGCATTTGTAGAAATTCGCGTGCAGGGTGGCAGGAAGATTATGCTTGTCTACCCCGATGAGCTTGAACGGTATGAAAAGTCCAAGTTTCCAGCTGAATTCCTTGTCATTGATTTCCACTGCCTTATGTTCATTGGAACTGAATCTTCTGACCTGTTTGAGCTTGTCGGCGGAGAAATGGACGCAGTCCTCCCTGCTCTTGCGCTTGGCTGCCAGCAGGGTGCCGATGCAGTTCATCTCGAAGTTGTAGTAAGTGCCGTCAGTCGGGTCTGAGATGAAGAATTCGCAGCAGCTGTCTTCCCATACCGGGCCGTTGTCTTTGAGCGCCTGTGCCCTGAGGTCAAGCCCGCGTACGCTGTACATTATTCCGATGCCGTTTTTGCACCAGCCTGCAACGAATTTGCATTCCGGCTGATAAGGAAAGTCTTCCGGCCAGTTTACAGTATCAATGTTGCCTGCACCTGCGCCGCATCCGGCGGCTGCTTCGAGTTTCGATGCGAATTCATTGAAATCCCGCACCCGGTCCAAACCCTGTATATATGGAACCTTGAGATTTTTCTGTCCGTTCATAATCTATTATGTATTAAAGACTTTGCATGTCTGTAAGTTTCTTGTAATATCCGTTGAGCGCGAGGAGCTCCTCATGCTTGCCGCGCTCCACAATCTTGCCCTCATGCATCACGATGATCTCATCGGAGTTCTTGATGGTGGAAAGTCTGTGTGCGATGGCGATGGTCGTGCGTGATGACATCAGACGGTCAAGAGCCTCCTGCACAAGTCTTTCTGATTCAGTGTCAAGCGATGCCGTAGCCTCGTCCAGGATAAGGATAGGAGGGTTCTTCAATATCGCCCTGGCGATGCTGAGCCTCTGACGCTGTCCGCCTGACAACCTCATTCCGCGGTCGCCGATATTGGTATTGTATCCATCTTCCTTCTCCATGATGAACTCATGTGCGTTGGCTATTTTCGCCGCTGCGACGACATCTTCCATGGTCGCGTCCTCTACGCCGAAAGCGATATTGTTGAAGATGGTGTCATTGAACAGGATAGGCTCCTGGTTCACATTGCCCATCAGGCTTCTGAGGCTGTGGACCTTGATGTCGCGGATGTCCGTCCCGTCGATTTTTATCGAGCCGCCGGTCACGTCGTAGAATCTCGGGATGAGGTCGACCAATGTGGATTTGCCCGCGCCGGATTCACCGACGATAGCCACGGTACTGCCCTTCTTTACGGAAAGATTGATGTCGTCAAGTATCTTTCTGTCAGTATCATAGGAGAATGACACATGGTCGAAAGTGATTTCATCATTGAATCCGTCCACTTCCTTTGCATCAGGAATTTCCTTCAGGTTGCTTTCCGTTTCGAGAATCTTGTTCACGCGCTCCACGGAAGCCATGCCCTTAGGAATATTGTAACCTGCTTTCGCGAAATCCTTCAACGGGTTGATGACGCTGTAGAGAATCACCATGTAGAAAATGAAGGTCGGAGCGTCGAACCACGCCTTTTCACTCAGGATGACGACGCCGCCGAATCCCAGTACAATCGCGATCAGCACGGTACCCAGAAACTCACTCATAGGATGTGCCAATGCCTGCCTGGTGGAAACTCTTCCGGTCTTCTTCTTCACCGCCTCGGTCACATGGTCGAAACGCGCCTGCATCTTGTCCTCGGCCACGAAAGCCTTGATGACGCGCAAGCCGCCGAGCGTCTCCTCCAGCTGCGACATCGTGTCGCTCCACAATGCCTGCGCCTGCAATGACCTCTTTTTCAATGTCCTTCCAAGGGCGCTCATGAGCCAGATCAATGCCGGGGCGACCACGATCGTGAACAATGTCAGTTGCCAGCTGGTCACTATCAATGTCCCGATGTAGAATATGATGAGAATCGGGTTTTTCAGGAGCATGTCGAGGGTGCTCATGATGGAATTCTCGACTTCGTTAATATCACCGCTCATCCTGGCTATGATGTCACCTTTCCTCTCCTGCGAGAAGAAGCCCAGAGGAAGAGTCAGGATCTTGTGGTAAAGCTCTCTCCTCATGTCCCTTACGACACTCGTCCGGATAGGGATCATGATTGCTGATGAACCGAAGTAACATGCGGTTTTCAGGAGTGTCATGATACTGAGCCACAGGCACAGGAGGAACAATGTCATTGCCGCACCCTTGTCCTGGATGAGCAACGTTATCCCGTAATATGCATTGTTTATGAAAATCTCTTTTATGCCCATGCCGGCAGTGTCCCACGGGATGAAGGAGTATACCGTATCGTTCATCTTGAACAATATCTGCAGGATAGGGATAATCAGCGAGAACGAGAAGATATTGAGGATTGCCGAGAGAATGTTGAGTATGATCGAGCCTCCGAGGTAACCCTTGTATGGTTTGACGTACTTGACAAGTACCTGCCAGAATTCTTTCATCTTTTCTATGACGTTGTTTTAATAATCTGCAAATATAGTAACATTCAAAAAATAACCTGCATCATCTAAGGGAATCTTTTCGGTCTATATTTCTGCCTCATCAGTCGTGTACGTCCAGTACACTCCATCTTCAAAAAGAAATCTATCCTCGAAAATCTTCTCCTAATCTGAAGCAGGTTATTTTTTTTACGTTACTTAACATAGATATTTGTGTATTCGTTTTCACAAAATTAAGAAAGATGTACGATACAGTCTGCGAATAGTCCTGAGAAAGGACGATACAAGGGCGTGGTGCGCAACTACCTAAATATTAACGCATTAACTATTTTCAGAGTTGCGGTTTTCATAACTCTGATTTTGGTTAATCATCTGATAATCTGCGATTTGCACTCCACGCCAAATGGAATCACCTGGCAATCCACTTCTCGACGGTGCGGGTCTGCGAGGAAATGTTCACGCCGACCTTGACGAGGTTCTTGCCTTCCTCGAATTTATAAG
>OHJS01001394.1_pt1 | contig 12156 bp, 8 predicted proteins | sample 1568661 | NCBI WGS metagenome assembly OHJS01 (sample SAMEA3879603, study PRJEB24766) | human gut metagenome | biome: human-associated habitat; feature: feces | place: USA | collected 1985/1987 | reverse complement strand
TCAGGATGAGCAGGGTGGCGGGAATGGCACCGATGAAGGGGCCGAAGAAGGGGATCACGTTGGTCACACCGATGATCACCGACACCAGCAGCGCACTGGGGAACTTGAAGATCAGGCAGCCGATATAGCACAGCACGCCGATGATGGCAGAGTCCATGATCTTGCCGTTGATGAAGCCGCCGAACATCCGGTCTGCGTACTTCACTTCCTCGGTAATCAGCTGCGCCCAGCGGGGGCGGACGATGCTGTGCAACACCAGCTTGCCCTGCTGCACGAACCGCTTGCGGCTGGCCAGCATATACACCGCCACGATGATGCCGATGATCAGGTTCTTGGCCACCGTCACCACGTTCAGCACACCAATGGCTGCGCCGCTCAGGATGTTCTGCATGGAGGGCAGCAGGGTGTTCTTGAGCCATGTGTTCCATGTGTCCAGATTGGTGTTCAGAGCAGCGTAGGCTGAATTGAGCAGCTCCGTGATCTGTTCGTTCTTTTCAATAAACTCCAGATGGTTTGCCCAGTTCATGAACTTTGTAATGTTGGCCTGCGCGGTGTAGTACAGGGTAGTCACGCTGGTGATCAGCTGCGGCACGATCATCATGACCAGTGCATACACCAGCAAAAGCCCGAACAGGATGGTAAGCGCCACGGACAGCGCGTTGATCAGACCGTTCATCTTTTCCGGGATGAACCGGCGCAGAAAGCTCTCGATGCTGTTGCACACCGGCTTGAGCAGGTAGGCAATGACGGCACCGTAGATAAAGGGCATCAGGATGCCGGTCAGGGTAGAGATGGCCGAGCCAAAGCCGTCAAAGCGGTAAATAAGGAAAAAGAAGATGATGCTCAGTGCAATGGCACCAAACCCTGCGAGCATCCCATAGAGATACGGTTTGATGTGCGGCTTTTTGTCCATCATGACAAACTCCATTCCTGCTGCGGGCAGCGGGAATACCCACAGCGCTTATTAAATTTTGTTGCTTCTGCGCCAGATGTGCAGCTTTTCAGCCTCGCGGATCAGCTCCTCACGGAAGTCCGGGTGTGCCACGCTGATCAGAGCCTCGGCCTTTTCCCAAGAGGTCAAGCCCTTCAGGTTCACGCAGCCATACTCGGTGCACAGATAGTGCACGTTGGCGCGGGTGTCGGTAACGATGCTGCCATTCTCCAGCGTGGGACGGATGCGGCTTTCCAGCTGGCCGGTCTTTTTATTAAAGAAGGTGGAGGACAGGCAGATAAAGCTCTTGCCGCCCTTGGAAAGGTATGCGCCCAGCACGAAGTCCAGCTGACCGCCTGCGCCGGAAATGTGCTTCACACCGGCGCTTTCGGCATTCACCTGACCAAACAGGTCGATATCCACGGCATTGTTGATGGAAATAAAGTTGTCCAGTGCGGAAATGCTGCGGATGTCGTTAGTGTAGTCCACCGGGGCAGACATACACTCCGGGTTATCGTTCAGGTAATCGTACATCTTCTGGGTGCCGGCACCAAAGGCGTAGACCTGACGGCCCTTGTCCAGCTGCTTGCGGCTGCCGTTGATCTTGCCGGCCTTGGCAATATCCACAAAGGCATCCACATACATCTCGGTGTGCACGCCCAGATCCTTCAGGTCGCTCTGCGCGATCAGGTTGCCGATGGCGTTGGGCATACCGCCGATGCCCAGCTGCAGGCAGGCACCGTTGGGGATCTGCGGCACAATGAGGTTGGCTACCTTCAGGTCCACCTCGGTAGCGGCACCGGCAGCTGCCATCTGGCCGATGGGGGGATTTGCGCCCTCCACGATGCCGCTTACCTGAGAAACGTGTACGCAGTTCTCCATGCCGCCAAGGCAGCGCGGCATATTGGTGTTGACCTCCACGATGATCTTCTTGGCCTTTTCGCACACAGCACCCAGATGCGAAGCGCTGGGACCGAAGTTGAAGTAGCCATGCTCGTCCATGGGGGTCACCTGAAATACTGCCACATCCACGGGGTCATTGCTCTCGCGGTAGTAGCGGGGCAGCTCAGAGTAGCGGATGGGGGAGTAGAAGGAGAAGCCCTGCGCAATGGCCTTGCGCTCAATGCCGCCCATGTGCCAGCTGTTCCAGGTCATGTGGGCAGCGGGGTCGTCGATCTGGAAGATCTCCGGCACCCACATCAGGATGCCGCCCCGGAAGTTGACTCCTTCCAACTCCGGCAGGCGTTTTGCCAGCTCGGCGTCCACGGCCACAGGGGTGTTCACAGCCCAGCCGTAATCCACCCAGTCGCCGCTTTTGACCAGAGCGGCAGCCTGCGCAGCAGTCATAAGCTTCTGTGCGTACAGTTCCTTGCAATCCATTATAAACCATCCTCTCTTAAAATACATAAAAGAATTGTAAACAATTCTGTGCGGACAAATTATGCAGCCGTTTTACGCCTGTTTTGCGGAATGCACACCGTTTTGCCACATCTGTATGGTAACCTTATAAACAAGGCAGCAGTGTGTGCTCCGCTCTGCGCAGAACAGCTCAACTTAGTTATAACATTAACAAAGTGTAGAATCAATAGTTTTGGCTAAAAAACAGCCAGTATAGCAGAATGAACAGTTTTCTTAGCTTTATGTGGGGATTGTTTGGTACGCAAAAAACAAAAAAGTTGAGAAAAAGACTTGATAAAATTTTGACGATGTGCTTTACTAATAGCGTGGGAAGCAACTGCGGAGCAGTGCGGGATGATTCGTTTAAAATTTAACGATAAAACGCACCGCAGCAGTTTCAGGTTGCACCCAAGGCTGGAAAGTGCTATCATGGCAGAACCACATCGCGCTTAGTAATTACAGCGCACAAGGAGGACACTGACCGATGGCAACAGCAGTTTATCCCGGGTCGTTCGATCCGGTCACCAAGGGACACCTTGATATCATCAAACGCGCAGCAAAGATCAACGACCACCTCATTGTGGCGGTGCTGATCAACAGCGCCAAGCATCCGCTGTTCACAGTGGAAGAGCGGGTGGCTATGCTACAGGAATGCTGCAAGAACATCCCCAACGTGACCGTGGAAAGTTTCGACGGCCTGACCGTGGAGTTCGCAAAAAAGCGTCACGCATCCGTAATGGTGCGCGGGCTGCGGGCAGTAACGGACTTTGAAAACGAGATCCAGCTTGCGCAGACCAACCACGCACTGATGCCCGGCATCGAGACCATGTTCCTTGCCACCAGCATCAAATGGAGTTATCTTTCCTCCACCATCGTAAAGGAAGCGGCGTACTACGGCAGTGACATCAGCAAGTTCGTCACACCCAATGTGGAAAAAGCCGTCAGCGAAAAATACGCACAGCTCCGGGAGAGGGAAAAATCTGATACCGCAAAAATGCCGCAGGGCGTTTTGATAAATGGGTAACCGATAAGTAACACACATACACAATTCAGGAGGCTATTCACATGAAAAAGATCGTTATCGCATCTGCATGCCGCACCGCTATCGGCAAGTTCGGTGGCACTCTGGCCAACGTTCCCGCTGTTGAGCTGGGCTCCATCGTTATCAAGGAAGCTCTGAACCGTGCAAACGTCAAGCCCGAGCAGGTCGATCATGTTTACATGGGCTGCGTCATTCAGGCTGGTCTGGGCCAGAACGTCGCTCGTCAGGCTGCCCTGAAGGCTGGTCTGCCCATCGAGACCCCCGCCGTCACCGTCAACGTGGTCTGCGGTTCCGGTCTGAACTGCGTGAACATGGCTGCTCAGATGATCGAGGCAGGCGATGCTGATATCGTGGTCGCAGGCGGCATGGAGAACATGGACATGGCTCCCTTCGCACTGCAGAAGGCTCGCTATGGCTACCGCATGGGCGCTCCCATGGGCAAGAGCGAGATCGTGGATACCATGGTCAACGATGCACTGTGGGATGCCTGCGGCTTCAACAAGCACATGGGCATGACCGCTGAGAACGTTTGCACCAACGAGACCTACCAGAAGAAGTACGGCTACAGCCCCATCACCCGCGAGATGCTGGACGAGTTCTCATACAACAGCCAGCTGAAGGCTGACAAGGCCATCAAGGACGGCGCCTTCAAGGACGAGATCGTTCCTGTTGTCATCAAGGGCAAGAAGGGCGACACCGTGTTCGATACCGATGAAGGCCCCCGTCTGACCCCGGTCGAGAAGCTGGCAACCCTGAAGCCCGCTTTCACCAAGGACGGCATCGTGACCGCAGGCAACTCTTCCGCCATCAACGACGGCGCTGCTGCTCTGGTCATCATGAGCGAGGAGAAGGCTAAGGAGCTGGGCGTGAAGCCTCTGGCAACCTGGGTCGCCGGTGCTCTGGCAGGCGTTGAGCCCGAGGTCATGGGTCTGGGCCCCATCGCTGCTACCAAGAAGGTCATGGCCAAGACCGGCATGACCGTTGCTGATATGGATCTGGTCGAGGCCAACGAGGCATTCGCAGCACAGTCCATCGCTGTCGGCGAGGCTCTGGGCTTTGATAAGGACAAGCTGAACGTCAACGGCGGCGCAATCGCTCTGGGTCACCCGGTCGGCGCTTCCGGCGCTCGTATTCTGGTCACCCTGCTGTACGCTATGAAGCACCGTGGCGCTCACAAGGGTCTGGCTACCCTGTGCATCGGCGGCGGCATGGGCTGCGCTACCATCGTTGAGATGGACTAAGCACTCTTTCTCTGAATCCTGACTGAACCACAGACCCGGAGCGCCGGAGGGAACCGGAGAGCTCTCCCGCGTTCCGGGGGCTGTTTTGAAAAAACTGAACTGTATGAAATGGAGGTTTTCACAATGGCATTTGTAAAAACCGAGGTGCAGGGCGCTGTTGAGATCATTACCATCGACCGTCCCAAGGCACTGAACGCCCTGAACCCCGAGGTTCTGGCTGACCTGAAGGCTGCTTTTGAGGCAGTCGATCAGGAGACTGTCCGCTGCATCGTTCTGACCGGCGAAGGCGACAAGAGCTTCGTTGCTGGTGCTGATATCGGTTCTATGAGCACCATGACTAAGGCAGAAGGCGAGGCCTTCGGCAAGCTGGGCAATGATGTGTTCCTGATGATCGAGCATTTCCCCATCCCCGTCATCGCAGCCGTCAACGGCTTTGCACTGGGCGGCGGCAACGAGCTGGCTATGAGCTGCGATTTCCGCATCTGCTCTGACAACGCTGTGTTCGGTCAGCCGGAAGTCGGTCTGGGCATCACCCCGGGCTTCGGCGGCACCCAGCGTCTGGCTCGTCTGGTTGGCATGGGCATGGCAAAGCAGCTGGTCTACTCTGCTCTGAACATCAAGGCTGACGAGGCTTACCGCATCGGTCTGGTCAACGCCGTGTATCCGCAGGCTGAGCTGATGGAGAATGTCCTGAAGCTGGCCGGCAAGATCGCAAAGAACGCTCCCATTGCTGTGCGCAACTGCAAGAAGGCAATGAACGACGGCATCAGCCTGCCCATCGAGAAGGCTGTTGAGGTCGAGGAGAAGCTGTTCGGCGATTGCTTCGAGACCCACGACCAGCAGGAGGGCATGGCCTGCTTCCTGTCCCGTGAGAAACCGAAGCCCAAGGCAGTGTTCACCAACAACTAATCCATTACATAATTTTTGATATTAAAGGAGAGATTTCCTATGAAGATCGGTGTTATCGGCGCTGGCACTATGGGCCAGGGCATCGCAAAGGCATTTGCACAGGTTGAGGGCAACACTGTTGCTCTGTGCGACATCAAGCAGGAGTGGGCCGAGAATGGTCTGGCAAAGATCAAGAAGGGCTACGAGAAGCTGGTCGCTAAGGGAAAGATGACTCAGGAGAAGGCCGACGCAATCGTTGCCGCCATCACCCCGGGCCTGAAGGAAGATCTGTGCGCAGACTGCGATCTGGTCGTTGAGGCTGCTTTCGAGGATATGAAGGTCAAGCAGACCACCTTCGGCGAGCTGGATAAGATCTGCAAGCCCGAGTGCGTCTTCGCTTCCAACACTTCTTCTCTGTCCATTACCGAGATCGGCAAGGGTCTGTCTCGTCCCCTGATCGGTATGCACTTCTTCAACCCCGCAGACCGTATGAAGCTGATCGAGGTCATCGCCGGCTGCAACACTCCCGCCGAGACCGTTGAGAAGATCAAGGAGATCTCCGTTGCCATCGGCAAGAGCCCCGTTCAGGTCAACGAGGCTGCCGGCTTTGTGGTCAACCGCATCCTGATCCCCATGATCAACGAGGCTGCCTTCATCAAGATGGAGGGTGTTTCCGATATCGCAGGCATCGACACCGCTATGAAGCTGGGTGCCAACCACCCCATGGGACCCCTGGAGCTGGGCGACTTCATCGGCCTGGATATCTGCCTGGCCATCATGGACGTTCTGTACAAGGAGACCGGCGACAGCAAGTACCGTGCCTGCCCGCTGATCCGCAAGATGGTGCGCGGCGGCAATCTGGGCTGCAAGACCGGTAAGGGCTTCTACGTTTACAACGCAGACCGCACCAAGACCCCTGTTGACCAGCTGTAAATTCTGATAAACATTTCTCCCGGCTGCGGGGAAAGCGGTCGGGAGGAATTTGTTTGCACCGGGCTATTCCGGTAAATGAAAAAAGACCTGTTAGGAGGATATAGCGATGGATTTTACTCTGTCCAAGCAGCAGCAGATGGTGCAGAAAATGTACCGCGAGTTTGCTGAGAACGAAGTCAAGCCTCTGGCAAAGAAGGTTGACGCAGAGGAATACTTCCCCAAGGAGACCGTCGAAAAGATGGGCAAGCTGGGCATGATGGGCATCTATTTCCCGACTGAGGTCGGCGGTGCAGGCGGCGATGTGCTGTCCTACGTCATGGCCGTGGAGGAGTTGAGCAAGGTCTGCGGCACCACCGGTGTCATCGTCTCTGCTCACACCAGCCTGTGCGCTGCTCCCATTTACGAGAACGGCACCCCCGAGCAGAAGGCTAAGTACCTGCCGAAGCTGTGCAGCGGCGAGTGGCTGGGCGCTTTCGGCCTGACCGAGCCGGGCGCTGGTACCGATGCACAGGGTCAGCAGACCATTGCCAAGGAAGATGGCGATTACTGGGTGCTGAACGGCTCCAAGATCTTCATCACCAACGCCGGCTTTGCTGATGTGTTCATCGTCATTGCCGTTACCGATAACGTGCTGGATAAGCGCGGCCGTCCCACCAAGCTCTGCTCCGCCTTCATCGTGGAGCGCACCGACCCGGGCTTCTCTGTTGGTAAGGCAGAGGACAAGATGGGTATCCGCGGTTCTTCTACCTGTGAGCTGATCTTTGAGGATTGCCGCATCCCGAAGGATCGTATGCTGGGCGTGCGCGGCAAGGGCTTCCAGCTGGCTATGGCTACGCTGGACGGTGGCCGTATCGGAATCGCTTCTCAGGCTCTGGGCATTGCCGAGGGCGCTCTGGAGGAGACCATTGCTTACGTCAAGGAGCGCAAGCAGTTCGGTCGTGCCATCGCCGCTTTCCAGAACACCCAGTTCGAGCTGGCTGAGATGAAGGCTCGTGTTGAGGCTGCTAAGTATCTGGTTTATGCTGCCGCTCTGAAGAAGCAGCAGGCTATGGATGGCGCAAAGGTTCGTTACAGCGTCGAGGCTGCACAGGCTAAGCTGATCGCGGCCCGCACCGCAAGCGATGTGACCCGCCGCTGCCTGCAGCTGTTCGGCGGTTACGGCTACACCCGTGACTACCCCATCGAGCGCATGATGCGTGATGCCAAGATCACCGAGATCTACGAGGGCACCAGCGAAGTGCAGATGATGGTCATTTCCGGCGCGCTGCTGAAGTAAGGGAGGCAAGAGTTACAATGAAAGCAATTGTTTGTGTAAAGCAGGTTCCTGATACCTCCGGCAAAGTCGCCGTCAAGGCAGACGGTACTCTGGATCGTGCCTCTATGGCCACCATCACCAACCCCGATGACCTGAACGCTCTGGAGGCTGCTCTGAAGCTCAAGGACGCTACCGGCTGCGAAGTCGTTGTCATCACCATGGGTCCTCCTCCGGCCGAGGGAATGCTGCGTGAGCTGCTGGCCCGCGGCGCGGACAAGGCTGTTCTGGTCTCCGGCCGTGAGTTCGGCGGTTCCGATACCTTTGCAACCAGCCAGATCCTGGCTGCTGCTGTCAACAAGATCGGCGTTGGCCCCGAGGACGTTGTGTTCTGCGGCCGTCAGGCAATCGATGGCGATACCGCACAGGTTGGCCCCCAGATCGCTGAAAAGCTGCATCTGCCGCAGGTCACCTATGTTGCCGACATCCAGAAGGACGGCAACACCCTGACCGTGAAGCGTATGCTGGAGGACGGCTACATGATGGTCAAGGTGCAGACTCCCTGCCTGCTGACCTGCATCAAGGAGCTGAACGACCCCCGCTACATGAGCGTGAACGGTATCTTTACCTGCTATGATAAGCCCATGGAAGTGTTCGACTACAACGCACTGAAGGACGATCCGCTGATCGAGGTGGACACCATTGGCCTGAAGGGTTCTCCGACGAACGTCTTTAAGTCCTTCACTCCTCCGCAGAAGGGCGCAGGCACCATGCTGCAGGGCGACGATGTTGCCGCCCAGCTGGCTGGCATCCTGGCCAAGAAGCACCTGATCTGATGAAAGGAGCATAGGATTACAATGGCTGATTTTAACGAATACAAAGGCGTATGGGTCTTTTGCGAGCAGCGCCAGGGCGCACTGATGTCCACTGACTTCGAGCTGGTTAGCGAGGCCCGTAAGCTGGCCGACGAGCTGGGCTGCGAGGTCACCGGCCTGCTGCTGGGTGACAACGTTGAGGGCATTGCCAAGGAACTGGGCGGCTACGGTGCCGACAAGGTTCTGGTCTGCGACAGCCCCCTGCTGAAGGATTACACTACCGACGCATACGCAAAGGTCGTGTGCGATATGGTCAACGAGTACAAGCCTGAGGTGCTGCTGATCGGCGCTACCAACATTGGCCGTGACCTCGGCCCCCGCTGCGCAGCCCGTCTGCACACCGGCCTGACCGCCGACGCTACCCATCTGGATATCGATACTGCAAAGTACATCGACTTCCTGAAGGAGAGCTCCACCATCGACCTGTCCAAGCAGAAGTTCGATATGGAAGACCGCAACCTGAAGATGACCCGTCCCGCATTCGGCGGCCATCTGATGGCTACCATCATCTGCCCCCGCTTCCGTCCCCAGATGTCCACCGTGCGTCCCGGCGTTATGAAGAAGGCTCCCTTCGATCAGGCCAAGGCTGATGCCTGCCAGATCGTCAAGCCCGCCTTCAGCCTGACCGCTGAGGACATCAAGACCGAAGTGCTGAGCGTGGAGAAGGCCGCTGAGAAGCTGGTCGACCTGATCGGCGCAGATGTCATTGTCTCCGTTGGTCGTGGCATCAGCAAGGATGTCAACAAGGGCATCGAGCTGGCCGAGCAGCTGGCAGCCGCTCTGGGCGGCGGTGTCGTGGGCGCTTCCCGTGCCGTCACCGATGCAGGCTGGATGACCGCTGACCATCAGGTCGGTCAGACCGGCAAGACTGTGCACCCCAAGATCTATGTGGCTCTGGGTATCTCTGGTGCTATCCAGCACACCGCCGGTATGCAGGATTCTGAGTGCATCATCGCTGTCAACAAGAACGAGGGTGCTCCCATCTTCGGCGTTGCTGACTACGGCATCGTGGGCGATCTGTTCAAGGTCGTGCCTGAGCTGATCAAGCAGATCGAGGCTGCCAAGGCTGCTGAATAAGCACCTGATTTTCTCCGAACCCTGATTGTGATAAGGCCGCCGCGCAGTGGAAACGCTGTGCGGCGGCTTTTTGCGTCTCCGGAAAGTAGCTTCGTTCTATCCTGCCTGTTCCCGGAATAAAATGACACCAAGAGCGGACAGGAAAGGAGCGCATACCATGGAGTTGAAGATCTTTCGGGATGCCCTGCCGGCGGCGGGGACAAACTGTACCCTCAAGGCAGAGCTGCCGTTGGAAACAGAGATCCTGATCTCTGATTATCTGCCCCCGGTGTTCAAGCTGGTCAAGTGCTTTGTCAGGCCGGTGGTGCTGCAAAAGCGGCTGCAGCCCGGCAAGCTGCAATTGGAGGGATATCTGCGCTGTGTGGTCTATTATCAGGGGGAAGATGGAGCGGGTCTGTGCCAGACCGAGCAGAAGCTTCCCTTTACCAAGCTGCTGGACCTGCCGGAGTTCGTCTTCACGGCATGGGCCGTGCAGGTGGAGGGCCAGACCGAATATCTGAACTGCCGCACCGTCAACCCGCGCCGCATCGAGGTGCGGGGGGCGTATGGGCTGGTGGTATCGGTGCATACGCAGGTCAAAACCGATGTCATCACGGCCCTTTCGGATGGCGGGGTGGAGCAGAAACTGGTCACCCTTTCCGGGGTGCGGCGGGCCGCTGTGCTGGAAAAGCTGGTCACGGTCGAGGGCGAGATCCGCTTTCCCACGCCGCCCGCCGCCGTTTTGGACCTCAGCGGCAATGCCTCTGTCGGAGACCTCAAGCTCCTGAACGGGAAAGCCGTTGCCAAGGGCGGGCTGGTCGTTTCCTGTGCCTGGCGTGCCGAGGGCGACCCGGCACTGCAGAGCCAGAGCGTGAACCTGAACTTCAATCAGGTGCTGGATGTGGACGGCCTGAGCGAGGACTGCCGCTGCCTCTGCGTGGCCGAGCCGGTGGGCTTTACGCTCACGGAGGGAGAAGGGGAGGAACCCAGCCGCCTGACTGCCAACCTGATGCTGCGTCTGCGGGCATGGAGGCCCTATCAGCTGCAGTGCGTGGCGGATGCCTTCTCCACGAAATTTGAGACAGAACAGACCCCGCAGACGGTACAGACGGAATCGCTGGCCTGCACCCTGGATGAGACCGTGACTCTGACCGGCTCCGGCCCCCTGCCGGACGCCGGGGCTAAAATTCTGGCCTGCTTTGCCTCCTTTGGCCCGGCCTTGTTGGCATACAGGGAAAACAACTGGGATCTGACCAGCCGGGTGACTGTGACTGCCTTTGGGGAGAACAGCCTTTCAGAGCTGGAAAGCTATGAAAAGGTGCTGGAGCTTGCCCTGCCGCTGGGGCGGGAGCTGTCCTCGGACGCTGAGCTGATCCCGGAGTGCTGGCTCCGTGCCGAGGACCTGCGCTGTGTCTGCGCAAACGGCACACTGGAGGTCACCCTTTCCGTCAAGGCAGAAGGAGCCATCCTACAGCGGAGCGGAAACACCTGTGTGGGCTCCATCGCGCTGGGAGAGCCATTGACCCCGGCAGACCCGGAGATCAGCCTGCGCATCTATTATGCACAGGCGGGGGAGGAGCTGTTTGCCATCGCCAGGCGGTTCCATGTCTCCCCGGCCCAGATGCTGGCCGCCAACGACCTTGCAGAGGGCACCACGGCCATTGATGCGCCTCGGAGGCTTCTGGTGCCGGGAGCAGGGGGCTGATCCATCCGGTTTTGTGCTTCATAGAAGAACAATTTAAGGCTAAAGTATGACTTATGAACTAAAAATGAACAAAAAACCTCCCGGACCTCTCCCAATTTGAGAAAGGCTCTGCTATAATAATTTTTGTCGTGTAAAAAAGCCTTTTGGATAAAGGAGAAGTTATGATCAAAAATATCGAGTTGGAGAAGGGTGCATACCAGTTTGATGCCAAGATGCCCCTTCGCCAGGCCATCCCGCTGGGCCTGCAGCATGTATTTGCCATGTTCGTGGGCAACCTGACCCCGCTTCTTATCATCACCAGTGCCTGCGGCCTTGCAGGCGGTGAGTTTGCTGACCTGCAGGTCAGCCTGCTGCAGAACGCCATGTTCGTGGCCGGTGTGGTCACGCTGGTGCAGCTGTTCTCCATCGGCCCTGTGGGCGGTCAGGTTCCCATCATCATGGGTACCAGCTCCGGCTTCCTGGGCGTGTTCAACAGTGTGGCTGCTTCCATGGGCGGTGGCGTGCTGGCCTACGGTGCCATCATGGGCGCTTCCATTCTGGGCGGCCTGTTCGAGACTGTGCTGGGCTTCTTCCTCAAGCCTCTGCGCAAGTTCTTCCCCTCGGTGGTCACCGGCACGGTGGTGCTGTCCATCGGTCTGTCCCTGATCTCCGTGGGTGTCAACTCCTTTGGCGGCGGCAACGCAGCCAAGGACTTCGGTTCCGCGGAAAACCTGCTGCTGGCCGTATTCGTGCTGGTGGTGATCCTGTTCTTCAAGCATTGGACCACGGGCTTCCTGAGTTCTTCCTCCATCCTCATCGGCATCGTAGCGGGCTATCTGGCAGCCTTTATCATGGG
>OHJS01001380.1_pt1 | contig 12253 bp, 7 predicted proteins | sample 1568661 | NCBI WGS metagenome assembly OHJS01 (sample SAMEA3879603, study PRJEB24766) | human gut metagenome | biome: human-associated habitat; feature: feces | place: USA | collected 1985/1987 | reverse complement strand
CATTGTCCGCGTCGGATTCTTCGTGTCCGTATAGCGCCGGAAATTTATCCTTGCCGGCACGTGGCTTCACTCCGTAGGAAATCACCTTGTTCGCCGAAACGATGATGCTCTGGCCGCTGTCCTTCAGTTTTTTGTCACATGCTTCATAAACATTGTGCACTTCCTCCAGCTTCTTTCCAAGTTTGGCATAATTGGTCGACAAGTCATGCACACGGGCGATCATCTCCTCGGCCGCCTTGATGATATTCTGCTGGTTACGGACCTGTTCCACATTGCACCAAGCCGTACGTATCATGCGGATGAACGGCACCAAAGTTTCCTCGGTCGTTATCAGGACATTCTTCTTGAACGCTTCACGCCAGATATTATCGTCAAGGCTCTTGGCCAGCTGCAGCGCTCCGTATATAGGGACATACATCAGCACATAGTCAAGACTTTTCCTGCCCGAAGCGATATAACTGCTATAATCCTTCTTGGACAGATTATCTATCTGGCCCTTGATTGCCTTCAAGTTAAGTTGCGCGGCAGCTTCACGTTCCTCTTTACTTTTAGTCTTGTCAGACCAGTCTGAAAAGGCCTTCAGGTCCACCTTGGAGTCCACGATGACGTCGGTATTGTCCGGAAAATGGATTATCACATCAGGTCTCATACGTTTGCCGCTGTCCTCATTCGGTATGACCATTCCCGACTCATCCCTGAGCGTGGATTCCCTGTCATAGTCGACGCCGTTGGTGAAGCCTTCCTTGACAAGCAGATTTTCCAGAAGCATCTCTCCGAAACAGCCTTGCATCTTATTCTTTCCTCTCAATGCATCCGCGAGGTTATCTGCCTTGTTTCCAATATCTTCGGTGCGTTCCTTCAAGTTCTTCACGGCATTTTCCAGATGCTCTTTCAGCGACGCGGAAGACTCGGTCTGCGCCTTTTTGTTCTCATTGAAGGACTTCTTCATCTCCTCCAGGTCCTTGCCCAAGGTCCCGGTGATGTTCTTGAAGGTCTCTTCCGCTTTCTTTCCAAGTTCTTCTTCACGCGCCTTCAGCACCGCCTCGGTCTGCGCAGTCATCTCCGTCTTGATGGCTTCCACCTGTTGTGCCAATGCCTTCTCGTGACTTTTCTTGATTTCGGAAAGCATTGAATCATAGCTCTTTCTGACTTCCAGCAGATTATTGTCCGCTGCTGCCAACCGCGATTCATAGCTGTCCGCAGACGCCTTCAGCATCATCTCATAACGTTCCTTGTCGGCCGCCTGCGTCTTCGCCGAATTTTCCTTCTCCGATGCCAGAAGTGACTCCAGACGAGCCTTCTCCGCGCCCATCGATTTCGCACAGACGAACCATGACACGGCAGCCGCTGCCGCAGCACAAATTATTCCAATGATTATTTCCATATTCTTCTCACGATTCTATATATTACTGGCCGCCAAGTCGTTCAAAATAGGTAAGTACCTCTTCCCACGTCTTGAACGGTTCCTCGCCGAAATGCAGGACGGTACCCATAAAATCCTCTGTCGCAAGCCTTTCAGGATAACGGTCAATGAGATAGTCGCCGAGAACCATATCCTTTCTGTTCGTGACAATGATTCTGTTCCATGCCGGCACACCCAGTTTCTTTTCCACCCACCGGTACAATGCCGGCAGACGTTCCGGTTCATTGAAAGAGTTGGATATCAACACGTAAGGTGTATAGTGACGGGACAGTGCTGCAAATGCCTTGACTGCGCTTCCGTAAGGTTCCATGTCTTCTACGGACAATCCGTGGGCTTCGCCGTTCTTCATATCCAGCAATGTGTCTGTCAATGATATGAGCATTACCGGCTTGCTGCGTTTTTCCTGAATGTCGTCGATTCTTTCAATGACAGGAAGCACGGATTTAAAGAAAACGCTGTCGTCCATGTAGTGGGTCCCCTCGAAATGTATGGCATTCGGATAATGTTTCGAGAAGAGTTCGAATGTCCCTGTAACCAGCTCATCATGAACGCCGAACATGCCATAGACAAGTTCTTGTTCAGCGTTGCAGTCTCCGAAGAAGTCCGGGTCGTCCACATTGTCCGGAAGTCCTTCGAATTTATGTGACGAGACTTCGCGGAATGCCTCCAGAAGTCCCTTGTTGACCAGGAAGGATGTCTGGCCGTCGCGGCGCGGATTGTGGAATTCCTGACGTCCCAATCCATTGTTTTTCAGCAATGTATCAGCCAGCATGAATGCAGGATTGACCAATATGCGCCAGAATCCGCGGAGCTGTTCCGCATACATGGCGCCCATGGAGGCTCCGACAATCAGATCCGGTTTCTCCTTCGCGCAAAGTTCCCGGAGCATCTGCATTGTTTCGTGCGGGTCGACCGGAAGGTCCGGGGCGATTATCTGCGCATTCGGCAACAATGTCCCCATTGCTTTCACGGTGCCGTTCTGCCCGCTCGAAGCAAATCCATGCAAATACAATATCTTTTTCCCGGACATCAAGTCCGGTCTTGCATACTCAAAAAGTTCCATTATACTTCTAATTATTAAGTTCCTTAATGTTTCTTCGACATTTCTTGAAAAGGTCAGCGAAAACGCAGGCGGCGGTGAGGAGGGAACAGAGCAAAAACATTGACCCTGTCATGAACAGCATCTCGCCAGAGGCGACGATTGCCGGGATTATGCCGCCGAAGGCATTGCCGATTGCCCCGAGAAGGGCGGAAGCGACACCGGCATTGTCTCGGCCCGAATCCATTGCGGCGACGTTGGAGGCCGTGGAAACCATGCCCACCATGAGCGAGAGTATGAATATCAATGTTTCATAAACCCAGAATCCCGGCTTGAAAAGGAACGCCAGCATTGTCAATACGGACAGCACCACAAGCCCGACTGTACCGAAGGAAATTGCCCTGTCACGGGTCCTGAACCGAGGTATGACAGCAGAAGCTATCGCGAAGGTCAATGCATTGAAACCGAAGACGATACTGAAGTGCAACGAGGATAGTCCACAGTATTCCTGCATGATGAACGGCGCCGATGCGATATTGGTGAAGAGCACGCCCATCGAGAACATGTATATCAGCACATAGCGCAGGAATTTCCGGTTACGGAGCACATCCATAAAGCCTTCCGAGATGGCACCGAACGAGGACTTGCGATACATGCTGAGGTTCTTGAATGACAGGCATTCGTGCATGCGGACCGCCCCGATGAGCAGGATGAAAGCCAGGATAATAAGGCTCCAGAAAATGGCTCTCCAGCCGCCCAGCAATGCGATGAATCCGCCTACGATAGGCGCTGCCACGGTGGCGATGCCATTTACGGCTGCGACCATGGACATCATCTTCGTAAGCTGCTTTCCCTGGTATTTGTCTGCTGCAATGCTACGTGAAAGGACCACGCCTCCTGATCCCGCAAGACCCTGAAACAGACGCATTACGATAAACTGGTGAACGGCGGCGGAGAAGATGCAGCCGGCCGTGGATATTATAAAAAGCAGCATTGCGCAGATAAGCGGCTTGCGTCGTCCGTACCTGTCGCTCAGGGGTCCGAAAATCAGTTGCCCGGCAGCGAGTCCGATGAGTCCGGTGGTAAGGCCGAGCTGGACCAGCGAGGTGGAACAGCCGAACCAATCCTCCATCGCCGGAAGGACCGGAATGTACATGTCCATGACGAAAGGGCCGAAAGCGCTGAGCGCTCCCAGAAACATCAGGACGAAGGGGCCAGAGTCAATGTATTTTCCTCCAATTTTCATCGCAACAAAATTAACTAAAAGTACGGATATTTCAGCAATAAAGGTCGGCGTCACGCCGACCTTTACCGTAAATTATTAGAGTGTGTTACTTCGTTTAAAGAATATAGTCTACTGTATAAGGACTAATCCTATTGGTGTAATTATTTGTATGGTTATAGCCTCCCGGCTAACGATTTAAAAAAAATCACTTTAACGTTTTATTAAAACAATGCAAATTTAGCGCGATTTTTTTAATCTGCAAACAAAATGTTAAAATATTTCGTTTTATTTTGAGTTTTTGTCATCCAGAAGGTAAGGACGGAGCTTTTTTGTTCGTTCCAGTGCCTGTTGCATCTGCCAATCCTGAATCAGTTTAGGATTGCCGCAGAGAAGCACATCAGGAACTTTCCATCCGTTGAATTCCACAGGGCGCGTATAAATCGGCGGGGAAACCAGGCCGTCCTGGAAGCTGTCGCTCAATGCCGATGTTTCGTCAGTCAGCACTCCCGGTATAAGGCGCACTATGGAGTCCGCAAGAAGCGCAGCCGGTATTTCGCCGCCGCTGACCACGTAATCCCCGACTGATATCTCCCTGGTAATGAGATGTTCACGAATCCTCTCGTCAATGCCTTTGTAATGGCCGCAGAGGATAATGATGTTTCCTTTCAGCGAAAGTTCATTGGATATACCTTGCGTAAGCTGCTCTCCGTCAGGCGACATGTATATGATTTCGTCATAGTCGCGCTCGGCTTTCAGTTCATTTATCATCCGGAACACCGGCTCGACCATCATCACCATACCGGCGTCCCCGCCATAGCAATAATCGTCCACGGTACTTCTGGGGCCAATGCCGTATTTCCTGATATTGTGGACATTGATTTCCACCAATCCTTTCTTCCGCGCCCTTCCGACAATCGAGTGTCCCAGAGGGCTCTCCAGAAGTTCCGGCACCACCGTAAGTATATCTATTCTCATTGACATCAATTATTTTATCTCACAAATTTAGCAATAATTTACCGAATTTTCCGAACAAACTTGGTTACAGACACCGGCAGCGAGACCCGGCTTGGCAACTTCGACGCAATTTGGTTCCGCGAAAACGTTTTAGACGGAACATAATGGGTGTACATAGGCTTTTTGTTCCGAGAAAACGTTTTAGATGGAACGGGATGGATCTAAAAAGGCATTTGGTTCCGGAGAAACGTTTTAGATGGAACCAAAGTAAAAGGCTGCACTCCGATGGAGCACAGCCGTCCTCTAATAAAAACTGATATAAATAGGGCCTCACGGCTTCTTTTCTACTTTTTACCTACGCAAATATAACAATTCAGCAAGACAATTTCAAGCACATTGCACTGTTTTTCAACAAAATCCCAATAATACCCCAAATTCCCTGTCAATATGTTACTTAACCTCCACCAGAGCGACCTCATAAAGCCTGCTCCAATTCTTTCCGGTCAGGTAAAGTTTACCGTCAACCGGATTTCTGGCGATGCCATTCAGGACATCGGTATCTTCCGTCCGCAAGTTTTCCGGGAGCAGACCTGAACAATCCACGATACCGGTAACATTGCCGTCAGCCGGATCGATGATGACTATCATATCTGTCAGATAGACATTGGCCCAGATCTTTCCGTCGATGTATTCGAGCTCATTGAGGTCACGGACGGGCCTGCCGTTCAGTTTCACCGTCAATTTGCGCACGGTCTTGAACGAATCATCCATGAAATACAGATTCGCTGTGCCGTCAGATGCGATGAGGCTCTTGCCGTCGGTCGTAAGTCCCCATCCCTCACGAGGATAAGAGAACGTCGACTTGTATTCCAGGGTCTCGGCATCATACACGAAAGCCACGCCGTTCATCCATGTGAGCATATAGATGTTGCCGTCTTTCTCCACGGACCCCTCCAGAAAATACTTCTTGTCGAAATCCAGGCGATACAGAGGCTTGCCGGTCTTGATATCCACCTTTCTGAAAGTGGATTTGCCGTTCAGTCCGGTACTTTCATACATTTCGCCATTATAGAAGAAAAGCCCCTGTGTATAAGACGTGACATCATGAGGAAATTCATTGACAATCCAAATCTTATAGCCGGCGACCTTCACCTTGGCGCGAGAAACATTGGACGGAGTCCCCTGCCCGGAACGGACCTCGGAAACATTGCTGCCGGAAGCGGCAGATCCGGAACCGGAAGCATTGGCACAAGAAGACAGCGCCAATGTCATGGCCAACATTGACGCTATGAAACTTATGCCCATACGACGGTTTCCCATATCTGATTACAGTGAAACCTCCTCGCCTCTCTGCTTGCGGTATTCCATCGCTGCCTTTACGAACGCGACGAATATCGGCTGCGGCTTTTCAGGGGTACTCTTGTATTCCGGATGGAACTGCACACCGATGAAGAACGGATGTGAAGGAATCTCGACGATTTCCACAAGACCGGTCTCCGGATTACGTCCCGTAGCTTTCAATCCTGCCGATTCCATCTGTGCAAGGAAGTCGCTGTTGAACTCATATCTGTGCCTATGACGCTCGGAAATAATCTCATTGCCATAGATCTTGTATGCGAGAGAATTCTTGTCGAGCTGGCACTCGTAAGCGCCCAGACGCATTGTACCGCCCTTGATCGTGGTGCTCTTCTGGTCCTCCATGAGGTTGATGACAGGATATGGAGTGGAAGGATTCACCTCCGTGGAAGCGGCCTCTTTCATGCCGAGCACGTCCCTCGCAAATTCCACGACGCACATCTGCATACCCAGACAGATTCCGAAGAACGGAATATTGTGCTCACGCGCATATTTGATCGCGGTAACCTTGCCTTCAAGTCCACGCTCGCCGAAACCGGGGGCAACCAGAATCGCGTCCATACCTCCGATTTTTTCTTCAATGTTGGAAGGGTCAATGAATTCGCTCTGGACCGTATGAACGTTTACCTTGCACTCGTTCGCTGCACCTGCATGAACGAAAGATTCAAGGATGGACTTATAAGCGTCCTGAAGTTCAACGTATTTGCCGACAAGTGCAATATCCACCTGATGCTTAGGGTGATACAACCTGTCGAGGAAAGCCTTGAGATTGGTAAAATCAGGCTCAGGAAGGTCATTGATATGGAAATGGCTCAATATCATTTCATCCAGACGCTCGCCTTCCATGTTCAGAGGAACCTGATAGATGGACGGAGCATCGATGGACTGGATGACATGGCCCGGCTTCACGTTACAGAACAACGCCACTTTTCTCCTGATTTCCGGAGTAAGTTCCTTTTCTGTACGGCATACGATGACGTCAGGATGCACACCGGCCTGCTGAAGCATCTGTACGGAGTGCTGTGTCGGCTTGGTCTTCAACTCCTTGGCAGCACGGAGATAAGGAACGAGTGTCAAATGGATGCTGGCGAGGTCTTCCTCAGGAAGCTCCCACTGAAGCTGACGGATCGCCTCCAGGAACGGCTGCGACTCCATGTCACCTACAGTTCCGCCGACCTCGGTGATGATTACATCGAATTTGCCGGACTTGCCGAGCAGAAGCATACGCCTCTTGATTTCATCAGTGATATGCGGAATAATTTGTACGGTCTTTCCGAGATAAGCGCCTTCACGCTCCTTATTGATAACGGTATAATAAACCTTACCGGTAGTAACGTTGTTAGCCTTAGTCATGTGAACACCCAGGAAGCGCTCGTAATGCCCCAAGTCCAAGTCGGTCTCGGCTCCGTCATCCGTCACGTAGCACTCGCCATGCTCGTACGGGTTCAATGTTCCCGGGTCAATGTTGATGTACGGATCGAATTTCTGAATGGTGACTCTCAGCCCTCTGGCTTGCAGAAGTTTAGCTAATGATGCGGCAATGATTCCTTTACCAAGTGAGGAAGCCACACCTCCTGTTACGAAGACGTATTTTGTGTTCATATCTGTTTATATATCGTTAACAGGGGTACAAATTTAACCATTTTTTACAGATAAAGAAGCATTTCGGGGAAACTTTCCTCACAAAATGCTTCTTTTACGATAATATGTCAGGTCCGCAAGTTCTCTAACTTACGGAGTTCTAGTCGCGTCCGGTCATGGATTTTATAAACTCCACCTCAGCCGGTCTGTAAGGCGTGCCGTCAGGCTGGAAAATATCATGGAACCAAGGGTCCGGCTCTTCCGTATATGGAATCTTGTTGCCGTCCTTGTCCACCTTGTTCCATTCATAATGACATTGCATCGCGCCCCTGACCAGTCCGAAATCGTATGCCGCGACCTTGTCCTTCTTCAGCACCGGAAGAACGGTCTCGAACGTGCTGCCGAAAGGTCTTGCGAGATATTCCGTACAGAAAATCGGGCGGTTGAAAGTCTTCATCAGGTCCACAAACTTCTGCATCTCCTCGGCCGGCTGATAGCAATGGATGCTGAGCACGTCACAGTTTTCACAGAGGAAAGTGACCGTAGGAAAACGCGTGGTGAGGTTTCCGCTGCCACTCAACGGTCTGGTGTAGATCGGAGCTGTAAGCGGCTGTGACGGATTGACTTCCCTGGCCCATTCGAACACTTTCTTCAGCAACGGATAGGTATGGCATGCCGGCACGTTCTCGGGCTCATTGTAAAGACACCATGCGATTATACGCGTGTCATCCTTGAAATGGTCGAGCACGTCCTGTTCATATTTCTTGACCCAACCCCATTGCGACGGGTCATTGACTGCATCAATTCCCGGAGTCTGGGCCCAGATGCCGTTATGGATGCCGGGAATCGGTGATATTTTCTCGTCCACATAACGGTCACGTGAACCGCCGTTCGTAAAGAGGGTCACAAGGCTGCTGATGCCGTGGCTGTCAGCGATTTCGAGGAACTTTTCAATGTTCGCGAAAAACGCATCCCGGTCGGCGCTCCAGACCTTGTCATGAAGGAAGATCCGGACGCTGTTGAACCCCAGGTCCTCGGCCCAGCCCAGTTCCTTGTCAATCTCCGCCGGGTCGAATGTGCTCGGCTGCCACATCTGGATCTGATTGCCCGCATAGGCAGGGACATAGTCGCAGCCCACAGGCCACTCCCTGGCAGCATACCATTCATTGGCCTTTTCTTCGGACCAACGCTGTGCGACGGGCTGCACTTCATTGCAGGAGCCGATAACCGCCGCCAGCGCAAGTATTGTCAATGCTTTTATTGTTTTCATGCTTATTTGATGGTTTTGGTTCCGCCTCCATAGATGTCGGTAGCTTCTACCGTTTTCCCTTGATATGAACAGCCGGTGATTGTCAATGATTTTCCGGTATTGACTATTCCTGCGAATCCCTTTGCGACAGGCACAACCTGCCCCAACTCGAACGTAGCGGTAACATCAGCACCATTGATGGAGACATAATCCTTTGAGGCCACCCATCCAAGAGCCGCACCGAGAAAACCGATAGGTTTTCCTTCGTAGGACTTGAATATTGTTGTTGCAGACGGCTTCGTATCAATGCTCAGCATAGCACCTCCGCCTACAAGCCCCCCGGCAATGTCACCGCCAAGCGCTGAACCGGTAGTAATAGTACACGTACTTTTCCCTCTCACGATTGCCTTGTCTGTCGATGAGACACCGCACATATACCCTGCGATTCCGCCGACATAAGTCTGACGAGCACCAGAATTTCCTAAAGCAGCTTTCTGCCCGTTTGCAGTATATACTTTAATATCACCAGTGTTTACAGCACCACGAACCACCGCATAATATCCGTTGTTAAGATAATGAACATCCTTAACATTCACACAACGTCCGACAATACCACCAACAGCATAAGCATAATGTGTTTCGCCTGTTTCATCTTCAACAAATGATATACTGCCTGAATTAGAGCAATTGGTGAATCCTGTAAAAGTGCTTCCTTCAGCACCTTTCTTACCGGCATTTATAGCAGCTACGACTCCTCCTATGGCACCGCCTTTCATGACGAACTTGCCTTTCTTATGAATTGACAACGCGCCTGAATTGCTGCATTTAGATAATTTGGAGCAAACGCCATTATATTCAGCATTGGCAATGACTCCACCCAGATAGATGGTCCGAGCTGCTGAGAGATTCGCATCTATTGAGATTTCACCTTTATTATAAAGTTCCGCGGCGCTCCCGCTCACGGCATAAGCCACACCGCCGACGACACATCCAACATCCACTCCGGTAACATTTACAGCACCCGTATTCGTGCACCCGGTAATCGTTCCGGAACTGTACAGCGTAATTCCACCGACTTTCACTTCTGCTGTAGGATTGTTGATTGTAATATTTCCAGTATTCTTGCAATTGATAATCGTTCCATTGTTGCTACGGCAAATGGTGGAAGCATTGGTACTATTCCCCTCAAGTTTAATATTGACACTACTCTCGCAATTGTTGATCTCTCCGCTATTGTTAAGAACCAACACGCCAGGCCACCCGTTGTTGGTATTGGCAATTCGCTCACCGGCCACCTTCAAATCCATAATTTTTCCGTTCTTGCCGACATGCAGAAACAGAGGTTCGGTTCCAGCGTGCGTAATGGTGTGATTATGGCCGTAAAACACACCATCCCACTCACATTTGTTGCCATCAGCCTTTTTGTCATTGGTACGCGGCAGATTCGTCGAAGAATAAATATCCGCCATAAGATGAACGCCTTCCTTTCCATCTACCGTTGTATTCCAGGCTGACCAGTCACCTTCATTTACGGCAGCCACGAATCCATTCCAGTCCTCAACGGTATAAATACCGCCTTCCAGATAAGTTCCGGCAGCATTGAAGGTGATTTCTGTAGGATAGACCTTTCCGGGGACGGCAGTGAAAGACTTCATGCTGTGCACCACCTGATAGTGATTCTCCGAATCTACGATAGTCAAGGTCAATCCTCTTTTATACTCCCTTGCAGGTATTGCGATAAAGACAGGAGTGCCACTGGCCACACCGGACTCGCCGCAGGAAATGGTTGCAGATGTATTTCCAATCGCCTTGCCTTCTTCATTTTTCTTCGGTCCGAACGCGATTCCGGATTTGGAGTATGAAATAGTATATGCACCGCTGAGGGCCTCATTGTCATTGCCGTTGACACGTATGCTCTTGACCGTCGTGCCGGTGACCGCAACTTTCAGATAAGCCATGGCGTGTTTGAACGCAAGACCTCCCCCGGCCTCGCCACGTGCGGTCATTATCGCAGCATTCGGATCAAAGCCATTCTCCACATACGTCTGCGTGGAAGGAATCGTAATTTCAATAACGGTAGAGTCTTCCTTTACAGTCTTGTATGAGTCTTTAACATACAGACCCGCAGGATAAACCGCGCAATACGGAGCATCCACCACAGGAAGTGTAAATGACGCACTCTTTTTGTTAACAGGATCAATGTCAATGTTCGTGCTGGTCTCGCCATTCACCAGAATCTGATCGCCCTTATCCCAGAATACGGAGTAAGTCTTGTCGCCGTTGTCCGAGATCAATGTCTTGGTAACATCATCAGCATCAGGAGACTCCGACAGTTCGGCGCCGATCACCATTGTCCCGGCTTCGTCTTCCGGCTGTTCCGGAGCCTGTATTTCTCCTTCAATTTCCTTGGCGCATCCCGCGGCCGCAAGGACGACTGCCGCAGCAGTCATGAAATCAAATATTCTTTTCATTTTCAATTTCATTTAAGGTTACTGTCCCACTCGAAGAATGGTCCTTCTTCTTCCGTCAAATCATCATTGGTAGCCGTTCCACGGCCAGATTGACAAAAGCCGACTTCAAGATTCAAGTCGATTACTTCCAGCTTCGGAGAATAGTATCTACCCCCCCCATTTTAGTTTCAGTGCTTTTCATGATAAAATATTTATTGTCAGTTACTTACTTATTGCATCTAACCGCCGCATAAGAAATGCATGCGCGCTTCACATTCTGGATTTTGGCACCATCATACGATATCGGAATCTGGGCATCATAACCCGACACATCCTTTGCCGGCATCAGACGCACATAGACATTGTCCTTTCCGAAAAGCTCCGCGGAAACCGGCAGAGTGAACGACATGTTCTTCGCGCCAGGGCAATGATATTGCCGGTATGCCCCGTTCTTCGGATAGTCCGGCACCGAATATGTCCACTCGTTCCCGACAGATGTATATTGTACGATATCCCCGGTGTATGAATCGGCCTTCAGGGTCTCCCAATTCTCGCCATCAGACGAATATTTCAGCCACCAGTAGCGCGGCGCGCCCACATCCATTCCCACGGTATTGAACGCTGCAATCTGTACGGACAGCGGTGCATTGGCAATGCTCAAGTCCGCAGTCGAGAACTGTATCTGCCAATAATACTCTTCCAGTTTAGGGTCAGCATGGTTCCCCGAGCACCAGTAGGCGCCCATCCACGCAGGGCCTTTCGACTGAGGAACAATGCCCGATGCAGAACCTGAAAGAGGTCCGAGCGAGCTCCAGTCCTGACTTGGCGAAATCGCCCTTAGTTCAGGGGTCGAATATGTAAAGCCAGGCTTTTCTTTCACATCGGCGAAACTGGTCCATTCACAAAGAATCTTCGTAAACGGTTCACCATCAAGCGCAATGTCGCTGCGATGCTGCGGGCGGATCTGGTATCTTCC
>OHJS01001366.1_pt1 | contig 12368 bp, 4 predicted proteins | sample 1568661 | NCBI WGS metagenome assembly OHJS01 (sample SAMEA3879603, study PRJEB24766) | human gut metagenome | biome: human-associated habitat; feature: feces | place: USA | collected 1985/1987 | reverse complement strand
CCTGAAAGGCGTGGAAAGCGGAGCGGATGCATATATCACCAAACCATTCAGTCCCAAGCTATTACTGGCAAGAGCATTCCAACTGATAAAGCAACGTGAAAAGTTACGGAAGAAATTCTCGGATGATCCGGGAATGATAACTCCTGCTATCTGTACGTCAGAGAAAGACAAACAATTTGCCGATAAGCTTCAGGCTATTCTGGAAGAACAGATTAGTAACAGTGAATTCGCCGTAGATGACCTTGCTTCAGTAATGGGACTGGGGCGTTCAACCTTTTATCGCAAGGTACGTGGAATAACCGGTTATTCCCCCAATGAATACATGCGTATCATCCGCATGAAGAAAGCTGCCGAACTTTTACTTGAAAATCGTTATACAGTGGCAGAGGTATCTTACAAGATAGGTATCGAAGACCCATTCTATTTCAGTAAATGCTTCAAGAAACAGTTCGGAGTATCTCCATCCGTATATTTACGCGGTAAGAATGATCCGGAAGAAAAGGAAAATGATGATAAAGAAGAAGAGACTTTTGAGCAAGAATGAATATAGAAATCCCGGGATTTAAAACTTCCCGGGATTTTCCATCTAAGAATAAATTAATTATTCGCTATCTTAACAAGCATAGATTAGACATATTTAAATATTTCCGTATCTTCTCAATCTATACTTTTTATTTCCTTCAATCTCTCTCAAAAAATCTCATCATACATATATTCTGTTATTTAAAACGAATCCAATCAATATTCATTAAATTATCAGAGCTATTTCCATAAAAGCGTAAAACGACATTATGAATATCCGTAATTTTTCCCACCGGGCATTCTAGCTCCACCCATACTTCCTCTCCACCTGTAGCAGGAACCTTACAATTACCAACTACTGTACCTGATGTATCATCAAGTACAACTTCTATCTCAGAATTTTCAGATAAACCAGAAACTCTAATTTTTAATTGAGTAGCCCCTTTTTTCCCAAAATCAATATTAGAGAATTGAATATAATCGAAATTATTACAGGAGGTCACATATCTATTTCCCTTATTGGACTGCACAATACTAGTTCCTGCCAACTTATCTGCATTTTCAGCCTCCATAGTCTCATATGGAGACATTTGATTTATTGAAGAGTTAGAAATCACACCAGTTACAGGTTTCACTGGTATAGGAATTACCTTCTTTTCAGGTGTACCTTTTACCACTATACGTATCCCTTTTTCTGTAATCTTTCCATTCCATCTAACCGCTATCTCTTTCGCATAGCCCGAGCCTATTCGTGTAAAAGGATATTTTTTGCCATTAATCGTTACAGAAATATTTTCTTCAAAATTATCTGATAAATATAAAGTACTTACAGGCATTGGACTCTCCGTCCGAATCACGATTTCCTTATCTTGCATATATTCACCGCTTTCCTTACAATCTATATAACCGTAACCTTCCGGAGAAATGAACATTGCATTTTTCATTTCATGATTCATCGTTTTAGGAATAATTGGTTTTATCCACAATTCTTTACTACGAAAATCGCGATGAAACCCTACAATATCATAATAATTTCTCCACATAGCAGGAATACTTATATATTGCTTTTTACTCTTTATATTTGTCGATACCCATTTCGGTTCATTCACAAGAGGCAAAATATTCAATGGATGATCAAAAACTCTGTCACGATCCAAATACTGTCGCAAATAGGAATCTTTCTGCATGGCATGCCATTGATCTAATCGACCAGTATTAAGTAATAATCCCCCATAATGGGCTAAAATATAAGGACTCCATTCGTCATAAGTACCTTCCGGATATCCAAGTCCACGATAATAAGGATAATAATAATTCTCCAATTTACTTAATATAAAATCTGTATCTCCTAATTTCAGATGAAAAGCCAACCACTGCCCGGCAAATATTGATTCGCAATGCTTACCTGCCACAAATTGTCCATCTCTGATATAACGATTATGAAAAGAATTCACTACCATCTTATACGCATTCTCATATAATTTTACTAAATCAGCCTCCCCTTTTTCACCTGCCAGTTGTATCATCATCTTATAAGCAACAGCTGAAAGATTAGAATTATACGGATCTGGATTTCCTCCGGCATCATAAGAGTTCTCTGATCCATCGAATGTAAATGGATACTTAGTACTGCCATATTGTTCTACCTGATCAAGGATTCGTTGCGCAGCCTTTTTAACATACGGCCATAATAAATCAAATTGCTTACGGTCAGCTGTCGCCCGGTAAATCTCAAAAACAGATATAATAAAACCACAATTCAAATCAACCCATTTCTGAATATTTCTATAATCTATATGCTCTGTATCATCCCAAGAAACAAGGACTGATCTTTTTTCCCGCTCTTTACCTACGCTCATTACATTAAAATCATGATGTATCTGTCCATTTTTCATCTGCGTTCTAGCCCAATAAGCTAATTCCTGCCATGCATAATAGGGAATCAACATATACATAATCTGCCTTGCCAACCACATTTGATCCATCGTACCAAAGCAAGTCCATTGTCCTTCAGCAAAAGCTACCCTCCCATCTTTTTTATACATTGAATTAGTCACAACATTAACCAAAGTATTCAACGTCTGATTTTTTAGCCAACCGGGTAAATTAGAAGCCCGCATTCCTGTTACCAGCTTTTCTGCATTATATTTCAATTTAGAAAATACCTTTAAACCATGTTCAGCAATCGCTCTCGGAGTTTTGTACAAATTCTTATAATAACCAATTTCAGGGTCAGTACGATCATACCAAGCCACCACAAAATATATTTTCTGAGTTTCATGTGGCAACAGGTTCATTTTTACAGCAACCTTGCCTGTATGTGCCTGTTCTTGCGAGGAAGAACAAACACCGCTCCTCAAAAAACGGTTTTCCTTGTCATCGCCTACTGATACACCTGCCTTGGAATGACTAGTTTTCACCAAGATACTCCATTCATCACTATAGATTCCTTTTGCCGGTAAAGAGAAAAATGGAGCACTTTCACTATTCCATTTGAGAGCAAAAGCAGAAATAACGTCCGAACTTTCCATATTGGTAAGGCTAATCTCATATAAAGCATAAGGAAGATGCATATTCGTATAATCCTTATTATCTAAAGGTGAGATTCCTGTTAATTCGATTCTCACTCCATTAACAGAGCCGAAATCAACTTTATGCAAAGGCCAAATAGCATCATCATTTGGTCTTCCATGGGTAAGAATTGCTTTTAAAATATTCCTCGTCTCTATTTGCCCATTCCGGTTTGTAAAAAGTTGGAATTGTGCGTCTGCTACATTCTTGAAATCGTAGGCATCAGCTGGTGGAACAGTCATCGCTGAGAATGTTCCGGTATTCGCATCAAACTTAATAGCCCCGCACCCAAACCCTCCAAGCGGTGTTCCTGTAGTACCATTTACGATTTGTTCATCAAATGAAAAAAAAGAGTTATTATTGACATTAATACTATCACTAGCCAAAGCATTAATGGAATTAATTAAAAAGAGTTGTATTAGAAGTAATACCGAGTAATAACATTTTATATTCATATCATCGATCTATATTAAGTAATTAAAAATTTATAGCAAAACGATTCAGAGCCACCTTATTTTATCTTGAGCTTTGTAGCCTTGCCATTGTACGAGACAGTCACTCCAGAAGAAGAGGTAGAGATTCCAACTCCTGATTGTGGAGAAACCAGAACGATGTTAAAGGTTCTTTTTCCCTTCATGCCAGGAAATACTCCTTTTCTTTTGCCTATCTCCAATTCTTTTTTCGCATCATTCCAGTTTAATTCAATTGTACTGAATTGTCCCTTCTCATAATTATAGTTATTGCCTTCATCTTCATAAATCATAAATGAGGCATCCGCTCCGGGATAAATACGAATTTCTAATGATTCATTTTCTCCCTCCTCCTGAGAGGTATATTGCTTTACCGGACCAAATGGAATAATCGAGCCAGCCTTAACAAACAAAGGTATTTTTTCCATATCAACATCTATATCAACACTTTGTCCTCCTTGGTATTTCCCTCCACGCCAAAAATCAATCCAACCAGCAGCATAATCAGGAAGATATGTATTCCATTTACTTACATTTGCTTTAGTAACCGGAGCAACTAACAATGAAGGCCCAAACATAAACTGATGATTTTGTTCCAAAGCTTTCCTATCATTTGAAAAATCCATCACTAGCGGACGCATCAAAGTAGAACCCGAGAAAAAAATTTCTGCATTTTGAGAATAAATATACGGAAGCATACGGTATCTCAAATCCAAGTATTGAGCAACAATACCTTCTACCTTGTCCCCATAACGCCAAGGTTCCGTGTTGCTTTTATAGCCATGTACTCGCATCAATGGGAAGAAAGTTCCCGCTTGGACCCAACGAATAAACATCTCATGATATTCAGGACTGGTATACTGGTTACGAGGTCGGAAAAATCCACCGGCATCATAGGTCCACCAAGGTAATCCACTTGCCATTTGCCCCAATCCTCCAGTAATTTGACGGCGCAAAGTTTCCCAATCGTATCCAACATCACCCGACCAAGTAGCTGCAGCATAGCGCTGCATTCCTGAAAATCCACTTCGAGTAAAAATCATGGCTCTTCTTTTCGAATCATCCCGACGTAAGCCTTCATAGATAGTTTTACTAACATATAAAGGATAAACATTTCGGTAAACTTCCCCTGGAATCTGGCCTTTATTGACTCGACGATTCTTTAAATCATCGTTTTCCGGCTCCGTAGCATCTTGCCACCATGCGTCAATACGATAAGGTTTTAATAATTTTTCATTAAAATTCTTCCAATAAAATGCAGCTGCATTGGGATTAAAGAAATCAAGCCACTCGGTACCAGAAATATAATATCCCTTTTCCTCTATTTGCTTACCAAGTGTAGACTTTCTACTCACTTTTGACCATACAGAAAGCATTAATCGCATATTCATGTCATGAAGTTCTTTCACCATTGCAGCTGGATCAGGATATCGGTCCTCATCAAACTGCATAGCATTCCAACCATACTTTCCCCAATATTGCCAATCTTGTACAATCATATCAATTGGTAATTTCCGTTTACGAAACTCTCTGGCATTTTCCAAAAGATCTTCTTGGGTATTATATCTTTCCCGACAGTGGATATACCCTATTGCCCACAATGGCATTAAGGGTGCAGCTCCTGTCAATTCTCGATAACTGGCTATAACTTCATCCCCAACTCCTGCAAATACTGTATAATCTAATGTTTGAGCTACTGGAGAGCGAAATATTGTTTCATCCGTCACTTTACGCCAATATAATAAAGGTTTATCGTTTCGTTCACCTTGTACTTCAATTTCATGTTTTCCTTTCTCTAACTTCACAATCAACGATGTAGTGGGAGGCAGCCAAGTATTGTTAACGTCTATAAGATTTCGGCCGTCTATAGACAGAAAATATTTGCGTGCCATACGTTGCCCAACATCTAATAATAAAGAATAATTTCCCGTTTCCGGCACTGTTAATGAAGCTGTAAACAGGTTTATACGTCTCACTTCCTTTTTATTTCCACTAGTACTTGTAGCATCCACCGTGATTTCTTCCCCATTTTCTGTCCCAGGAATCAGTTTTACATAATCTTCTGCCGGATTAAAATCCGTCAATCCATAATTATTCCATAGCAAACCATATCCTTTACTTGACAAGATAAACGGAATCGAAATCTGGGTATTAACCTGTGTCATGCGCCGGGTCAATCCACGAATGTTAAGATATCCATCCTGAAACTGTCCCGTACCGTAAATATATTCATCCACAGGAGATATGAATTTCTGTTCAGCAACAAAAGTTGGTTCCCCTTGTACAGTTGAGTTAACCATTGACCTCCCCCCAGCTTTCTCCTGTAAAATAACCCGTCCATTTCGATCCTTAAAAGTTAATGCCTCAGTTTGCTTATCAAACATAACCGAAATTCCGTCAAGGGTGAATGATACCTGTTGATCATTTTCCTTTATCTGAGGCTTAGGAGCCTTAACGCTTTCAGTATAAATCAGTTCCTCCACCGGCTCAGAATCTGGTTGACTAAACTGTACACGAATGGAATTTTGATTCAAAGGAATAAGCGTTAACTTCCCTGTTTTCAGTTCCAATTCAATTTTACCAGAAGCAATACGCTTAGCATTTGAGATTATTGTTCCTCCCGCAAAAATATTCTCTACACCCAATATTAAAAGTGCAAAAACAATCAAAAAAACTTTTTCTTTACTCATATTTCCTATTTTTAGTTTATTTTCATTTGTACATTTTTCCATTCACTTTCACATTCTCAAAACGAATGTTATCGGCTCCAATTATTCTATTAATCGTTGATTCCCCAACACCATCAAACACACAATCTTTTATAAAAATGTCCTGTATCTGCGTTTTGTCTTCAAAACCATCCAAATGCAACACGTACTGACTTTTCTTACTTATAATATTTTCCAAATAAATATTATGGAAATAAGGGAGATAGGGGCCTTTCTCTACTCGCCAATATTTCATTTCGATCCCTAAAATAGACTCTTTACATTCACCAACAAAAATATTTCTGACAAATAAGTTCTCTACTTCACCACCTCGTATCGCATTCGATTTGATACGAATAATACGATCCAACTCCGGACTGTCCATCCGGCAATTCTCTACCCACACATTACGGCATCCTCCAGTCACCTCACTACCTATAGCTACTCCCGCATGCCCATCCTTCATACGGCAATTACGCACTATTATATTCTCACTTGGGATATTCCAAAAGCGCCCATCTTCATCGCGCCCTGATTTAATAGCAATACAATCATCACCTGTATCAAAATCACAATCTTCAATCAATACATTATTACACGACTCCGGATCGCAGCCATCATTATTATAACCATGACTTTGCATCTTCACCTTCCTTATTGTTACATTTTCTGACAACAAAGGATGGATCAGCCAAAATGGAGCACGATTAATCGTAAATCCTTCCAGAAGAATATTTTTGCACTTATAGAGATTGATAAATTGAGGTCGTATGCTACTCTTTCCACTAAACACACGTTTGTCAAAAGGAACAGAATCCTCTTTCATTTCATAAAGCAATGTCTTTTCGTTTGTATGCTTACCATCTTTCTGCACCACACCTCGAATTCTCTCATCACAGAACCAATTTGATCTATCAGCTTGCCCATCCATTATACCATTACCGGTAATTGCAATATTTACTTCCTCATAGGCATATATTAGTGGAGAAATATTATAACAGTCAATTCCCTCAAGACGTGTCCGTACCGTATCAAACAGATTATAATCCGTAGTAAACTTAAGCACCGCACTGTCAGCCAAATGTAAATTCACGTTTGATTTTAATCGGATGGGAGCTGTCGGATATATTCCTTTAGGAATAATGACTTTTCCCCCTCCTTGAACTGAGCACTCAGTAATAGCCTGATTTATCGCTTTCGTATATAACGAATCCTTTCCATCATAATAATCTGTAATCACATAATTTTTATCAGGAAACGTAGGAGGTACTATCTGCTCATAAACCTCGATCATTTTATCCCATGGATCCACCTTTTTATAGTAACAGGAAGATAAGGATACAGTAAATACTAATAAGGACACTGACATTTTAATTTTATCCAATCGCATAGCTTTATTTTTAGAATTTAGTGCAAATGTAGGCGGCTACCTCAAGACGTTCTTATACTATTTGTGCGATTGATTACACAAATTGACCATCAACCAATTTCTTGGTTAATTTATATTCAATTAGATTTTTAAATGTATAACTTTGTATCATATTCACCTTTGATTTAATCGATATGAGAGTAAAAATACACCTATTGGTAATATTGTTTTTTTGTATATGGAATACGAAGCTAGTGTCCGCTCAAGGTTTAATCAGTGTTAAACACTATTCTATTGAAGACGGTTTATCGCAAAGTAAGATTCAAAGCATTCTACAAGATAAAGAAGGGTATATCTGGCTGGGCACTTGGAACGGATTGGAGAAATTCGATGGGTATACTTTCAAAAACTATAAATCTTACCCCACAGATAAAGTTAGACTACAACATAATCGATTACAGGATGCTAAAATGGGACATAATAATACTATTTGGTGTGAAACTTATGACTATAAAATATATTTATTTGATATCGCAGCCGAAAGTTATATCGATGTTTTTTCATATCACCCAGATATAAAGCAATGCGAATCAATAAACAAAATGATCCCTCTAGAAAATGGTATACTCTGGGTGATAGGAAATGATGGTAGTCTTTGGCGCATTGACGAAAAAAGATACAAAGAGAAAGAAGGCCTAATATATATTCCTCCATTTTCTGTTCCAGAGCATGGAAATCAAATATATTCAATCGCCCTTGATCAGTATAACAACGAATGGGTATTAACCAATAGAGGACACTGGATTTATGGAAAGAATAAATTGTCTGGTAAAAGAAAATTCAAACATGCTGTCAGAACAGACAAACTTTTTTTTCTGGCGGAAGACACTGGAAAACTAGCTGTTTATAACTCCGATCATCAAATACAAGACATCGAAATTCCACATCCCATCCAATCTTTTTATGAATTATCTCTTTTGCAAGACAAGAAATTAGTACTCACAACCGAACGCGGTATTCTTATTTTTGATTATCTGACAAAATCCTTCCAGTATATAACTATTGATGAAAAAGCAGAACCTGTAAGACCTGAACAAGTATTTCAAGCACGCAATGGAACTTTATGGATGTTCAATGGTCGAGAAAAAGTAATGCAATGTAATATGAATGACGGCGTTATTCATTTTATTGATTATCCTACCACTACTCAACATATAAACAACAGTTTTATTCACGAAGACGACCATGGAACTATCTGGATATTACCTCCCCTTGGCGAACTCTCTTTTTACAATTCCCAAACTCAACGTTTCGAACAAGCTTACTCATACGACAAAGGAAATAAAATTTACTACCAAGCTGTAGGAATGAACTATATGATAAATTCTCATCACAACCTCTGGGCCCGGTGTGGATCAGGATTTGATAAAATATCCTTTTCGAACGGAAGTTCTCAATATATATCCAATACAGATGGTATAGAAGTACGAGGTTTATTCATTGATAGTAATGGGTACTTATGGGTAGCCTCTAAAAATCAAAAAGTAGAAATTTATGATGACAACCAAAACTATTTGGGTAATCTAAGTGCATCCGGAAATATAGCCAAAGACAAACAGCTGTCTCTAGGTGCAGATATCTATTGTTTCTTTGAAGATAAGCAACATAGAATATGGATGGGGAGCAGGAGAAATGGTTTATATGTAGCCACCCAAGGAATAAACGGATATAAATTAACTCAATTCACACATCAACCAAATGACTCAACCAGCATTAATTCCAATTCCATTTACTCCATCTGTGAAGACTTACAAGGGCGTATTTGGATTGGAACATACGGCGGCGGCGTCAATCTTGTTGAAGGAACTTTTCCAAATCTACATTTCATTCACAAAGGAAACAGGTTAAAACTCTACCCAGAAGTTCAATGTTCAAAAGTAAGAACAATGAGATGTACCTCTGATGGCATTATAATGGCAGGAACAATGGATGGTTTATTAACATTCTCTACAAATTTTGAAGAATTAGAGAAGATAATATTTTATCACAATAAAAGTGAAGAGTCACGTTCAGAGAGTTTAAGCAATAATGATGTATTCTATACACTCGAAACCAAATCGAAAGAAATATACGTCATTACATATAGTGGTGGACTTAGTAAAATGATCTCTGATAATTTATTATCAGAACAAATTCAATTCTTTCACTATAATAAAAAGAACGGATTACCTTCGGATATGACCTATTCTATAACAGAAGATAAAAAAGGATATTTATGGATTAGCTTTGAAAACTCTATTTGCAAATTTGATCCAAAGAAGCACCAGTTTGAAAACTATGACCGATTCAACCTTCACACATATTTACCTATTACCGAAGTGCCTTCTGTGTTAGACAATGATGATAAAATGTATATCGGAACCTATGAAGGAACTCTACAGTTAGATTTAAAAAAACTCCAAAAAAGTTCCTTTATTCCACCAATAGTCTTCACAAAAGCTGATATTCGCAAAAACGATAAACTCTCTATCTCATCATCTATTTTAGACAATACGTTAAAGTTAAAAGCCGACGAACGTAATGTATCTATCTCCTTTGCTGCCTTAGATTTTACCAATAAAGAAAAATTAGAATACGCCTATCGACTGAGAGGGGTTAGCGAAAAATGGACCTATATCAACCAAAACCATACAGCCAGTTTTGTCAACTTACCGGCTGGAAACTTTATCTTAGAAGTCAAATCAACCAATGGAGATGGAGTCTGGGTAGAGAATATAACCGCACTCGCCATACACGTAGAACCCACTTTCTGGGAAACTAAATGGGCATGGATGGTTTACGCTTTTCTTATACTGGTAACCATATTTATAGTGTCGGGAATTCTGGTATACACTCTAAATTTAAGAAGAAAAGTAGATTTTGAGCAACAACTTACTAATCTTAAATTACGCTTCTTCACCGATATCTCACATGAACTTCGTACACCGCTCACTCTGATAGCTAATCCTATCGAAGAGGTAATCAATAATGAATCTTTGAGCCAAGAGGGACATGAGAATATGATAACTGCTAAGCGGAATACTGACCGGATGTTAAAGCTTATCAATCAAATACTTGACTTCAGAAAAATACAAAATAACAAAATGAAGTTATATATCGAACAAGTAGATGTTTTACCACTGTTTAAGCAAACATTCGAAAATTTCTCCAGCATAGCACATCAAAAAGATATTCATTTTGAACTAAACTGTCCACAAGAATATCAAACCATTTATACAGATATTGATAAGCTTGAAAAGATACTATTTAATCTGCTATCCAATGCATTCAAATATACACCGAACGGAAAAAATATTCTCATAACAGTTACTTTCGATAAGAATGCCTTGAACTTTAGTATAAAAGATGAGGGGAAAGGATTCGATTTATATCAAATCGATACTCTTTTTAAACGATTTGAGACACTAGGCCAAAAAGATAATAATTTATCAAGTGGCATCGGACTTTCATTAGTGAAAGAATTGGTGCACCTACTACATGGATCTATAAAAGTAGATAGTACTTTAGGTAAAGGAAGTGTTTTCGAAGTATCCCTTCCTATAAACTACGATGCTTTTAAGTCTGATGAAAATATTGAATTTATCATGAATGATAGCCAGCAGACCACTACTTCTTATAAAATTCCAGAAAACACAAGTCCGACAGAAGGTGCAGATAAAAACATTGATATTCTGATAGTTGAAGATAATGAAGAATTAAGGCATTTCCTGGTGAATATGTTGCAAAAGGATTATCGGATACTAGAAGCCGCAGATGGTAAATCCGGACTTGACTTAACAGTTTCAGCGATGCCAGATCTCATCATCAGTGACATTATGATGCCCGTAATGGATGGAATCGAGTTATTGGAAGCTGTGAAAAAAAACCATGATATCAGTCACATCCCTTTTATTCTTTTATCTGCTAAAGCATCATTAGATGACCGGATTCAAGGATTAGAATACGGTGCTGACGATTACATAACTAAACCTTTCAGCTCAAGTTATCTGAAAGCAAGAATCAGTTCGCTTTTGAAACAGCGGGATGCACTTAGGCGTCATTTTACAAGAAAATCCGGAGATATTTCTCCTTCAATACCTCAAATAACTCATTTTGATGAAACTTTTATCAACCAGATAGTACAAGCCGTAGAAGAAGGTTTGCAAAATCCTGATTTTAAGATTGAAGACCTTGCGGATAGTATGAATCTAAGTAGAACAGTGTTCTATCGGAAAATCAGGTCATTATTGGGGGTATCTCCCATCGACTTTGTTAGAGATATGAGAATAAAAAGAGCCGTTCAACTATTAGATTCTGAAGCATACACAATATCAGAAGTGGCTTATATGAGCGGATTCTCATCACCTCAATATTTTAATAGAGTATTTAAAAACATAATGAATTGTACCCCCACAGAATATAAGACAAGCAAATAACACAAAAAAACAGGATAAAAAGTACACTTGGTCAAATAGTACACGTTAGAAAACAAGGAGTGCAAAGCCTTTTTCATACTTTCCAGTAGATTTGCATCAAATATTTAGCAAGATAGTATGCTAAATTTAGTTTTACAATAATAAGTTTTATGTATAACTAAGGTTAGATTATACAAAAAAATAGGCCGCTTGTGATAAGTAGCCTATTGTTTTTATATTGTCATACACATTAGTATCTAAAAACAAAGTATCT
>OHJS01001356.1_pt1 | contig 12419 bp, 6 predicted proteins | sample 1568661 | NCBI WGS metagenome assembly OHJS01 (sample SAMEA3879603, study PRJEB24766) | human gut metagenome | biome: human-associated habitat; feature: feces | place: USA | collected 1985/1987 | reverse complement strand
GAAATCAATCCTTCATTAACCCCAATCAAGGTCTCAACATTTTTTTTCGTTGCTTCATAAGTCAGCTGGCCAACCTTTTGAACAGCGATTCCATCCGCAAACTTATCAATTTCTTCGAGTTTTATAGGATAACCACGGTCAAAGGCAGCACGCATACTACGAGCACCACTAGCCTCAACACCAATAACCTCCATAGACGGTGCTACATCCTTGATATAGGTAGCTACACCAGAGATAAGGCCGCCACCACCTACTGGAACCAAGATACTATCGAAGGAAACACCCTCCTCTTGAGCCTGCTCATAAATTTCATAAGCAACAGTTCCTTGCCCCGCTTGGACATTATAATCGTCGAATGGATCAATGAAAGTCATCCCTTCAGACTTGGTATATTCCTGCGCTGCTTGGGCAGAAGCATCAAAGGTATCTCCCACCAATTTGATTGTTACAAACTTGCCACCAAAGAAACGGACTTGACCAATTTTTTGGAGAGGCGTTGTTACTGGCATAAAGATGGTTGCCGGAATCTTCATCTCGTTACAAGTGTAGGCAACCCCCTGAGCATGGTTTCCGGCTGATGCACAAACCACACCACGCGCCTTATCCTCATCACTCAATTGATGAATAGCATAGTAGGCTCCTCGCAATTTGAAAGAGCGTACCTTTTGCATATTTTCGCGCTTCAGATAAACTGTCGCCCCGTATTTTTCAGATAAGTAGCGATCAAAATCTAGTGGTGTGCGTTCCACCACGTTTTTTAAGACTTCATTAGCCTTTACGATATCATTTGCAGTAATCATTGGCTCTCCTTTGACACAATATTCAAACTATTTCTATTGTATCACAATTTTCAGAAAAAATAGCAGCCAGTATAAAGAAAACTCCTTGTTTACACAAAGAGTTCTACTTATTATTTATCAACTTTTTTTGACATCAAGAAGTTACGAAGAGCTGCAAGGGTTGCCGCACCTGCAAGGACAATAGCTGTAAGGATAGCTACAGCATGTTCTCCCCACTTGTGAGATTTTGCTGTTTTAGCAATTGTAGCCTTAAGATCTTCAGTTGTTCCTTTTTCACCTGTTTGCGTCGTTGTCTTACTTGCAAGGTTAAGATCTTGACTACCACTGTAAGTGTTATCTGACGAAGCTGTATTGATAAGGTCTTGACGGCTACTGCGAGTATAGCTGACATTTGTTGTAATGCTATCAATCATCTCAACAATATTTCTGATTGTTGTTGCATCATACAAGCCTCCCTCAGTATCTTTCAAGATAGATACTGCTAATTTTTCAATAGAAACTTCTGAAGAAGCTGCTACCATAGAGTGAGCTTCTGAACTTGCTGTTTCTGAATATCTTGCATAGTTGCTAAAGAGTGATGCTGCTTCTGTAATCGTTTCAGAAGTACTTGGTAAGGTTTCTGAGACGCGAGGAGCTACAGAGAGTCTATTCCAACTATTGATGTTTTCTGATAGTCCATCAAGGAGGACTTCCTCAGACGTGCTTACTGTTTCTGAAATCGCCGAAGTTACTTCTGAAGTGCTCACTTGACTTTCTGATTCTGTCAATGAAACAGCTGGTTCTTCAACTACTTCTGATTCTGAAACGACTGTGCTGATTGAATTCTCTGATTCAGATGCTGAAGTCTCTGAAGTTGATGCTTCTGAACTATTTTCAGTTTCTGAGACCTTCGATGATACTGTTGTGCTTTCTGATACTTCTGACGGAGCAACTGAGACAATTGTGCTTGTAGTTTCTGAAACAAGGCTAGTGCTTGCCTGACTTTCTGATTCTGTCAAAGAAGCCACTGGTTCAACTACTGCATGTGATTCTGAAATTGCTGTCGTCTTAGATACTGAGTTGTCATCTTTCTTATCATGTGCGGTCTCTGACACAGCTATCGCCACTGGAACAGCTGCTGAGTTTACCAACTCGTCAACTGATGGTGCTGGTTTAGTTGTTTCATCGAGTTTAGGAGCTTCAACAGATGGTTTCTTATCAGTTGGAGACTCTGAATCTTTGTTTACTGTTGTATTTTCTGATTTAGCTGTTTCTGAGCTTGCTTCAGATGTTACGGTATTGTCTGCTTTCTTACCAGCTTGGTTAGTAACTAGTTTCAAGATAACTGGTTCTACCGGTGTTGCTGTTGTGTCTTCCTTGATATAGAGCATGTTCCAAAGAGTTAGTTTAGGAACTGAAATGACAAGCACTGGTTGACCATTTTCATCTGTTTCAAGACTTGCTTGTGCCTTCTTCATGTTTGAAGTTGCCCAATCATCTGGTGACGTCACATAGACTTGATTGGCAATTTTAGCAGCTTCTTGAGCTGTTTTACCTGCTAGGCTAAGACGAACTGTGAGATTTTCTTGTGCGTCCGGTGTTTTATTGTCCGCATAACCCTCTTCATTATGCCAGCCCGCATTGATGCCCATCATGTTAATCATTTGAACAGTTGAGAAACCTTTTCCTGATTTAGCAAATGTCCAAACTTGATCTCCTGTTACACCTAGAGCATCCTTAGAAAGGATTTCACCAGCCGCATTCTTGGTAGATACAGACTGAGTGCTGTTAGTCACACCCTCACCACGGAGAAGATTTTCATAAGCAGTGATAAACTGTTGGTAATTGTAAAGCTTACGAATAGTGTCCTTAGCTACACTGAGGTATTGCGTTGGGTAATAGGCACTTTGAAGAACGTTAAGGGCTGCATTAGCATTGGCAAGGGCTGCAATGGACATGTGATAGCCACCGGCTGCAGCTACTGTCGCATCTACGAGAAGTGTCGCATCAGCTTGCAATGGTTTACCAGCAAGGGCATCTTTACCCGCACCGTTAGTTGCTTTTCCGCCAGGAACAGTATAGTCAATACCTGGTTCTTCCATGTAGGCACCAACGATAAGTGATTTACCAGTTTTATTGCGTACCATATCGATACGTGCTTTCAAATCACCATAGGCAACCTGCATACGTCCTGGAATAACTGAACCACCGTTTGTCCAAAGCTCATTATACACAACATCTTGACGTGCCTTGGCTAGTTTATCATCATTACCACCATTAACATCATTGATTGTGATGTAGTACTTTTCACCGATGAGGTCTTTCATGGCATTAATAAATGACGCATATGAATCAGACATCATGTGTGAGTCAGCCTCGTCTGTGCTGTTACGGTGCTCATAATCAGTCACACGGTTGTCACCAATTGTATCACCTTGCCAACCATCGAATCCCATACGATCCATAGCTGATTTCATGACACCTGCGATGTATTTTTGCCAATCTGGATTAGCCGGATCATAGTAAACTTGAGTTGGGTTATCACCGATAGTGTAAGTCATCGGCTCACCCTTCTTACCAAAGCTATCGTAGAAGTTATAAGCCAAAGCAGCAAGTGGAAGGGCTGGATTCTTTGGATTTGAATCTGCTGAAATCATGTTATAAAGCATGGCAACAGCACCTGACTTATGAACTTGGTCAACCAATTCTTTAACAGCCTTAGTGTCAACCTGAGTGTGACTCCAAGTATTCCATTTTTGAACAAAGCTATCAACACCCTCTGGGTAAGGATCTGTAGCTTCACTATAAGCATCATAGAAGAAATATGAGTTGATATTCATAGACTTCATGAGCTCAAGCTCTTTACGGTAGGCTTCAAGATTTTTAACAAGAATACTGTTTTGATCAGTTGGCGAACCTGCTACGATACCGTAACGTGGGAAAACTGTCCAATCATCTTCAACAGACAAGCCAGCACGCTTGCTTGACAAAGTACTACCTGATTTATCGTTGACACTGATTGTCACCAAGTAACCTGTATTGTTTGTCAACCACTCTGACGCTACTGTCAAGTTTGAAACCTTAGCTGAAGCTCCTGCCGCTAGCGTAAGGTCAACGTTATCTTGACCGATAATTTCTGAAGCATGTTGAAGTGTCAAGTTGACAGTCATCGTCTTAGTTTCTGCTGTTGGATTAGATACAACAACGGAATAATTAATATCACCATCTGTCTTGCTATAAGCTGCTTTTGTTGTTTCTGGATCTGTCAAGTAAGCATCACCATTCAAGTTTTGCTCTGTCACTTCTGTAACTGGTGTTACTTGAGCAGTTGAATGGCGTCCAGCTTCAGTAGCATTATCAGATGATGATGTGATGGTTTCCACAGCAGATGACTCAGGAGCTAGTGCTTCACTGGCTACAAGCGTTTCTGAGCTAGCGCTCTCTGCTGGTACAGCTTGTGAAAAGATTGTAGAAGCTGTCGCTGTTGTTGCAGTATCTGTCGTAACAGCAGCAGATGATGGGCCTACTTCTGTTGTCGCTACTGGAGTAACGGCCTCAGTTGGTACCACCACCAAGTTATCTGCTTCAGTTGTAATGACTGGTTTTGTTGCTTCTGAACTGACCACGTTATCTGCCTTGGCGACCTGATTCATCCCTAGGACACCACCGGCTACAAACAAACCTGATAATAATTTAGTTGACGCTACTTTCTTTGACATATCTCTCTATCCCTCTAAAAAAGTTTAAATCACCTCGGCGTTTCAAATTATCACTATTTGTATTTGCATGCTGTAAACTCGAGTTATTTTTAGTTTCATAAAAATCGCTTGGTGTTTCTTATGAAACTAATGTTAACTTAATCTTTTTTGTAAGACAAGGGAATTTCCGGTAATCCTCGTAAACGGTAATTTTTTCATCATGAATGGTCAGGTTTTTTCAGAAATTTGAGAACAACATTTTCTAATTTCATTAAATATTCACTTGATTCAGTCTACTTAAAATGACAAAAATAAATCCCAAATAATGAAAATCCATCACCTAAATAGTTCATGTGAGAGAATAAAAAAACCACCTCTCACACAAGGCGAAAAATGGTTTGTTTATTGATTTTTGGTATCTAAAATAATGGTCACAGGTCCGTCATTGACCAGACTAACCTGCATATCTGCGCCAAAGCGTCCTCTTTCTACAGGAACATGAGTTGACAAGGATTGGTTGAAATCGTCATAGAGCTGGCTAGCCATGTCAGGCTTTGCAGCACCTGTAAATGCTGGTCGATTCCCTTTTTTCGTATCTGCAAAAAGCGTAAACTGAGAAATCGACAAAATCTGGCCGCCAATATCCCTAACAGAAAGATTCATCTTGCCATCTTCATCTGAAAAAATGCGCATATTGACAATCTTACGAACTGCATACTCTAGGTCCTCTTTGGTGTCTTCTGGACCAACTCCAACCAAGAGTAAGAGTCCCTGCTTAATAGCGCCAACCGTAGAATCCTCAATAACCACAGAGGCACTTTGCACGCGCTGAATTACAATCTTCATCGCAGTAACTCCTTACCCATTCGTACGTTTAACACTGTAAACGTCAGGAATAATTTTAATCTTATCCACAAGACCAGTCAATTCAATAAGGTTTGCAATTTCAAAGCTAACGTGAATATTGGCAAACTTCATGTCCTTAGTCGGTTGCGCATTGACCGTAGCGATGCTCTTGGTCGTATTTGACAAGATTTGAAGAACATCATTCAACAGACCAGAACGGTTAAGGCCATAGATGTCAATCTCTGCCAAATAAGATTTATTGGCATTACGTTCATCCCACTCCACTTCGATTAGACGTTGCTCATAACCTTCTTGACTCTTGATATTATTACAATCTGAACGGTGAATAGCAATTCCACGGCCCTTGGTGATATAACCTTCAATCTCATCTCCAGGTACTGGGTTACAGCACTTAGCGATACGCATGAGGAGACCTGAAGCACCTTGAATGATGACACCATTTTCACTCTTAACCTTGAGAACTTCTTTCTTCTCAGTCTTAACTTCGCCACCGTTCATTAGCTCTTCAGCTTCAGCTTTTGCCTTCGCACGCTCTTCCTCACGGCGTTCTTTTTCTGTCAAACGATTGAAAACAGCAGCAGCACTAATTTCACCAAAACCAACAGCGGCATAGAGAGCTTCTTCACTACGCACACTCATACGAGGGAGAATTTCCTCAATATGTTTCTTGTCTAGGTACTTATTGGCAACATAGCCATGCTCTTGGAAGTAGGCAATCAAAAGCTCACGACCCTTGGTGATAGAGGCTTCCTTGTCCTGATTTTTAAAGAATTGACGAATTTTATTTCTGGCCTTGGTGGTCTTAACCATCTTAATCCAGTCACGGCTAGGACCAAAGGAATTGGCATTAGTTACAATCTCAACCACATCACCTGTCTTGAGTTTGGCTGTCAAGGGCACCATACGGCCATTAACCTTAGCACCTGTGGCCTTCTCACCAACTTGGGTATGGATGGCATAGGCAAAGTCAATAGGTCCTGAATCTTTAGGCAGTTCCTGAACAGCACCATTTGGCGTAAAGACATAAATACGCTCCGAGAAGATATCCTCTTTAACAGAGTCAACAAACCCCATAGCATCACCATTTGAGGCGTCTTGAAGTTCAACAAGATCTTTAATCCAGTTCATTCCCAAAGCAGACTCTTTCGAATCTACCTTGCCCTTGATACCTTTCTTGTAAGCCCAGTGAGCTGCAACCCCGTATTCGGCAACTTGGTGCATTTCCTTGGTACGGATTTGGATTTCAATAGGTCCTTTTGGCCCATAAACCGTTGTATGGATAGACTGGTAACCATTGGATTTAGGATTGGCAATATAGTCTTTAAAACGGCCAGGCATCGGACGCCAGAGTTCATGGATGTATCCCAACATGGCGTAAACATCACTATGCGTCTCCATGACACAACGGATGGCAATCAAATCATAAATTTGATCAAAGCGCTTTTTCTTGTCGCGCATCTTACGGTAAATAGAGTAGATATGCTTTGGACGACCATAAACATCACCAACAAGTCCTTGTTCAGCTGTATAGGTCTTAATTTTATCGACAATCTCGTCCACGAGTTCCTCACGCTCACGACGTTTTTCCTTCATCATGTGAGAAATCTTGTAGAATTCCACCTCATTAAGGTAACGGAAGGCCATATCTTCCAATTCCCATTTGATACGACTAATACCTAAACGGTGGGCCAAAGGAGCATAGATTTCCAAGGTTTCACGAGAAATGCGCTCTTGCTTATCCTTACGAAGATGCTTAAGGGTACGCATATTGTGCAAACGATCGGCCAATTTAACCAAGATGACACGGATATCCTTAGACATGGCCATAAGCATCTTACGGTGATTTTCAGCCAACTGCTCCTCGTGGGACTTGTACTCAACCTTACCAAGCTTAGTAACACCGTCCACGATATTTCGTACATCCGTACCAAAATCCGCTTCCAAATCATCGAGCGTTTTTTCGGTGTCTTCAACGACATCGTGTAAGAAACCACAGGCTACTGTCACTGCATCAAGATGGAGATCTGCCAGGATACCTGCCACTTGAATAGGGTGAATAATATAAGGTTCTCCTGACTGACGAGATTGCCCACTATGAGCATCTGTCGCATAATGCCAGGCTTTTTCAACTAATTTCAAATCATCTGCTGACATGTAGGCCGAGCAAATGTCTAAAATTTCTTCTCCTGTTACATTTTTATCTTTAGCCATGATTTCTTCCTTCGCTTCTTTTAATAACCTTTATTTTATCACTTTTACAAGTAAAGAAAAAGAGCTAGATAGGCAATTCTTAACCGCAAGGAGCTAACTTGAAAAGCACAATATCTTGTGTTAGAATGATTGAACAAACACAAGATATAGATAGAAAGAGGACGCTTATGTCTCAACTTACCCTCGTTTATATTAGTCTAAGCGGTAATACCCAAAGCTTTGTCAAACGTATGTCTGACTATCTGTCCCTCAACCACGGGATTGAATGTCGCCAAATCAATATTAAAGAACTTAATCATGAAACCTTCCAAGTAGATGAACCCTTTGTCGCACTCTTGCCAACCTACCTTGAAGGAGGAAATGGCGTTGACAATGGAGATGTTGAGATCCTAACCAATCCACTGGGTGACTTTATCGCAGCCCATGACAATCATGAACGTTGCTTTGGTATCATCGGTTCTGGTAACCGTAACTTCAATAACCAGTACTGCCTAACCGCCAAACAATACAGTCAACGTTTTGGCTTCCCTATGTTGGGAGACTTTGAGCTTCGTGGCACACAGTCTGATATCGAACGTCTGGCACCTATTATTCTAGAAGCACAAAAGAACTTTAACCAACGCTAAAACTATAGCAAAAAAGCCCTGATAGAGGATTTTCCTTTGCTTAATTTTTTTCGTGTTTTTTGATTCCAAAGAATCCAGCCAAGGTCATAAGAACCATACCAGCTAAAGTTGCTGACATAGATTCGTCTGAACCAGTGTTTGGCAAGGTCTTATCTGAACTTGAACCTTGAGTTTCTTGTACTTGAGCTTGAGGCAAGATAACGACTTGAGCGTTTGACAACTGGATAGCTGGAACAGGTTTAGCCACGCTGGCACCTACAGTAGCTTTTGGTGTCTCACGCTTAGTTTGGTCTGCTGTCTCAGAACCTTTTGGTGACTTCTCAGATTCTTTATTAGTTGTATCCTCAACTTGATTTGCCTTTTCCTTAACAACCAAACGATACTCTGCAAATCCTGCTTGTGTTGATGGTCCTACATAACTAATGGCATCCTGACCAGCAAGGTGGGCACGCGCATTATCAGATGAGGCAAAACGGATATCTGCATTCGTAATATTAGGGACGAAACTCCAATTTCCATCGGCACTCGGATTAATCGTTTTCTCGCTGACAATATAGTCAATGATGGCCTGACGATTCTCAAGATTGAGGAGACGTTTTTCTGCAGCATCTTTAACACCAGGGAAGTTACCAGTCGCACGATAGTTGTTAGTCATGACAAGGAAAGTCTGATTCAAATCAATAGGTTTCCCTTGATAAGCCAAGTCACGAACACGGCTAGCATCTGGGTTAACCAACTTACCTTCGCGATCGTATTTGTTAGGTTGTGTCAAATCAAACTTATAAGTCAACCCATCAATCACATCGTAATTGTATGAGCGATAGCTACTGTTAATGAGTTGTTGTGGTTCTTTGCTGTTAGGATCAATTTGATTGAACTGTCCTGCAGACATTTCCAACCATTCTTTAATTTGTGCCCCAGTCACTTTGAGTAGGGCAGTAACATTGTCGTAGAGGTAGAGGTCCGCGACGTTCTTAATGGCCAATGGACCAGCTGGGATATCGGTATAGTAGGTCGCATCCCCACGAGTCCCTGCCTTGAAAGGTGCAGCTGCTGAGAGGAGTGGAAGATTTTCATCTGCTGTTCCCGCTACTTGTTTTTTAGCATACCATAGTTGTGCATTATTAACTATTTGAATAGATGGATCATCCTGAACCTGAGCAAAGTAGCTAGTAATTGGTGCTGTAGTCTCACCAACTTCCTTACGAACATAGTTGATTGTTCCATTATGGTCATGAGCTGCCATGTCAATTAAGTCCTTGTCCGCAACATCTGACTTAGTATCAATCTTTTCAAGCTTAGCCTTACTATTGACGACTTTCCATTTACCATCCGTGTAAGTCAATTTGACATCCATGATACCTAGATGATCCCCAAATTTACCAGCCATAACCACAGGTTTCCCATTGATGAGACCATTGACATCATCTACACCAGGGTATTTCGCATAAAAACTTGTGCCATCTCCATTTGGGAAATCAGCGTGAGAATGCCCTGTCGCAACAGCATCAACGCCTTCGATACCAGCAATTTGGTAACCCTCATTTTCCTCGTTCTTAGTGTATTCATTGTCACCAATACCAGAGTGAGCAGCAACAAGAATATAGTCAGCTCCTGCAGCCTTCATCTTAGGAACGATAGCCTTAACAGCCTCCATTGGATCATCAACGGTTACCTTACCTTCAAGGTTGGCCTTATCCCAAACCAAAATTTGTGTTGGAAGGACACCAGTAATACCGATTTTTAGCGTCACCTGTTTACCATCTGTATCTGTAAAGGTCTTGTTAACAATCTTATAAGGGTTGTAATAGTAATCACCGGTCTGAGCATTACGTACATTGGCATTGATAATGTTAATCTTAGCAGCCTTAACCATACGATCCAAAAATTCTAGGCCATAGTTAAACTCGTGGTTTCCAAGCGTTTCGGCGTCATACCCAAGCATCTCGAAAGCCTTGTACATAGGGTGAGTCTCACCTTGGGCAACAGGATCAATCAAGGCCTTATAAGTTCCAAAAGGAGTTCCCTGAATCGTATCCCCACTGTCCACTAAAACCGTATTGGGATTGGTTTCACGGGCTTTTTTGATAAGGACAGCAGTTTTAGACAAACCAACTGTTTGAGACGGCTTATCTTGATAATAATCATAGTTAACTAAGTTGGTATGAAGGTCTGTTGTTGACAAAATTTGCATATCAACAGTCTGTCCCTCATGAGCAGGCTCTGTAACAGTTTCGACCTGTACTGGCACTGCTGGTGTCACCTGATTGGCATTTGTCAAAACAGCACTGGCTTCTTGACTTGATTGGGTCGGTGAGGTATTAGCTGATGGCTCTGTAGACGCATTTGTCGCTACTGTTGTTGGTGTAGCAGAGACAGTCTCTGTTCCTCCTTGAACAGCTGTCCCAGAAGTTCCTTGTCCTGATACACCACTATCTGCCACAGTTTCCGTAGAAGTAGTTGATACAGGTGCCGTTGCTTCATCGGCTTGCCCTACGACTTGTGGCACAGTCAAGAGAGCAAAGAGGCCCAAAACCACAGCGGATTGAGTCACATAACGATTCGTTTTCATTAAAAATCTTCCCCTTTTATAAAGATAATACAATTATATTAAACCTAAATAAGATTATCAACTTTTTTAGAAATGCTCTATTCGTCATACAAAACCAATGACAAGATTCAATCTTAGCTTAAAAGTGTCAAATAAGAGAAAGTTGGAACAAGGCCAACTTTCTCTTATTTATTCAATTCTAGGGCATAACTCACACTACTCAAAGCGTAGAGAGGAGCCGTTTCCGTCCGCATAATACGCGGTCCAAGGCCAATTTTAACGCCACCAGCTTCTTCAAATGCATCAATCTCAGACGGAGAAATACCACCTTCTGGTCCAAAGATAAAGAGAATTTTCTGACCATTCTCTACCTGAGCCAACTCACGAGCTAAAGTAGCCAACTCCCCTGCTTTGGCTGTTTCCTCATAGGCGATAAAAATCTTATCAAAATTATCTAATTCTGATAGAAATTCTCCCTTCTTCTCGAACAATCTAACTTCTGGAACACGATTACGCTTGGATTGTTCTGCAGCTCCCAGAGCAATCTTGGCAAGCTTATCTTCCTTCTTGGCTAGCTTCTTACCATCCCACTTAACCACAGACCAGTCGGCAGGGAAGGCCCAAATAGCCTGAGCTCCAAGCTCTGTTGCCTTTTGTGTCACCAACTCTAGCTTATCTCCCTTGGGAAAGCCAGAGGCAATGGTTACAGATACAGGCATCTCAACATTATCATTTAAGTCTTCAATCACTTCAAAGACATGATTCTCACGATCAGTCACACGTGCAAGACGCTTGATACCGTCTTCAAAAACCAAGACAACCTGATCATCCTCTGTTAAACGCATAACGTTAAACATATGCTTCACAGTATCCTTGTCTTTGATGATTACTGGATTTTCAACTTGCCCCTTTATAAAATACTGTTGCATTTAGCCTCCGATCACACCTGAAATATCATCTGTCTTCTTGAAGACACAAGCATTCCACTCTCCCTGAACCATGTGAGTTTCTAGGAAGAAACCTGCTTTCTCAGCCGATGCACGCACCATATCCCATTTTTCAGAGATAATCCCTGACATAATCAAATAACCTTCGTCCTTAACCAAACGGTAGGCATCTTCCGTCAGATGGATGAGAATATCCGCCAAAATATTAGCCACGATAACATCAGCTTCTTGAGTTACACCCTTCAAAAGATCACCTTCAGCAACGTGGATATTTTCCATGCCAAGATTCATATCAATGTTTTCCTGTGCCACTCGAACCGCCACATCGTCAAGGTCATAGGCATAGATTTCCTTAGCTCCAAGAAGAGAACTAGCAATCGAGAGGACACCCGAACCAGTTCCCACATCAATCACCGTCTCGCCACCACGAAGCACCTGTTCGAGTGCAAAAAGACTCATCTTAGTCGTTGGGTGTGTTCCGGTTCCAAAGGCCATGCCAGGATCTAGCTTGATAATCTTCTCACCTACTGATGCCTCATAATCCGTCCATGACGGTACGATAGTCAAATCGTGGGTAATGCGAGCTGGTTCATAGTACTTCTTCCAATTCTCAGCCCAGTCTTCTTCAACCAATTCTTGAGTAGCCAAGTGAATATCTCCAGTTTCAAGACCAAAATCTGTCAACTCAGCCAAACGCTCATTGACCTGCTTAGTAATGAAACTTGAGATCGGAAGAGCGT
>OHJS01001323.1_pt1 | contig 12654 bp, 10 predicted proteins | sample 1568661 | NCBI WGS metagenome assembly OHJS01 (sample SAMEA3879603, study PRJEB24766) | human gut metagenome | biome: human-associated habitat; feature: feces | place: USA | collected 1985/1987 | reverse complement strand
TAGGCCACCGTTTTGCCCAGCCGGGCCGCCTGCTCTGCCAGCCCAGTAAGATCCACCTCCCCGCCAAAAGCGGCGTAGAGCAGCAGATTCTCTGCCTTCTGGAAGCAGGGCATGGCCAGAATGCGGGCACAGATGGCTGCATTGGCCGCCGCCCGCTCTGCCTGCGGCAGACCCCTGCGGACCATGATGCCCGCCCGGCGCTGCGCTGCTTTCCGGTCCCGGATCTCCATTGACACTTCTCTCCCCTGAAATTTCATACCCACTCAATATATCTGAAATGCGGAAGAATTGCAAGAGCATGGCTGGAAAATAACCGCAAAATAGGCTATAATGGTGCAGAACAAGCCAAAAAGGAGAACGATTATGCTCATTTATCTGCTGCGTCACGGCCAGACGGAGTACAACGCGCAAAAACGATATCAGGGCCAGCGGGACATCCCCCTTTCCGCCGCAGGCATCGCCCAGCTGCGGCAGGCAGATTTTGCACCGGAGGTGGTCTATGTCACCCCGCTGCAGCGCACCGCCCAGACGGCGCGGGTGTTCTTTCCCGGGGCAAAGCTCATTCCGGTGGACGGGCTGAAGGAGATGAACTTCGGCCGGTTCGAGGGCCAGACCTTCGTGCAAGTGGAGCAGGACCCGGAATATCTGGCATGGGTGCAGGAAAACGAGTACGCCGCCCACCCGGATGGGGAGCGCAGGAGCGATTTCTGCAACAGGGTGTGCAAAACGCTGGCCGACCTCATTGACAAGGCCCTTGCCGAAGGGCAGGAGCGGTTGGTCATCGTGGCCCATGGCGGCACCCAGATGGCCGCACTGGAGCGGTTTGGCGTGCCCCGCCGCAGCTTTCACGACTGGTGCGGCCCCAACGCGGGCGGCTATGTGCTGGATGCCCGGGACTGGCCGGAGCAGCATATCCTGCACCTGGTGGAGACCGTGCAGTACACAAAGGAGAACGGATGATGGAACAGGGCTTGCTGCATCTTTACTGGGGCGACGGCAAGGGGAAGACCACCGCCGCCATGGGCCTTGCCCTCCGCGCACTGGGCAGCGGCAAACGGGTGGTCATCGTGCAGTTCCTCAAGGGCGGGCAGAGCGGCGAGATCCCTCTGCTGGCCCAGCTGGGGGCAAAAATCTTCCGGGGCAAGGGCGGGCAGAAGTTCGTGTTCCAGATGAACGAAGTGGAAAAGGCCGCTGCCCGGGCCGTGCAGAACGAAAACCTGACCGCCGCACTGGCCGAGCCTGCCGACCTGCTTATTTTAGATGAAGCCGGTTCAGCCTGGGAGCTGGACATGGTGGACAAAGACCTGCTCCGGCGGGCCGTTCTGGAGCGTCCCGCCGCGCAGGAATGCGTGCTGACCGCCCACAAGGCTCCGCAGTGGATGCTGGATGCCGCCGACTACTCCACTGAGATGAAATGCCGCCGCCACCCCTACCAGAAGGGCATCAAGGCGCGCAAAGGCATCGAATACTGAAAAATGCCCGGAGAACCGCAGCTTTCAGCGGCCCTCCGGGCATTTTTGTGTTTACTGTTTTGCGATGATATCACGGCTGGCCGCCAGCAGGCCAAGGGCCAGCGCAGCGCTCAGGATGTCGGCCACAGCCTGAGCCATCAGCACGCCCTGATACTGGAACAGATGTACGCAGACCACCAGTGCCAACAGAAACACCACGCCCTGACGGCTGATGGAGAGCAGGAAGGACGGTATGATTTTACCAGTTGCCTGGAACAGCACCGTGAGCAGGAGCACCACGCCGCCAAAGGCTGCGGTGTAGACCTGCCAGCGGAGCATCTGCGCACCAGTGGCAATCATCCCGGCATCCTGCACGAAGAGCCGCATCAGCGCCCCGGAATTCAGGCAGAGGATGAGGGACAGCACCGCGGCAATGGAGACGAGGAAGGTCAGACAGAAGCGGATGAGCTTGCGCATCACGTCCCGCTTTTTTGCGCCGTACAGGTAACCGAACAGTGGGATGCCGCCGAACGAGAAGCCAACCAGCACCAGCTGGGCGATCATGCTCACCTTGCTGGCAATGCCCATGGCGGCAATTTTATCGTTGCCGTAGGGCAAGAGGAACTGGTTCATCACAATGACAGTCAGGCTCTGCATCAGGTTGCTCAGCGCGGCAGTAACACCCACGCCCAAAATCTGCTGCAGCTCCCTGCCCGTGACGTGGCACTGGGATAGCTTGACAGACAGGCAGCGGCTCTTTTTGTGGAGCAGCCACAGGAAGTACAGGTCGCTGCACAGGTAGCCCACAATGGTGGCAATGGCCGCACCCCCTGCGCCCCAGCCCACTGTGGTGATGAGGATGGGATCGAGGATGATGTTGATGACCGTGCCGCCGATGCTGCCGATCATGGACTGGGTGGCCATGCCCTCGCAGCGGACGAGGTTGGAATGGATAAAGTTCAGCACCGTGGCCGGGGCACCAATGGCCAGCACGGTGTAATAGGCCTGTGCGTGCGGCATCGTCTCAGCAGTCGCACCCAGAATGCCCAGCAGCGGGACGCGGAACAGCATCATCAGGGCTGCCAACACCACGCCCGTGGTCAGGGCCACATAGAAGCAGAACGAGCTGACCCGGCCGGTGCCCTCACGGTCGTCCTGTCCCAGCAGGCGGGAAATGAGTGAGCTGCCGCCCTGGCCGTAGATGTTGCCGAAGGCCATGAGGGCTGTGAACACCGGCGCACAGAGCGAAACACCCGCAATCAGAGCCGTATCGTTGGACTGCGCAATGAAAAAGGTATCGGCAAGGTTATACACCACGCTCACCATCAGGCCGAACACCGAGGGCAGCGCCATCTTGAAATAGGTGCGGTACAGATGATCGAGATCAAAAATAGAATCCATTGGTTTTTCCTCCACTTTCGTCCCTATTATAAAGGTTTTGCTTGCATTTGTTTGTGACACATGGCACAATGAAATAAAAGAAATGAGGTGAACTCATGCAGGAAATTCGTGACCCAGCCTGTCTGGAAACGCTGTACCGGAAGCTGGAACTTTCCTCCCGGACCAGAACAGCAAAACGCCCGCGCAGGAGCTTTCCTGTGCGGGCGCTGCATTTCCTTTTGTGTTTTACCGCACCAACAGCAGCAGCCAGGCGGATGCCACAGCCTGCAGGATGAGCCAGCGGGCCACGACCTGCTCATCGCTCCAGCCCAGACGCTTGCGCACATGGTCGTGCAGCGGGGTCAGGGTGTTCTTGAGGATGGAGATGTGCAAGAACCGCTTGAAGCTGATCTTCAGGATGCCCAGGCTGCCGTCCACGATGAACACCAGCGCGGCCAGCAGGAAGGCGAAGGGATGGCTGCTCTTGAGGGCAAGGACGGCCAGGAAGAAGCCCATGGCGCGGCTGCCCGCGTCACCCATCAGCAGGGTGGAAGGCTTGGCGTTCTGCCACAGGTAGGCCAGCAGGGCACCAATGAACACGATGCCTGCGGTGGTGTAATCCCCCAGTTCCTCCCAGTAGGCCAGCAGGAAGGTGCCGATGCTGACCACGGCAAGGCTGGCGGAAAGGCCGTCCACGCCATCGGTGCAGTTGACCACATTGATGCTGGCCCAGATCAGGATGACGATGAGCAGCAGGTAGAGCGGATAGGCAATGGTGAAAGTAGTGCTCAGGAAGTTGACGCTCGTGCCGTTGAAGTTCAGGTAGGTCACGCCCGCCACAACGGCGATGACCAGATCGATCAGGCCCTTTTTGTACTCGTTCCAGGCAGTCTCGGCGGCATCGTCAAAATAGCCGGAGAGCATGGACGCAATGAGCAGGACGGTGTAAATGACGTACTCTGCTTTAAAGGGCACCACGGCCAGCGTGACCAGTGCGATGCAGAGCACAAAGATGAGGCCGGAACCCCGGGCCTTGCCCTTGGAGAGTTCGCCATTCACGGCAAACGCGCGGCCATGGTCGTGGGGGAGCTTATCGTGGAACACCGAGTCCATCAGCGCGGTCAGCGCAAATGCAAGCAGAAAGCCCAGCGCATCCACGGTGCGCGGGTTGCCAGAAAGCAGTTGAAGCATAGTTTTTTTCCTCTTTCCCGGAGCGGCAGAGGCCGTTCCTGTTCTTTCACGGCTGGATACAAATGAAGTGTATCACGCCCGGGCCAAAAAATCAATCTCCGGGGCAATGGCTACCCCATGGGCTGATGGGTTGACATTTCTCGCCCCCCTGTCTATAATGGGAGGACAAACGCCCTTTCGAGGGTATTTTTTTGTCTCACAGGAAAATCGGAGAAAAAGGAGAAGACATGAAACTTTCACTTGAACAGCTTTCGGCCCGGATGCGGCAGGGTGAGACCATCCCCTCCCGCCAGACGGCCCAGGTGGCTCTGGCGCTGAGCATCCCCTCCATTCTGGAGCAGCTGGTGGTCACTGCCATGGGATACATCGATGCTGCCATGGTGGGCCACATCGGTGCAGAAGCTACTGCTTCCATCGGCATCGTCAGCTCCAGCACCTGGCTGCTCCACGGTGTTCTGGTGGGCCTGTACACTGCCCTCTCCATCCAGATCGCCCAGTATCTGGGAGCCGACCGGCAGGATGATGCCCGCAGCGTACTGCGGCAAGCCATGCTTTTCAATGTGATCCTGGGCGTGGGTGCCGCCCTCTTCGGCCTGGGCATCAGCCCCTTTCTGCCGGGGTGGCTGGGAGCTGACCCCTCCCTGCGGGCAAACGCCACAGCCTACTTTGCCATCTGGTCAACGGCGCTGCCCTTCACCATGGCCATGGGCATGTACACCTCCATCCTCCGGGCGGCAGGCAACGCCCTGATCGCCAGCCTCATCAGCGTGCTGGTCTGCGTGCTGGATGCCATCTTCAACTTCTTCCTCATCAACCCCACCCGGACGCTGTGGGGCATCACCGTCTGGGGTGCCGGGCTGGGTGTGCCCGGCGCAGCCCTGGGCACCGCCCTGGCCACCGTGGTGGGCGGCCTGCTGGCTTTGGCCATCCTGCTGCTGCGGGAAGGCCCCCTCTGCATCCGGAAGCCCGCTCCCTGGAAGATCACCCGCTCCTGCCTGCGGAACCTGCTGTGGGTCGGCGGTCCCCTGGCGGGAGAACGTGCCGCCATCTCTCTGGCGCAGGTGGTGGTGGTGCGCATCGTGGCCGGCCTGGGTACCGTGGCCATTGCCGCCAACAGCCTGGCTGTCAACGCCGAGGGCTTGTGCTACATGGCAGGCTACGGCATCCAGAGCGCAGCCGTCACCCTCATCGGCCAGGCCGTGGGTGCCAACCGAAAGGATATGGCCAAGCGGTTTGCCTGGCTGTGCACCGGCCTTGGCATGGGGGTCATGGCCCTTTCCGGCGTTGGCCTGTGGATCTTTGCCCCCACCCTGATGAGCCTTTTCACCACCGATGCGGCTGTCATCGCTCTGGGTGCTCAGGTTTTGCGCATCGAAGCCTGGGCCGAGCCCATGTTCGGTGCCTCCATCGTGGCCAGCGGTGCCATGCAGGGTGCGGGCGACAGCACCTCCTGTTTTGTGCTGAACATATTCAGTATGTGGTGCATCCGGCTGACACTGGCGTTCCTGCTGGCTCCCCGGCTGGGCCTGATGGGCGTTTGGGGTGCCATGTGCTGCGAATTAAGCATCCGGGGCCTGCTGTTCCTCATCCGCCTTGCCCGGGGCAAGTGGCTGGAAAAGGGCGCGCTGTCTTAAATCGAATCGATAAAAGCAAAAAAGAAAGGACGCTCTCGCGTCCTTTCTTTTTTGCTGTCACTCACTTCCGGCCATGCAGGATGGGAGAGAGCGGCTTATAGATCAACATGCAGAGCAGGGCATCCAGCAGGCCCTTGACCAGAGTGAAGGGCATATTGAAGATGATCAGGCACTTGATCAGGCTGTTTGCAGAGGGCAGGATGGCCTGATACATACCCAGGATGGCTTCCATCGGCATGTGGTAGAACTTGACGTAGGCCGGGTAGGTGATGAAGTAGTTGGACGGCACACTGAACAGGGCCATGGCCACGGCACCGGCCACTGCGCCGATGATGGCGTTCTTGCGGCTCTTGTGGTGCTTGTAGAGGTAACCGGCCAGTGCGGAGAACACCGCACCCAGCATGAAGTTGCACAGCTCACCCACCAGCGCGGTAGAGGTACCCTTGATGACCACATGGAGCAGGTTCTTCATAAAGCTGATGATCACACCGTACACCGGGCCAAGGGCAAAGGCACCCAGCAGAGCGGGCAGGTCGGAGAAGTCCATCTTGACGAAGGACGGGATGAGCATCGGGAGCGGGAACTCGATGAACATCAGGATAAAGGCCACCGCGCTGAGCATGGCGGCAACGGTCAGGTTGCGGGTCGTGTTTTTCTTCATGGTAATATCCTCCCGGGGCGTTCTGGCCCCAAATCGTAGATTGGAAAGCCCCTTTCGCATGGTTCGGAACCGGGAAGACAATCAAAAACGCGCCCTGCCGCAGCAAACACTGCAACCCCGCCCTGAAACGAACTTTCTGGCCAAGAGTATAACGCGGCTGCTCCGCCTTGTCAACCCCTTTTTTATTTGCCCTGCACGGGCCGGATATGGTATACTGTGGGACAGAATGTTACAATTTCTGATACAAGGAGCTTTTTGCCATGATTTTTACCGTTCGTGACCTCGGGTTCGAGATCGGGCCTTTTTTGCTGGAGGGCTGGTGGGCGCTGGCTGCCCGGGCTGTCTGCGCCGCTGTCATCGTTTTTGCGGGGCTTCTGGTCGGTTGGCTGCTGCGCCGGAAGATCTTTCCCGCTCTGCAGGCTCGCAGCTGGCACTTTGCCGCCACGCCCATCCTCCTGCGCAGCTTACAGAGCCCTTTGGCGCGGATGGCCTTTTACAGCGGCCTGTACCTGGCCCTGACCAGCCTGCCATGGGCCATTCCGGGCCTGACAAAGTTTCTGTTCACGGCCTATAAGATCGTAACGACCCTCCTGTTCTGCCAGGGCCTGTACAATGCTTCTGAGGTAGCCGACCTGCTGCTGGCCTCCTGCAGCCCGGAGATCCGGAGCAACAAGACCCTGCGCTCCCTGCTGGACACCACCTACAAAGTGCTGGTCATCATTCTGGGTGTTGCCACCTGCGCGCAGATCGTCGGCTTCCCCATCGGCAGCATCGTAGCCGGTGCTGGTCTTGTTGGCCTGACCATCTCGCTGGCCGCGCAGGAAAGCGCCAGCAACCTGTTCAGCGGCATCGTCATCCTGCTGGACAAACCCTTTTCCATCGGCGACTGGATCACCGTGGGCAATGTGGAGGGCGAGGTCATCGATATCAACTTCCGCTCCACCCGTATCCGCTCCATGGACCACAGCGTGGTCATTATCACCAACAGCCAGATCTGCGCCTCCACTGTCCAGAACGCGGCCCTGCGCACCATGCGGCCCTATAAGTTCACACTGGGTGTCACCTACGGCACCACCCGTGCCCAGCTGGAAAAGCTGATGGCTGACCTGCAGGCCATGCTGGACAACAGCCCTTACACCAACAAGGGCACCAACATCGTCCGGCTGACCAGCTTTGGCGATTCCAGCATCAACATCCTCATCTCGGCCTACCTGACCACCAATGTCTATGCCACCTTCCTGCAGCAGCAGAATGATCTGAACCTGAACATCATGGACGTGATGCAGGCAGACGGCGTGGACTTCGCCTTCCCCTCCACCAGCGTCTACATCGAAAAGAATTGAGCATACCACAACGCCCCCTGTGTGCCTGCTGCGGCGCACAGGGGGCGTTTTTATCATACGTCATTCCCGGGTCCTGATCTCGATCGTTCTGCCGCCAAGATTTTCATAGACGCGGTGGGAGACGGAGAGCACCGTGCGGCCCGCGGAGGCACGGCGCAGAGCCTCCAGCACGCGGGCCTCGGTTTCGGCATCCAGATTGGCGGTGATCTCATCCAGCAGCAGCACGGCGGGGTCTGCGGCAGCGGCACGGGCAATGGACAGCAGCTGCCACTCGCCCTGCGAGAAGATGCCCTCGGTGCAGACGGTGTCATAGCCCTCCGGCAGAGCCCGGATGGCAGCATCGATCCCGGCCAGTGCAGCGGCAGCCCTTGCCATTTCCCCGGTGATCTGCGGGTCTCCCAGCGTGATCTGTTCCAGCACGGTGCCCGGCACGCGGGAGAAATGCTGTTCCACACAGCCGATGCAGGTGCGGCGCTCCCGGTCGGTGATGTCCCCCACCTTCACGCCGCCGATGGTCACCGTACCGGACTCCGGCTGATACAGGCCCAGCAGGAGCTTGAACACGGTGCTCTTGCCCGCACCGGTGCGGCCCACCAGCGTGACCTGCCCGCCCTGCTTTACCGTCATGGAGAAATCACTCAGGACGGGCTTTTCGCCAAAGCCGAAGGTCACATGCGCAAGCTCCACATCCCCGCGCGCAGCGGTCCGGCGCTCGGCAGGGATCGTGCGCTCCGGCTGAGCGAGAAAGGCATCGATGCGCTTGACACCCGCCATGGCCGACTGGATGGTCTGGATCTCCATGCCCAGGCTCTCAATGGGGGCGAAGATGCGGGAGATGTAGTTGATGATGGCCACCGAGGTGCCCACCGACATGCCGAACAGGGTCAGAAGCTGTGCGTTCCCCGAAGCGGAGAGCAGCATCACGATGCCGACCACAACGGCATTCAACAGCAGCACCACCGGCGAATAGACGGCATCATAAAAATTGGTGCGCTCCATGGCGGCATAGCTGTCACCGATGCACCGGTCATACCGGCGCTCCATGTAATCCTCCAGCCCCAGCGCCCGGATGGTGCGGATGTTGTGCAGGGTCTCGGGCACCTGCCCGGAGACTGCGGCGACCGCGCGGCGGTTGTCCAGCTGCGCGGCCAGCATCCGCTTCTGGACATGACGGGTGAACACGGCAAACAGCGGCAGCACCAGCAGCAGGATCAGCGCAAGGCCGGTGTTTTTCACCGCAATGACCCCCATGATGGAGACGATGCGGCAGGCATCTGCCGCCATGCTGATGATGCCGGAAGTAAACAGGGCCTCCACCGTGTCCACATCGCCCGAAAAGCGGGCGGCCACCTCGCCGGGGTTCTGCTCTGCCAGTGTACCGGCGGGCAGGCGGCTCAGCTTCCGGGACATCTCCGAGCGCAGGGCATGGGTCATCCTCTGGCCAAAGAGCACCAGCAGGCTTTCCTGCGCCGAGGTGAGCACGCCTTCCAGTGCAAGGCTGCCGAAGTAGAGCAGCACGGCCAGAAAGGACAGCGGGAGGCCCGCGGTCAGACGGTCGATGACCCGGGCCAGCAGCAGGGGCGGCAGCAGGGATGCCGCCACCGAAGCTGCCACACACAGCACCGTGCCCACCGTGAGAAGGCGGTGCGAAGCCGCTGCCATCCGGACGGCAGCAAACACGCCGTGATCATTTTTCTTTTTCATGCGCCCTCTCCCCCTTTCAGGCCGGTCTGGCTTTCGTACAGCTGGCGGTAGACCGGAACCGCTGCCATCAGCTCCCCGTGGGTGCCAACGGTGGTCCTGCCGCCCTCCATAAAAATGATCTGCTGCATCTGCGGAAAATGGTACAGCCGGTGGGAGATCAGGAACACCACCTTATCCCTGGCATACGCCTGCAGCTCGGCAAAGATCGCATCCTCGGTGCTGCGGTCCAGTGCCGAGAAGGGGTCATCCAGCACCAGCACCGGGCGGGGATGGGCCAGCGTCCGGGCCAATGCCAGACGCTGTGCCTGCCCGCCGGAAAGACGGGTGCCGCTGGGGCCGATGACGGTATCCACACCGTTTTCCATGGCCAGCACTTCGCCGTCCAACGCGGCGGCAGCAAGCCACGGCATGGCATCCTGTTCGCTGCCGCAGAGGACATTATTCTGCACGGTGTCGGCGCTCAGTTCCGGGTCATGGCCCAGATACCCGACCGTGGCGGCGATCTGGCGCGGGGTCAGGGCGGAAAGCTCCCTGCCGCCAAAGCAGACCGAGCCTTGATAGGGCGCTTCGCAGAGGAATACGCGGCCAAGGGTGGATTTTCCGCAGGCGACCGGGCCAGTGATGCCAATGATATCGCCGGGGTGGGCCGTCAGGCTCAGGCCGGAGAAGACAGGCTCTTCGCCATAGGAGAAGGCGAGTTCTTTCAGCGTCACCTCCTGTGCCGCCGGGATCTGCAGGGCATCCAGCTGCTCGGGCGTTTTCATCAGGGGTCTGATGCGCTTCCAGGAGACCTCTGCCTTTTGCACCGCGTTGAAGAGCTTGGCCACCTTGGAGGATTTGACCACCAGCTTGGTAAAACAGGAAAGGAAGGTGGTGAAGGCGGCGATATCCCAGTGGTTCCAGCCGGTGCCCAGCACATTCTTTGCGCCGAACCACAGGATGAAGAGGGTCCCTGCCTCGGATGCCGCCAGATAAAGCGGCGGCAGCGCGGACTGCCACACGTTGCTCCGCACGGCAGTCTTTTCGTAAAGGCTCAGGGCCTCCTCGTATTTTTCCATCCGGGCCTCCTCGCAGCCGTAGATGCGGTAGGTCACGGCATTCCGGGCACGGTCCAGCGTGGCACTGCTCAGGGCACCGGCGGCCTTTTTATAGGCCGCACCGGCACGCTGCACCGGCTTTTTCATCCCTGCCGCGCAGACATAGGACACAGGAGTAAAAAGCAGGCCCAGGATCGCCAGCCGCCAGTCGTACACCAGCAGCATGACCGCATAGCCCGCCAGCGCCACACCGGTGTCGAACACCTCCGTGGTGAACTTGCGCATTCCCTCCACGCAGTCGTCCACATCGGCGATGGCCTTGGTCATCAGCTCACCGGCCCCCTCTTTTTCCAGCGCTGCCCGGCTCTGCCGCACCAGATTGGCGTACAGGATGCCTTTCATCCGGCGGTTGATGTTGTTGGCGAAGCGGCGCACATAAAAGCGTTTGATGAAGCGCGCCGCCTGCACCAGCAGTGTGACTGCAATGTAGGCCAGCACCAGCAGCGCCATTTGGGCAGCAGTCTCACTGCCGCCCAGGATATCCGCCAGGCACTGGGCCAACCGACCCTCGAACCACGGCGCGGCCAGCAGACCGATGTTATAGACAAGGCCCGAAAGGGTCACAAGGAGCAGCGGGAACCACTCCACCCTGAAATAGGAGAGAACCCGGTCCGGGCGGAACGATTTATCTTTTTTCATGGGGCATTTTACCTCCTGTGGGTGTTCCATTCAGTATACCACGGTACAAAAGCATCTGGACAGCTTTGTTCAGAAAAAAGCCATGACAGCAGGAACAAAATGCAAGATCATTGCAATGGTCACTGCTGTCATGGCAATCGGTTTTCTTTGTATGAAAAATGCTCCCATCGGCAGGATCTGCATTGCAGTGGTGTGGGGCTGCCATCTTCTGTATTTCACCTTGCGGGTCAAGACCATCAAGCCCACAGAGCAGACTCAGGAAAGTGCAGAATAGATCCCCCCGGGATACCATCAGATTGCAGGCATCCATGGCCCGCAGGGATAACAGTTACGTTCTTATCGGTTCACGAAATTCAGCACCAGCACGAGCAGCAGCATGTGTACCGGGTAAAAGGCGTAGCAGGCATACTGGAACAGTTTGCTGTGGCAGCCCTGCCGCCCGCGATACAGCCAGATGGGCACCAGCGCCAGCAGTGCAAGCCCCTGCTGACACAACTCAAACTCCATGCCGAACAGCCGGATGGGGTACATCAGCCCGCCCAGAAGCACCACGTTGATCCAGTACAGGGTCAGCGCCTGTCCCAGCAGGCACCACCATTTCCGGCCCCGGAAAATGTAAAAAGCGAACACGGTCAGCACACCGGCACCGTAGTAATCCGTCATGCCCAGCGTTCCCAGCAGCGCCCCTGCTGCTGCCACTGCGGCGCACACCGGCAGCGAGACCCAGAGCTTTTGCTTTTTGCGCACCGTTTCCATCAGATGCACCCCCAGAAGCCCCAGCAGCAGCGTCCAGATCACGTTCTGATGCACCGGGTAGAACCATGTCCCGCCATACATCAGATCAAAGGGCACTTCCGAAAGCAGGGCAAACAACAGCAGCCGCAGTGCATAACGCTTCAGATTTCGGGTATGAAAGTAGCCTTCCACTGTCATAAATGCAAAGATAGGGAACGCCAGCCGCCCGGCACAGGTCAGCCAGTCCTGCGCCGGCAGAAGGGTCGCCCACAGGTGATCCATCAGCATCAGCGCCATGGCAATGATATGAAGCGCTGCTGCACTCAGGTCAATGCAATTTGCGGCAGCGGAACGAATCGGTTTGGTTGACATGATCATACCTCGTCTTTGTCTAAATTCAGTTGCTTTGTCTGGAATACGAACGACTCCCTCCAAGAATTGCAGCCCCGGCAGTTTTTTACCGCCGGGGCTGCAGCACTTCATCGCTTATCCCTCCGGTTTTGCACCGGCCATTTTGGATACGGCAAGCATCCAGGGCAGCTTCTGCCATTTGCTCTGCCTGCAAAATGGGGGATGCAGTGCATCCGCCCCGCAGGCGGAAAAATGCTCCCGCAGCAATCTGCGGGACAAATTCAGAAAGGGTGGCTTGCCTGCCTGCCCATGGAGACGTCAGCACGGTAGCAGGAATGTGAGGAATGGCAAAGGACGGTTTCGGCGAAGAAACGTCTGGCGGTGGCGGAAAAGCCGAACGCAAGATTTTTTCAATGATGCTGGCTCGTAAGGTGAACCGGACCGAAACTTCCTTGCGGAACTGTGCAG
>OHJS01001318.1_pt1 | contig 12697 bp, 11 predicted proteins | sample 1568661 | NCBI WGS metagenome assembly OHJS01 (sample SAMEA3879603, study PRJEB24766) | human gut metagenome | biome: human-associated habitat; feature: feces | place: USA | collected 1985/1987 | reverse complement strand
ACGCGAGTGCCGCCCAAGGCACGAAGCGGATGCTGGGTGCCGCAACCCGGAAGCAGCGGAGGCCATTCCAAATCGTCCTGCTTCAAAGAAAGCTGCTGCAAAATGGCAAGCCTTCGGCGGCAGCTGCGCGGCACATGGAGATGCTGCCGCGCAATGGACTTTTTGCGCTATTTACGACTTTTCGGTGAAAAAAACGGCTGCGGGTTTGATTTTTTGGCCGTTTTCATGTAAACTAAAAGATAACCATGCCCGCGTATTTTTTGCCCGGCAGAACCCTGCAAAACGTGCAACGCATGGGATAAAAATTGCTAAAAATAACGGAGCGTAATGAAATATTATGGCCATCGTAAGTCCTTCGATTCTTTCTGCTGATTTTGGCAAGCTGGGTGCAGACTGCCGCATGGTGCTGGATGCCGGCGCACAGATGCTGCACTACGACGTGATGGACGGGCATTTTGTGCCCAACATCAGCTTTGGCGTGCCGGTGCTCAAAAGCCTGCACAAGGCGCTGCCGGATGCCTTTTATGACGTGCATCTGATGATCAGCCACCCGCTGCAATACGCCGAGCCCTTTATCAAGGCTGGTGCGACCCTGTATAATTTCCATCTGGAGTGCGAAGATGATATTCAGGCCACCATTGATGCCGTGCGCGCGCTGGGCTGCAAGGTGGGTCTGACCATCAAGCCCGGCACCCCGGCCGAGGCGCTGGCCCCGTGGCTGGACCAGCTGGATCTGGTGCTGGTGATGAGCGTGGAACCCGGCTTCGGCGGGCAGAAGTTCATGCCCTCGGCGCTGGACAAGCTCCGCTGGCTCAAGGCAGAGCGGGAAGCACGCGGCCTTTCCTACCTGCTGGAGGTGGACGGCGGCGTGGATGCCGCCACCGCACCCTTGTGCGTGGAAGCCGGTGCCGACGTGCTGGTGGCGGGCAGTGCCGTGTTCGGCGCCGCCGACCCTGCTGCGGCTGTGGGCGCACTGGCCAGCCTGTAAGGAGGCCCGTATATGGATGAAGCTTTGATCCAAGAGCAGGAGCGGCAGCTGCAAAAGACCGGCCGGTACTATAAGCACGTTTTCTGGCTGTGTGTGCCGTTGCTGTGCATGGCCTGCTATTTCTATGGGGCGCGTCCGCTGCTGCTGTGCGGCATCGCCCTGCTTACCGGCAACCTGTGCGACCGTCTGGTGGCGCTGCTGCGCCATCGGGTGTACACCAATAAAGATCTCTCCAACGAGAGCTTCAGCCTGATCATCGCCCTGCTCATGCCCGCCACCGTGGACATCTATGTGCTGGTGGTGGCAGTGCTGGCGGGCGTATTGATCGGCAAGGAGGTCTTTGGCGGCTACGGCAGCTATCCCTTCAACCCCGCTGCCGTGGGCTACGCCGTGGCGGCGGTATCGTGGCCGGAGCAGGTGGTGCGCTACCCGCAGCCCTATACGCCGCTGCCCCTGTGGAACGCCTCCGCTGTGCCGGTGAGCAGCACCATCGAGGATACCCTGCGCAGCGGCGGCATCCTGAACCTGAACGCCCTCGCCGTTGTGCTGGGCGAGTTTGCTGCCCCCATGGGCACCGGTGCGGCGCTGGTCATTCTGGCCTGCGGCCTTGTGCTGTGGACCCAGAAGGACGTGCACATCGGCGCATCGGCAAGTTTTCTCATCACCTGCGGGCTCATCGCCTTTTTCTTCCCGCGTCAGGTGGGTCTGGCGGACAGCACCCTCTTCAGCAGCCTGCTGCCCCGCCTGCAGGGCATCCGGGACGAGCTGCACACCGGTGCGGTGCTGTTCTGTGCGGTGTTCCTGCTCAACGAACCCTACACCTGCGCCCACCACCGGCTCGGACGCATCCTGTACGGCGCCCTGGTGGGGGCTGCCACCATGGGCTTCCGCTATTTCGGCGTGTACGAGACCGGCGTCTGCTTTGCGCTGCTGGCAGTCAACAGCGTGTCCGCGCTCATTGACCGCACGGAGGAGCGGCTGTACCGTTTGCTGCACCGTCTGCCGTCCGAACGAAAGGAGGCTGCGGAATGAAAAAGCGTACTGCGGAACTGATTTTAAAGGACCCCGAAAAGTTTGCCCATCATGACCGTGTGTTCCTGAATAACCCGGTGGTCATGCAGGGCATGGGTCTGGCACCGCTGGTGGTCGTGGCTACCACCGGGCAGAACGGCCTGATGCTGGCGGCGGCGGTGACGCTGCTGCTGGTGCCCTCCCGCGTGCTGGCCTGCCTGCTCAGCCGCCTTGTACCCCTGCGGGACGAGGAGCCTACCCCGGAGCAGCTGCAAAAAAAGCTGCTGCCCCGCGCACTTTTGTACGCAGCCAGCGCCGCTGTGGTGTACCTGGCGGCATATCCCATTCTGAACTTTGTGTTCGGCACCGGTCTTTTGAACCTTGGCATCTACCTGCCCATGCTGGTGGTGGAGCCGCTTCTGACCTACCGCTTCGGCCGCGTGCAGGAGACAGTGCACAAGGCCGTTTCCAAGGGCGTGCGCATCACCGTGGGCTACGCGCTGCTGCTGCTCGTGGTGGGCGTGGTGCGCGAGTGGCTCAGCCTTGGCACCGTGTTCGGTGCCCCGGTGGGGCGCTGGGCGCTGCTGCCGCTGGCTAAGATGCCGGCAGGCGGCTTTATCGTGCTGGGCATCCTGTGCGCCATCTGGCGCGCTGCGGCTGCAAAGCGCAAGGAATATCTGAAAAGGGAAGCACGGGATACCCTGACCGTGCACTACCAGAAGGAGGGGAACCGCGAACCGTGAAGGAAGTTGTAAGCAGCTCGGCAGTGTTTTTCAGCTATGCACTGCTGGCCATTTTTGCACAGAACGCTGTCTTTACCCGTGCACTGGGCGTGTCCCGCATGGTGCAGCTGGTGGGGGACGACCGCACCAGCAGCGCGTTGTTCGGCATGATGCTGTGCATCACGCAGGTGCTGGTGGCGCCGGTGGCTTTTCTTGCCGGGCGGTTCATTGCCCCGCTGGATAACCGCGCCCAGCTGCGCCCGCTGGTGTATATTGCCAGCATTGCCGTGGTGTGTCTGGCGGAGCATCTGGTGCTGTGGCTGCTGCGCAGCCTGCCCCGCCGCGCCCAGCTGCTGCGCATCGTGCCGCTGGCCGCGCTGAACAGCGGCGTGCTGGGCACGGTGCTGGTGGAGCGCACCCAGTCCTTTACCCTTGGCCAGAGCCTTGGCTTTGGCCTTGGCAGCGGCCTTGGCTATGTGCTGGCGGTGCTGCTGGTCACCGAGGCGCGCCACCGCCTGCGCAGCAAAGCGATCCCCAAAGCATTCCGCGGCCTGCCCATCACGCTGGTGTATATCGGCGTGCTGGCGCTGGCAATCTATGGCTTTACCGGACATTCCGTCATCCTGTAATGCAGACAGGGAGGAAAAGATACCATGGCTAAGTATAAACGTCAGAAGGTCAAGCATTATCACCGCAGCTTTTACAGCCGTGAAATGCGCGTCAAGCGCGGCATCGGCATTGCGGTGCTGGTAGTGGCAGTGCTGGCAGCAGCATGGTTTGCCGCACCCCATGTGCTGGATTGGGCCACCCACACCTGGTATACCGTGGTCAAGGACCGGGACTTGGAGGCCGAAAGCGCTTCCCGCGCCGAGGCAGCAGCCTCCTCTGCTGCGGCAAGCAGCGCTGCCGCCTCGCAGGCAGCGTCTGAACCGGAGCCGGAAGAGGAAAAGCCGCTGGACGGCAAAGCCATCACCGGCGGCAGCTGGGCAGAGCTGGACGTGACCGCCCTGACCGATGATGCCGCCATCCGCGCCGCCGCCCGACAGCTGAAGCAGCAGGGCGCAGACTACGCCCTTGTCACTCTGAAAGACGCCGCTGGCACGGTGTACTACGCTTCCGGGGTGGCAGCCGCTGCCCAGAGCATCACCGAGAACCCGGTGGATGCGGCCAATATCGCCGCCATCCTGCGGGAGGAGGGCATCATCCCGGCGGCGCAGCTTGCCGCCTTTACCGACCCGGTGTCGGTGTACACCGACCGCAGCATGGGCGTGCACTACGATGGAAACAGTCTCTGGCTGGACAACGTCAGCGCAGCCAAGGGCGGCAAGGCGTGGATGAACCCCTTTGCCGCAAGTGCGGTGCAGTATGTCGGCGACCTCATTGAGGAGGTGCAGGGCATGGGCTACGAGCAGGTGGTGCTTACCGGGGTGCAGTTCCCCAACATCATCACGCGCAAGCAGGACTTCGGCGCTTCCGGCGGCAAGAGCCGGGAAGGACGCGCCGCCCAGCTGACCGCTGATATCGCCGCATGGCAGACCCGCTTTGCAGGCAGCGTGACCCTGTGGGTCAGCTACCCTGACGCACTGTGCACCGCTGCCACCGATGCCCTTGGCACCACCGGTATGTCTCTTGGTATGGAAAATCTGCTGGTCACCAGCAGTGCCGCGCTGGATGCGGACAGCCGCGCTGCGCTGGAGCAGGCCGCTGCCGACGCCGGTGTGCAGCACATTGTGGTGCACGACACCACAGCATTCCGCTGAGAAGCGGCTTTTATAAAGAGGGGAGGAAACGACTATGAAACCGACTACCTGTTTTGCACCCGCACACATCCTGCTGCCTTCGGAGCAGGTGCCGCTGGAGCAGTGGGGCTGCATCGCCTGTGACCAGTTTACCAGTGACCGCAGCTATTGGCAGCGGGCAGAAAAGACCGCTGCAGGCGCACCCAGCACCCTGAACCTGATCCTGCCGGAGGTGTATCTGGAGGACGGAGACGCCGACGCGCGGGTGGAAAAGATCCACGCCACCATGCAGGATTACGCCAAAAATGTGCTCACCCGGGCGGTGGATGGCTTTATCTATGTAGAGCGCACCGAGCAGAGCGGCCGGGTGCGGCAGGGTCTTGTAGGGCGTGTGGACTTGGAAGCTTACAGCTACCGCCGGGGCGAAAAATGTACCGTGCGCCCCAGCGAGTGCACGGTGGAAAGCCGCATCCCGCCCCGCATGAAGGTGCGTACCGGCGCTGCGCTGGAAACGCCCCATATCATGATGCTGGCGGACGACCCGGACTGCACCCTCATCGAGCCCATTGCCGCCCACAAGGACAGCCTGCCCAAGGTGTACGAGGGCGAGCTGATGCTGGGCGGCGGCCATGTGGCAGGCTGGGCGGTGGAGGACCCCGCCCTCATCGCACAGATCGAAAACGCGCTGACCGTGCTGGGCAGTCAGGAGGAATTTGACAAGAAATACCCCGATGCCACCCGCCGCGACCCGCTGACGCTGGCCGTGGGCGACGGCAACCACTCGCTGGCTACCGCAAAAGCCTGCTGGGAGGAGCTGAAAAAGACTCTGACCCCGGAGCAGGCAGAGAACCACCCCGCCCGCTGGTGCTTGGCAGAGGTGTGCAATGTGCACTCCCCGGCTATTGAGATCGAGCCCATCCACCGGGTGCTGTTCAACGTGGACTGCGCCACCGTACTGCTGAGCCTTATTACATGGAGCGATTCCAACATGGCAGGCTGCTGCTTTGGCGGCAGCAAAAAGCAGCCTTTTACGCTGGCGGGCCCCCACATGGCCAATGTGCTCAGCTTTGAGGACCCCACCGAGCCGCTGACCGTGGGCACCATCGACGATTTTATTTCGGATTATATCGAGCGCCACCCGGAAGCAAAGGTGGACTATGTGCATGACGAACCGGCTGTGCGTGCGCTGTGCAAGCAGGGCGCAGTGGCGTTTTTGATGCCGCCTTTCGCCAAGAGCGACCTGTTCCGCGGCGTCGTGATGGGCGGCGTGCTGCCCCGCAAGACCTTCAGCATGGGACACGCGGAGGAAAAGCGCTACTACATCGAGTGCCGGAAGATCACAGAATAATAGGAGAACCATGACATTTAAAGAATTGAATCTGTCCGCCCCGCTGCTGCGCGCTGTGCAGGAAGCGGGCTACGAGACCCCCTCGCCCATTCAGGCAGCGGCCATCCCGCCGGTGCTGGCAGGCCGGGATCTGATGGGCTGCGCCCAGACCGGCACCGGCAAGACGGCGGCTTTTGCGCTGCCCATGCTGGACCGGCTCACCGCCAATGCGCCCCGCCGCAAGGGCGCTGTCCGTGCGCTGATCCTGACCCCCACCCGGGAGCTGGCCTTGCAGATCGGCGAAAGCTTTGAAGCCTACGGCAAGTACCTGAAATTGCGCAGCACCGTCATCTTTGGCGGCGTGGGGCAGGCTCCGCAGGTGGAAGCGCTGAAAAAGGGCGTGGACATCCTCATCGCCTGCCCGGGACGGCTGAACGATTTGATCGGGCAGGGCTTTATCGACCTGTCCGCACTGGAAATTTTTGTGCTGGACGAGGCCGACCGGATGCTGGACATGGGCTTTGTCCATGACGTGAAAAAGGTCATTGCAAAGCTGCCCGCCCAGCGCCAGAACCTGATGTTCAGTGCCACCATGCCCGCCGAGATCGAGCAGCTGGCTGCCGGCATCCTGCACGACCCCGCCTTTGTCAAGGTGGACCCGGTGTCCAGCACCGTGGACCGCATCCAACAGAGCCTGTACTATGTGGAAAAGGGCAACAAGAAGCTCTTGCTGCCGTGGCTCATCAAAAATCTGCAGCCGCCGGTGGTCAATGCGCTGGTGTTCAGCCGCACCAAGCACGGCGCGGATAAGATCGCAAAGGACCTGACAAAGCAGGGCATCCCCGCCGCCGCCATCCACGGCAACAAGAGCCAGACTGCCCGCGTCACCGCGCTGGAGGATTTCAAGTCCGGCAAGACCCGGGTGCTGGTGGCCACCGATATCGCTGCCCGCGGCATTGATATCAGCGAGCTTTCCCATGTGTTCAACTACGATCTGCCCGAGGTGCCGGAGACCTATGTGCACCGCATCGGGCGCACCGCCCGCGCCGGTGCGGACGGCACCGCCGTCAGCTTCTGCGCCCCGGAGGAGCAGGAGTATCTGGCAGGCATTGAAAAGCTGAACCGCCGCAAGATCCCGGTGGTATCCGGCCACCCGTGGGACGGCGTGCCCGCCCCGGTGCGCCCGGTGCTGCCCGTGCGCGGCAAAAAGCCCCGCCCCGAAGCGGAAAACTTGGCCGAAGCGCCGAAAAAACAGGCCGAAACTGCGCCCGCAAAGGCTGCAAAGGCAGCTGCGCCCGTGCCGAAGCAGGAGCCGAAGGCTGCAAAGAACGCGGTGCCTGCAAAACCGAAAAAAGAGGAAACACTGATGCAAGACAGCAACGCAAAGCGCGGGGTCCGCAACGACCGCCGCGCCAACAACCGGGGCGCAAACGCCCCCAAGGAAGCGGCAGCGCCCGCCGCGAGAATGCCGCCCCCGCCCGGGGCAGCAACGCCCAGCCCAAGTTTGACCCCCATTTTGTCAGCGCCCCGGAGGCTACTCCGCTGCGCCCGGCACGCAAGACCCCTGCCGCTCCGGCAGCATCTGCCATCCGCAGCGCACAGGAGCTCCAGAATAACCAGAACGCAAACCGCAGCGGCAGCCGCCGCAACGACCGCAGCGACCGGGGTGAACAGCGCAATGCCCGCCCTGCGGCCCAGAGCAATAACGCCCGCCCTGCCCGCAGCGAGCGCGGCAATGCCGGTAGCCAGAGCCGCACCGGCAGCGCACCCCGTGCCCCCAAGGCCGAGCCTGCCCGCCGCGGCCGCAATGCCGCCGCCCGGGACGAGGACCCGGGGCTGATGCTCATCAGCCGCCGCCCGCCCCAGCAGAAGTATACCAGCTTTGAGGAGTATATGGACGCCCACGGCGGTGCCACCGCACCCATTGAGGATCACAGCGAAGAAGTATGAGCCGGAACGAAGCCTTTACCCCGTGGCGGTGCCCCCTGTGCGGCGGTGCGTTGCAAGGGGAGAACGATCTGAAATGTGAAAAAGGCCACTGTTTTGACCGCGCCCGGGAGGGCTACTGGCATCTTTTGCCGGTGCAGAGTATGCGAACCAAAGCCCCCGGGGACAGCAAGGAGATGGTAGCTGCCCGCCGCGCCTTCCTGAACGCCGGATATTACGGCATCTTCGGGCAGGCGCTGGGGGAGCTGTGCCTTGCCCACGGCGTGCCCGCCGCGAAGGACGCCCCGCTGCATCTGCTGGATGCAGGCTGCGGCGAGGGCTGGTACGACCGCTGCATCGCGCAGCAGTTCGCGGCGGCAGAAAAGCCGCTGCAGCTGGCCGGGTTCGATATCGCAAAGCCCGCGGTGCGGTTGGCGGCAAAGGCGCTGCCCGCCGCGCAGTACGCGGTGGCGTCCAGCTTCAGCCAGCCGGTGCGCACCGGCTGGGCAGACGTGCTGCTGAACTGCTTTTCGCCCTTTGCACAGGAGGAGTTCAGCCGGGTGCTGCGCCCGGGCGGGCGCATGATCTACGTTGTGCCGGGGGCAGAGCATCTGTACCAGATGAAGGCCGTGCTCTACGAAAAGCCCTACAAAAACCCGGTGCAGCAGGTGGAGTACCCGGGCTTCCGCGCCATTGATGAGCGGGAGGTGCAGGGAACCATCACCGTGCCCGCCGCCCAGCTGGAAGCCCTGTTTGCCATGACCCCCTACTACTGGAAAACGCCCCGCGACGGTGCTGCCCGCCTTGCGGCTCTGCCGCAGCTGACCACTACCATCGCTTTCCGCTTTCTGGTGTTTGAAAAGCTGTAATAAGATAAAAAGGACTGCCGTGCAGAGTGCATGGCAGTCCTTTTTTGTACCCATTCTCATGCTTGTTGATTTTCACAAGAACTGACATACTAATATATCAATTTCGCACAAAAACAATAAAATCTATTTACAAGTGCATTGTATTGTGGTACGATTTGTGCGGATTTCGATGGCGTGATACAACTGGAATGTCTATCGGGCCCGGCAGCAGGGCGTTTGCTGCACAGCTTTGGGCGGCTTTGTTCTGCACAAATGAGCCGTCTGCATTTAAAAGGAGAAATGATGATGAACAGAAGAGACTTTATGAAGCTTTCCGCCGCTTCTGCCGTGACCATGGGCGCAGTGGCTGGCATGGCACCTGCATCCTTTGCTGAAAACGCTGGCGTGCACACCGATGCCGAGGTGCAGGCCATGGTGGCAGAGGAACTCCGTCTCTCCCGCGAGGTAGCCTTTTATCCGGCTGCTTTCCGGGGCGATTTTGACAAGTTCTATGTGCTGTTCCACAAGCTGTCCCGCGCTCAGTACGAGAAGGTGGACGGTGCAGCTGTGCCCGGCATCAATGCTTCTCACTACGATATGTGTGTTGCCCTGACCAATGCCCGCAAGGCGCTGCGCCAGATCAAGGACCCCAAGAGCACCGTTTGGGAAATTTGGGGAGATCAGATGGCCGTGGAATCTCCGCTGCCCACCAACTGGGAAAATTGCTACGATAACGAGGGCTTCCGTCCCTTCCTGAACCCGTACCTGCTGCGAGATCAGGGCAAGGTGAAGGGCAACGTGATCATTATTGCAGGCGGCGGCAGCACCCACCGCAACAACGTGGTGGAAGGCTACCCGGTGGCCGAGTTCTTCAACAAGAACGGCTACAACGCCTTTGTGCTGCAGCGCCGCGTCAACCCTTATGCCGCTGTGGATCAGCAGCTGGATCTGGCCCGTGCTATCCGCTACATCCGCCACAACGCCTCTGAAAAACACATCGGCAAGACCGATATCATGATCGCTGTGGGCTTCTCTGCCGGCGGCATGAATGTGATGCAGGTGGTGGCCGACCAGTTCGGCACTACGAATACCCCGGATAAGGTCTACCCCAGCTACGTCTGCGATGCTGTGGACCATGAGAGCGCCGACCTGAATGTGGCGATTCCCATCTACGGCCTGTTCGTCACCGGTCTGAACTTCACGAAGAACCCCAACCTGCCTCCGGTCTTTGGTGTTGTGGGTCAGAAAGATGGCCTGAGTGCGATGATGCTGCCCTCTCTGCCGGAGTGCGCGGATATCTTCAAGGATTTCAGCTTCTATCTGGCACCCGATGCGCCCCACGGTGTGGGTCTGGGCACTGGCACCAAGGGCTATGTGGACTACTACACCCAGATCGCCCAGTGGCCGGATATGGCTGTCAACTTCATCGAGAGCCGTCTGGGGCTGATGGAAAAGAAGATCGACATGGACTCCGTGGGCTTTGCATGGTAAGCTGCCCCGACAGGAGTACCTGAAAAACAACGACCCGCCGCATCTCTTTCAGTGCGGCGGGTCGTTGTTTGTAAAAATGTTATGTATGATACTCCATCCATTTACCCTTCCACGCATACAGGATCATGAGCAATGCGCCCAGACCCCAGCTGACGGGGTAGAGGATGAATACGCCCTCGATGCCGGAGAAGAAGGGCAGCAGGAACTGGATCCATACCACACGGAACAGGCACAGCGAGACCAGCAGCACCACCATGGGCGGGATGCTGGCACCCGTGCCGCGCACGGCACCGGCAAGGCCGTGCAGGATGCTGAGCAGGAAGTAGAACGGACAGAACCACCGCATGGCCAGCTTGCCGTAGGTGACCACGGCCTCGTCGGCGGTGAACAGGTGCAGAATGGCGTCCTGTCCGGCCAATAGCGCCGCGCCGGTGCAAAGGGTGTAGATGACCCCAATAGCAAGGGTGACCCACACCGAGCGCTTTACCCGGTCCAGACGCCCCGCACCGTAGTTCTGCCCCACAAAGGTGGTGGCAGCCATGCTGATGCTGCTCACCGGCAGGATGTTGAAGCCGTCGATCTTCATGTAGGCCGCAAAGCCCGCCATGGCGGCGGCACCGTAGCTGTTCACGCTGGCCTGCACCAGCACGTTGGAAAAGGAGATGACCATGTTCTGGATGCCGGTGGGCAGACCCACCCGGATGATGCGGCCTGCCATTTTGCGGTGCAGCCGGATGGCGGAAAGCTCCACCCGGCAGGCGTCCTCGCTTTTCATCAAAAAGCGCAGGCTCAGCACGCAGGACACCAGCTGGCTTAAGTCGGTAGCGATGGCAGCGCCCGCCACCCCCATCCGCAGCCCCACGATGAACACAAAGTCCAGCACGATGTTGGTCACCGACGCCCATGCCAGATACACCAGCGAGCGGCGGGAGTTGCCGGCGGCGTTCAGGATGCCGGCGGTCATGTTATACACCACGCTGAACAGCACCCCGCCGAAGTAGATGCGGATATAGGTCACGGCATCGGCCAGCACCTCGGCGGGGGTGTTCATGGCCACCAGCAAAGCGCGCCCGCAGGCAACGCCGCCCACCGTCAGCAAAAGCCCCATGACCACCGCAATGGCAAGGGAGGTGTGCACCGCCTCGCGGGTCTCCTTGTGGTCGCCCGCGCCCAGATACTGCGAGACCACCACGCCCGCGCCCACGGCAAGCCCCTGACTGAAGCCGATGAGCAGATAGATGGGCGACCCGCTGGAGCCCACGGCGGCAAGGGCATTGCTGCCCACAAAATTGCCCACGATGATGCTGTCGGCGGTGTTGTACAGCTGCTGCAGCATGTTGCCCAGGATCAGCGGCACCGAGAAGAGCAGGATGCTCTTCCAGATGCTGCCCTCTGTCATCAGCCGTGATTTCTTCTTTTCTTCTAAAATCGTCTGTGCCATAATGTTTCCTTTTTCACGCAAAGCTTCAACGCATATATCAATTGTCATACAGATAAACGATACCTTGTTTCTACCAAAAAGTCAAGCAAAAGCGTAAAAAGGGGCGTTTTCACCGGTTCCGCCCTATTTCCACCCTCTCGCCGCAGGGTCCAGCATCTCGGCGGCAGAGTAGACCAGGGCGTTGCAGACTGCGGCGGCCACGGTGCTTCCGCCCTTGCGGCCCATGGCCGCGATGGCAGGCACGCCGTGGGCTGCACAGGCGGCAAACAGCGCTTCCTTGCTTTCCACCACATTCACAAAGCCCACCGGCACGGCGATGACCAGGGCAGGCCGCAGCCCGGCCTCGATCTCCTCCACAATGGCCAGCAGGGCGGTGGGGGCATTGCCCACCGCAAGGATGGCCCCGGGGTGCTCCTGCGCCGCGCGGTGCATGGAGGCCACTGCCCGGGTGGTTCCGGTCTCGGCTGCGATCCGCGCCACCTCAGGGTCCGCCATGTAGCAGAGGGCACTGCCGCCCAGCCGGGCAAGGGCAGGCTTGGAAATGCCCGAAAGCGCCATGTTGGTGTCGGTGATGATGGGAGTTCCGGCCCGCAGGGCGGCCACACCTGCCGCCACAGCCCCCGGCGTAAAGCGCAGATTTTTCGCATAGTCAAAGTCGGCGGTGGTGTGGATGACCCGCTTGACCACAGCGGCAGTCTCGGGCGGCGGGGTCAGGCCCAACGCTTCCAGCTCTGCCGTGATGATGGAAAGGCTTGTCCGCTCAATGTCGGCGGGCAGATGATGTTGTGGGATCATTGTGCATTCCTCCGCGGGTTCTCCAACCCCATGGCCGCGTAAACGGCATCCAGATCCAGCGCGCCGCGCACGCCATCGGCCAGCAGGTCAAACTGCTGCTGGCGGTACTGCTCCATCGGGATGAGGGCGGCGCTGTCCGGCGCAATGCCCTTGCGCCGGCAGAGCAGGGCCACCAGCTTCTCGGTGAGCTCCCCGGTATCAAACAGGCCGTGCAGGTAGGTGCCGAACACATTGTCCTGCACGCAGCCCTCGGGTGTGCCGTCTGCCAGTGTGCAGAAGGGCACACCCTGCACCTCGGTGCGGCCGGTGTGGATCTGATATCCGGTCAGGGCCGCACCCGCAAAGGGGGCGGCGGTCACGGCGGCAGTGTCCTGGGTGCGGTGCTTCTGGCCGGTAAAGACCGTGCGGG
>OHJS01001311.1_pt1 | contig 12748 bp, 7 predicted proteins | sample 1568661 | NCBI WGS metagenome assembly OHJS01 (sample SAMEA3879603, study PRJEB24766) | human gut metagenome | biome: human-associated habitat; feature: feces | place: USA | collected 1985/1987 | reverse complement strand
ATCCCCATAAACAGCATATTGCGCGACGTCTCGCCCAGTATGCTGTTTAATTTTTTACCGCTTCGTATCTTTACCATGCGTTTCCAGGTAGTTACGTGGAAATAAAGGTAGGTGAAAGGCATGAAGATACCTGCATAGTTCCAGCCTTGGGCAAACCAGAAGGAAAGCAATGTCGCGATGATGCCGAGCCAGAGGTAAAGGTATCTGCCGAAAGGTTCTCCGAAACGGACGATGAGCGTACGTTTTCCGCTGAGGGCATCCTGATCACGGTCGCGATAATTGTTCACAACTAATAAGGTATCTATTACCAGTCCGCTGATGAGCGAAGCAATGATGACGTTTGGGGTGAATGTATATGCCTGCACATAGTATGTGCCGCCTACCGGAACAAAGCCGAAGAATATCAGCACCAGTAAGTCGCCCCAACCTTGATAGGAGAGGACGGTGGTATAAAGGAAGGCAAATATTACGCAGAATACTCCCAGCACAATGAGTTCCCATCCTCCGTGAGGCAGTTCTCCCCAACTTGTGTATAGCAATCCGAGACCGGAAATGCAGGACAGAATGACGATGACACCGATTCCCACTTTCATGGCTCCCGGTGTAATCCAGCCTTGTGCGCAGGCACGTTCCGGACCCAGGCGGTCGGTACCTTTCAGGAAGTCGAAGAGGTCGTTGATGAAGTTGGCGGCGATCTGCATACCGCAGGCAAAGAGCATACACAGCAGAGCGGGAACAATTTTGAATTGTCCGTCGGCAAATGCCAGTGAAGTACCTATCATCACAGGAATGATAGCTCCCGTCAAGGTTTTGGGACGGGCTGCAAGGAGCCATGCATGGGGGGAATTCTGTTTGATCTCTTTCATATTCCGGTTTTAGAAGTAAGTTATCATTTACCAATTTTGTAGCAAAGATACAGAAAATGCCTATCTTTGTATTCGTTTATGATGAATAATGTGCTCACTTGCGATGAATAATATACTTGCCTATGATGAAGAATTTATTTTATATATGTATCCTTTCCTTACTATTCTTTTCTTCCTGTAAGTCGGGTAGCAGTATGTTTTCGTCTTCCAAGTCCGGCTCCGGATATAAAGGCATCAGTCGGGTAAGGACTTATGAATTTACCCATCCCGATGTACCAACTGCTTTCGATGGTTTTCGTATTGCCTTTATATCCGACTTGCATTATAGAAGTCTTTTCAAAGAGAAGGGATTGGCTAATTTAGTCAAGTTGCTCAATAACCAGCATGCAGATGCATTGTTGATAGGTGGTGACTTGCATGAAGGTTGCGAATATGTTCAGCCCCTTTTGGCTGCCCTGTCCGGGGTGAAAACACCAATGGGGACGTATGTCGTACTGGGCAATAATGACTATGAAGCCTGTTATGATGATATTGTACGTGGATTGCAGAAGTACGGTATGCACTTACTGGAACATAAAGTAGATACTTTGAGACGGGACGGAGAAGAAATTTTGATTGCCGGCGTGCGCAATCCTTTCAATTTAAAGAAGAATGGCACATCTCCCACACTTGGACTTTCACCCGATGATTTTGTCATTCTGCTGACGCATACGCCTGACTATGCGGAAGATGTTCCCATTACGAATACCGATCTCGTACTTGCCGGACATACTCATGGAGGACAGGTCACTCTATTTGGCTTGTACGCACCAATCATTCCATCCCATTATGGCAAGCGTTTCCGCACCGGATTGAAATACAACTCGCATCACATACCGATGATTATAACCAATGGCATCGGTACATCCAATAAGAACATCCGACTCTTTGCGCCCAGCGAAGTGGTGATGATTATACTGCATCAGCAGAAAGACTAATACCTACTGATGCAGATGGCATCTTTTGCATGTTCACTCACCGGGTAAGAGTACAATACCCAGCTTCTTCTTGCCATCCATCTTTACTGTTACAGGTTGTTCGAAGTGGACATGCCGCAGATACTTGCTTTCGTGTACGGCCGGTTGTGCATTCAGGAAGTCCTATCATACACGCCATCATTCATAAAGGCATTAATAGTGAAGTAGCCTACACCGAAAGAAGTCAGGTTCTGGAAGAAGTGGGTCCCTTGGCTGGGATCTACGCGATAATTCGTCAATCCGGCTTCCACAATGACGCGGGCGGCACTGATATGTGGCCATTTTACAGGAATACCCAGCCATGTGTCACTGCTACCCCAACGTCCGGGACCAACGAGAACATAGTTCCTGCCTTCATCAAGGAATTGTTGGTTCAGTTTCTCTATTTCCCAGGCAATCTCTTGATTGTGTGATGCGCTGTAATCATCCGTCTTCACATAGATGACATCATAGATATCATTCATAATTCCATGTCCCAGGGAATTGTTGGAGCGAAGCAGTACTTTATCGTCAGGTATGGCTGTCAGATCTTCGTCCAGCATCTCTTTCGTATCTACGATGGGGCGTATCTGCAACAGGTAGAAAGTACCCGATTTGTCCTGTTCCCGACTCATGGTGGCGGCAAATTCTATTTCAACGGGGCGGCGCATTTCCTGTTCACCGTATTTCAGTACCAGTTGCAGTATGCGTGCCAACGGGAAAACGTCGTGTTGCAGGATATTGGCGAAGGTGATGACTTTGCGCCCGCCGGGATATAGACCGTCGCGAATAATCTGGTCGTAGGGATCGTAGGTAGAGGCTATATAATTCAGTGCTCCGTCCTTTTCCGCCTCTTTCACGTGCAGTTTCAACAGGTTGAAGCCGTCGTCCATAGAGAAATCGTGTCCGGCATTACGCAGGTCGAGAGCGTAGAAACGGGTTTGCGTCTCTTTCAGTGCTATTTCCATTTCGCTGGTCTGCAATATCTGATGGGGATGATAGGGAGAGAAGCGGAGTGTCATACCACCGTCTACGATATATTTTCCCAAACCGAGGGCGAGGTTCACAGTACCTTCTTCGGCTTTTTCATCACCGATAGGATAATAGTTCAGCGAGCGTGCCACACCGGACATACTGGGGTAGTAACGGTCACCATATTGGTTGCCGACTACCTCTTGCAGAATGACCGCCATCTTTTCCTGATCGATGACATTGCTTGTGGCCTGCATATATGCTTTACTGTCGCGGAAGTAGACCGAAGCGTACACGCCTTTTATGGCATCGGACAACATACGGAGCATTTCGTATTTATCATCCAGATAGGGGATCATATACGTATTGTATATTCCGGCAAAAGGTTGATAGTGTGAATCTTCCAGCAAAGAAGACGAACGAATGGCAAGCGGAGACTTCACTACATCAAAGAAGGTAAAGAAGTCTTCTACCAGTCGGTCGGGTAACTTCGCTTTCAGGAAGTATCGCAGGATCACATCGTCCTCCGCATCCGAAAGGGCCACCTGATACAGATTGTTTGTCTCCATAAACTCGTCGAAGACATCAGTACAGAGCACTACGGTCTTGGGAATGGCAACGCGGGCGTTATCGAATTCTTCGAATTCAGGGTGATGCTTCACCATATTGTCGATGAAAGCGAGGCCGCGCCCTTTACCTCCCAATGAGCCGTCACCGATGCGGGCGAAGTTGGAGTAGCGGTCGAAACGGTCACGCTTGAACACGGCTACCACACCCTGGTTCTTCATCTTACGGTATTTTACAATTGCTTCGAAGATGATTTTACGGTGGGCGTCCACATCCTGCAAACTGTTCCAGGTGATAGGTTTCAGAAATTCAGCTACCGGGAACATGGCGCGTGAATAGAGCCAACGGCTGACATGGTTGCGGCTGATATGATAAAGGAATGACTCTGCCGGTACGGCAAAAAGGATGTTTTGTAATTCCTTCAGGTTCTTTACACGGGCTATCTCTTCCAGTGTGTCGGGATTGCGGAAGATAAAGTCGCCGAAACCGAAATTGTCCGATACGATGCGGCGCAGGTCTACGTCCATCTTCTTGGAATTCTTATCGATAAAGGCGGCACCATATTTTGAAGCATAAAGCGCATTCTCCGATTCGGACGACTGAATGATGAGCGGTACGAAGGGATCTTCCTTACGGATGGCAGCGCAAAGCTTGATACCGGCAAGTCCGTCCTTTTCACCACGTTCCACACGTGGAAAGCGGACATCGGTAATGACTCCTAATATATTATTTTTGTATTTCTCGTAAATGCCTATAGCTTCTTCATACGTACGGGCCAGTACAATCTTCGGACGTCCACGCATACGCAACGTGCGCTGGTGGGCGTTCAATGCTTCGGTGCTGAACTCTTGGCTCTGTTTCAATACGAACTTATAGAGGTTGGGCAATATGGATGAATAAAAACGGATACCGTCCTCCACAACCAGAATCACCTGCACACCTACTTCATTTACGTCGTGTTCCAGGTTCATCTTGTCCTCTATCAGTTTGATGATAGACACCAGTAGGTCCGTGTTTCCCAGCCAGCAGAAGATATATTCGAAAGGACTCAGGTCTTCGTTGGCGATGCGTTTGGTGATACCGTGGCTGAAAGGGGTCAGTATCACCATAGGAATATGTTCGTAAAGGCTCTTGATGTGTCGCGCCACATCGAAACTGTCGTTATCTCCCGTTCCCGGCATACAGATGATGAGATCGAATGGTACGGTAGAGAGTTGTGCCAAGGCTTCCTCGCAAGTCGATACCTGGGTAAAGCGGGGTGGATAGCGCAGAGAAAGTGAAGTATATTCATTAAAGATTTTTTCGTCAATGCGTCCGTCGTCTTCCAGCATGAAAGCATCATAAGGATTGGCTATCAGAAGGACGTTGAAGATGCGTCGCGTCATCAGGTTAGCGAACTGCGTGTCTTTGAAATAGAGCTGGTTTAATTTAAGCTTGCTGAGCATGGCCTATCACGGTTTATTGGTTTGATGGACAAAAGTAATAGAAATCAAACCTATTTGGATAGTTTTTAAACCACTTTTTTTATATTTGTGTCTAATATTGCATCCGCGAAACCTATAAATGTGTAATGCGGACAGATAATAACGATATTATGATAAAATACATTTTCACCTTACTTATATTTCTCCTTCAATGCTTCACTTTATTTGCCGGTTCGTTTCGTCCCCTGAGTATAAAAGAAGGGTTGAGCAGCCGGCAGGTATTTCAGGTCAGTAAAGATTCTGCCGGTTTTATATGGGCCTATACCCATATGGGGGTAGACCGGTATGACGGCAATGAAATAAAACACTATCAGCTGGACGAAACGGTGGAGTCCAAAGATCATATCCTGTCTTCCACTACCATGACCTGTGATTATTCGGGGAATATCTGGATTGCCTTGAAGAACGGAAAGATATACGCGTACGATAATCGGACGGATGCTTTTCAACTGCGTGTCGATGCATCCGGATATCTTTCTTCTCCGGTCTTGAATAATATCCTTTTTGATGTGGATAACCGCCTTTGGCTGTGTATGTCAACGGGGGTTTACTGTTGGGAAGAAAAGTCCGGCTTATTGCTTGCCGGGTTGAAAGGACAATGCGTCAATTGCATTGTGCAGATAGATGATACTGAATTCTGTGCCGGAACCAATAAAGGTATCTATCGGTTGAAGCGAGCGAATAAAACCGGTTTTTCTTCAGAGGAAGCGATACCTCTTCCCGCGGAAATGCATGTCGAATCATTGTGTGCTTTCGAAGATAAATTATTTGTAGGTACCTTTTCCGACGGGGCTTTTGTCGTGGATAAATCGACAAGGAAGGTGCGGTCTTTCAAAGAGTTCATTCCCCATGTTCCCATTCGCACTTTTGCACAGGCTCCTGATAATACCTTGCTGATAGGAGCTGACGGTGCCGGTGTTTTCCAGATAGACAGAACTACGGAACGGCTTCTGAAGCATTATATCACCAATGAAGATGATGAAAGAAGTCTGAATGGCAATACCGTTTCTGATATTTGTGTAGATGAATTTGGCGGCATTTGGGTGAGTACCTCTACCAATGGCATCAGCTATTTAGACCCCAATATTCCTGATGTAAGGAGAATGAAGCATGAACAGAATAATGCTAATTCCCTGAAATCGGATCATATCAATGTCATATTTCAGGATTCCGAGGGAGATTGCTGGTATGGCACAAACAATGGAGTCAGCCTTTACCGGCACAAACAACGTCAATGGAAGCACTTTCTGGATGGTACGGAGCATGGTTCTAAAGTTGTATTGGCTCTTGCTGAAGATTCAAGAGGAAACATCTGGGTAGGTGGATATGGTATCGGTCTTTATGCTATCCATAAGGGAACAGGCAAGGTGCAAAAGATGGAAAAACGGAAAACCGGTTCGGACAAGGGTGTGGCCACCGATTACATTTATGCTATCCATGCGGAAGGTGATTATCTTTGGATAGGTGGTATTGAAGGCGAATTTACACGCTACAATATGCTGACGGATACTTATACCTATTATCCGATTGATTGTGTAGGAGACTTGAAGTCCGGTAGAGACGGTTCATTACTGATAGCAGGATGTAGTGGTCTGGCTGTTTTCGATAAAGCTACGGGAAAAGCACAGTGGCATCAGAAGTTCGGAGATATTTCCCTGCACTATCCTATCCGATGCTTATTGCAATCTTCATCCGGAGATATATGGCTTGCCACCGACGGAGAAGGATTGGTACGTTTCAACCCTGATAGAGGAGAGGCGCGTGCCTATACTACGGATGACGGTCTTGCTTCCAATTCCATTAATAGCCTGTCGGAAGATAACGATGGCCGTATCTGGTTCAGTACGGAAAAAGAACTCTATTGCCTGGACTTATCAAACGATATTCTGATCAGCGCAAACGATTTTCTGGATATCACCTGGGGATATTATAACCCTAATTCAGCCTTCAAACTGGACGACGGATGCCTTGCTTTTGGTACGGCGGAGGGAGTGATAACCTTTTCTCCTTCGCTGAACTTCGGACAGCATGGCCCTATCGAACTGATACTGACAGATTTTAAATTGCTTTATGAATCGGTGAAGGCGGGTATGAAAGGTTCCCTTTTAAAGACTAATATCAACGACACGCAGAAGATCGGCTTGAACTATAACCAGAATTCATTCTCCATTTCTTTCTCTGCCATCAATTTTACGGCTCCGCACAGAATCAGGTATGAGTATATGTTGGAGGGGCATAATGAAGAATGGGAACATTCCAATTCGGTGCGGAGCGTGAACTATATGGACCTTTCTTCCGGTACATACACATTCCGGTTACGGGCATTCGATAAATATACCGGGCAACAGATAGGGGAGCGCAGTCTGAAGGTGGTAATCAGTAGTCCTTACTGGGTTTCATGGTGGGCATTGCTGTTTTATTTTATATTGCTTTCTGTCTTTGTTTATATCTTTGTGCAGTATCGGAGGCATAAAGCCAATGAAGACCGGGTAAAGGAGAAGATACGTTCCTTTATCAGCATAGCGCATGATATACGCACCCCGATCAGCTTGATAAAGGCACCTCTGAGCGAACTTGAAGCACAGCGGGAACTTCCGGAAGAAAGTAAGAAGACAGTGGCGGTAGCTGTGAAGAATGCCGAGAAACTGTTGAGTATGGTTACTCAGTTGTTGGACTTACAGAAAACGGAACTGCATGCCGAGGAGTGTCTGAAGGTTTCTCCATACGACATGGACCGGGATAAGATGGATCATATTGTGGACAATCTCCTTTCGAATGCCTTGAAATATACGGAGAAAGGGATTATCTATATTACAGTAAGAACAACGAAGAAGAAATGGTCGATTGAAGTAAAAGATACAGGTATCGGCATTCCAAAAGAAGAACAAAGAAATATCTTTCATGAGTATTATCGGGCACAGAATGCCATGAACTTTCAGGAAACAGGTTCAGGTATCGGGCTGATGATTACACGGAGGATTGTGAAGCAGCATCACGGTGATATTTCGTTTAGCAGTACGGAAGGTAAAGGGACGATATTTACCGTTACATTCCCGTTGAAGATAAAGTCGGGGATAGTTGTTGAGCGAAAAGAAAATACGCAGGAAATACCCGCTGTTGATACCTTCCCGGAGCAGGAAGATGCCGGTAAGAATGTGTTGCTTCTGGCTGAGGATGATAAAGATATGAGGGAGTATCTGATGAACAGTTTGTCATCAGAATATAAAGTAATCGGAGTGCCCGATGGCGGGAAGGCTTTGGAGATGGCAAGGGAGATCAATCCGGATATCATTATTTCGGATATTGTCATGCCCGTGTTAGAAGGTGATGAATTGTGCCGTATACTGAAGTCTTCTGTCGATACGAGTCATATTCCTGTGATACTATTGACGGCTCTGAGTGAAAGGGAGAATATCATATTCGGACTCGAAGCCGGGGCGAATGATTATATAATTAAACCTTTCGACCTCTCTGTCCTGAAAGTCCGGATACGGAATATCCTCCAGAACAGGCAGCATCTTCGCGATACGGTGCTGTCCATGGATACTCCACCGGAAGATACGGACTATACCAGCCAGCTGGACAAGGAGTTTATGGATAAAGTGATGGAAGTGATTGATGAAGAACTTTCTAATTCAGAATTCTCTATCAACGACTTTTGCCGTATGCTGGGCATGAGCCGTACTTCCGTTTATAATAAGATCAAGACCTTGACCGGGCAGGGACCTAATGATTTTATCCGTATTGTCCGTCTGAATAAGGCGAAAGAACTTCTGGCTTCCCGAAGATTTTCGATTGGTGAAGTATCTTCCATGGTTGGATTTTCTGATTCAAAATACTTCAGTACTTGCTTTAAAAAGCAGTTTGGTACGAGTCCCAGCAAGATTTAAAGTATTAAAGATAGCTTTTTAACCACCACGGACAGGTATCAAACCTTTTTTGTTAGATAATCAACTCCCGTTTTCCTGATAGTGCGTAATATTGTGGACAGTAAACAATATTAAAAACGCAATAAAGAATGGAAACTTATTTAGGTCTTGATTTGGGTGGAACCAAGCTACTGATTGGTGAGGTGGACAGCCATGGTAATATTTTAAGGTATAAGAAATATGACTCCGGATATTTTAACCAGCAAGCAGCTTCGGAAATCATAAAGTCGTCACTCGATGATTATATCCGTACGGTGGGTTGGTGTGACCAGAAACCTGTCGGTATGGGAGTCGGGCTGATAGGGCGTGTAGATCCTAATCAGGGCATTTGGTTACAGATTGATCCGAGTCGGACGCAACCGATAGCGCTGGCAAAGGAATTGTCGGATATTTATGGTATCCCCTGCCATATAGATAATGATGTGAAAAGTGCCACTCGCGCTGAACGTGTCTGGGGATTCGGACAAATTTCCAAGAACTTTATTTATATTAATGTAGGTACAGGTATTGCTGTCGGTACGGTTATCAATGGCAGGCAGATACGTGGCAGTCACTTCAATGCGGGTGAGGTAGGGCACGTGCGTGTGGGAGTGAATCTTGGCATTAAGTGTGGTTGTGGAAGAATGGATTGTGTGGAGGCCATTGCTGCCGGTATCGGTTTTGATAATTGCGCCCGTCTTCTTCGCAACCGGTATGAAACCAATCTGCATATCCCGGCAGAAAAGGGAGAACGGGTACTGATCAGCGAAGTCTTTGCGCTAAGCCAGAAAGGAGATCCTTTGTGTGTGGCTCTGGTTGAAAATGCTTCGGAAGCTTTGGCAAATCTTATCATGAATCTGGTACGGGTTACTGATCCTGATACGGTGGTATTGGGTGGCGGCATTGTGTTCGACGGATATATTCATGAGAAAATACTGGAGAAACTTCATCCTACTACGATGCGCTTTGTAACCAATGGCGTGGTTATCACTAAACTTAACCCGGGTTTTATAGGTTTGCTGGGTGCGGGCGCAGTGGCGATGAATATGTAAATAGTGATTAATGGTTAGTGATTAATGATTAGTGATAAGAAAGTAGACTCATGAAAATAACTATAGCAAAGAGTGAAAAAGAGTTTGATTGTATCGCTGCATGGCGCATTATTGGTGAAATTCTGAATAAGCCGGAAAGTGTTATCGGACTTTCTACAGGGCGTACTACCGGCAACCTGCATCGCCTGGTTGGAGAAATCTATTCCCGATATCCTTTTGATGTTTCTTCTGTTACATTCTTCGGACTGGATGAGGTGACTAATGTACCCCGTGAGTATGCAGGTGCATGTTACACAATGCTGAAGACAGAACTGATCGATACGCTGGGCATCCAAGAAGACAACTTCCTGATGCTACCTACAGTCTCTGATGATTTTGACAAAGCCTGCAAGCTTTTCCAGCAAGAAATAGAGAGCCGTGGAGGTATTGACCTATTGATTTTGGGATTGGGTGAGAATGGCCATCTGGGTTTTAACCAACCAGGTTCTCCCTTAGGAGGAGAAACATGGGTGACTCAAATGAATACGGAACTGGAAGAACGTATCCGACGGGAAACGAATACACCACCGGAGAAAGAACTGGGTGGTGCTACTTTGGGAATCCGGAACATCATGCAGGCCCGTAAAATCGTATTGGTTGCCAAAGGTGCGAACAAGGCGGATATCGTCAGGAAAATGCTGGAGGGACCCGTTACACCGGAAGTTCCTGCATCGGTACTTCAGCTTCACCCGAATTGCGAATTTCTTTTATTTAATACATGATACTATGACACAACAAGAAAAACAAGTGAACTATATGGGGCCATTTATCACAATGGTATTCCTGTTTTTCATTGTAGGTTTCCTTACTACTGCCAATACTCAGTTCCAGGGACCGCTGAAAGAAACATTCCTTGCCGAAGTGGGTGGCCTGAAAAACACATTCGCCACATTGATTACCTTCTCCTGGTTCCTGGCTTATCCGGTCTGTGGTCGGGTAGGGTCGTCCTGGATTAGTAAATATGGCTATAAAGGTACGCTGATGCGCGGACTGTTGGTAATGGTGGCTGGTTTGGGATTATTTTTCGCTTCCTCTTATTTTACGGTTTTCTTTCCGGAAGCCAACTGGCATGCTGGAGGAAATGTTATTCCCGGTGGTTTCTTTATTTTCCTTTTGGGGTCTTTTGTGGTGGGAGCTTCTGCTACCATCTTGCAGGTGGTTATCAATCCTTATCTCACGGCTTGCCATGTGAAAGGTACGCAAGCCATTCAACGTCTTGCCATTGGTGGCTCAGCCAATTCTGTAGGAACCACTTTGGCACCTTATTTTGTTACGGGTGTTGTTTTCGGTGGCCTGGCAATGGAAGATATCCGGATAGATCAGTTAATGATTCCGTTCCTGGTGCTGATAGTGGTGATTTCTTTGATTGTTTTCCTGTTAATGAAACTATCTTTGCCGGATATACAGGGAACTCGGATAGAGAAAGGTGAGAAGCTGGAAAAGAGTATCTGGTCGTTCCGGCATCTCACTTTAGGAGTCTGTGCTATATTCTGTTATGTGGGCGTGGAAGTCTGTATAGGTGCCAATATCAATCTGTATGCCATTGAAATGAATTATGCATCTCCGGCATTAATGGCTACACTGTATTGGGGCGGGATGCTCGTGGGGCGGTTGGTAGGAAGCTCTTTGAGTAAGATTTCTCCTCGTGTGCAGTTGATTGTTCCATTCTATTATGTGGGGAGCCATCTTTACCCTGTCCGTAGCCCATTTGGGCAAATATACATCTGTGGCTTCCGGGGTATTTATGATAGGTGTAGTGGGTGGTGCCATCCTGCCTTTGTTGCAGGGAATACTGGCTGATGTGCTCGGAAGTTGGAGATGGTCTTGGTTTATTGTACTTTTGGGCGAGATATTCATGCTCTATTACGCATTGATAGGTTCACGTATTCGTCAAACAGCTGATTAATTATAATACTTATGAAAAAGATTAGAATGATGATGGCAGCTGCTTTAGCCATATTGGCTTCATGCAGCACCACCAAGTCGGGGGAAAGCACAGCGAACCCCTTGAGTTCCAAAGTGATTGTGGCGTATGTAACTTCTTGGAGTAACATCGTGCCAGAACCCCAGTACATGACGCATATTAATTATGCTTTCGGTCATGTAAACGAAAGTTTTGATGGCGTCAGGATTGACAATGAAGAACGCTTGAAACAAATTGTGGACCTGAAGAAGCAAAATCCCGAATTGAAAGTACTTCTGTCTGTCGGCGGATGGGGGAGTGGACGTTTCAGTGAAATGGCTGCCAATGATGAATATCGCCGGGCATTTGCTAAGGATTGCGACCGGGTAGTGAAGGAATTTGATCTGGATGGCATCGATATCGATTGGGAATATCCCACGAGTTCAATGGCGAACATTTCAGCTTCACCCGATGACACGGAGAACTTTACACTTCTGATGAAAGATATCAGGGCAGCGATAGGTGATCAGAAGGAATTGACACTTGCCACTGTGGCTTCAGCGAAGTATATCGACTTCAAAGCTATTCTTCCTTTTATTAACTTTGTGAATATCATGGCTTATGACATGGCTTCTGCACCGAAACACCATTCGGCACTTTATCGGTCTGCAAACAGGATTTTAATAAAGTAGGAAGTACCGGTGGTGATTATACTGAAAAGTGGGATACGGTTGCCCAGGTTCCTTATCTGGTTAATAAAAATGATACGCTGGTATTCGGTTTTGAAAATGCCCGTTCACTGGCAATCAAGTGTCAATATATCTTGGATAGAGATTTATTGGGTGGTATGTATTGGGACTATAGTGGTGATAATGAGCAAGGAGATTTGCGTCGTACGGTGGCTGAGAATCTGCTTGGTAAGAAGCATAGAACTAAGGTGCTGGTCTTGACGGAAAGAGGTG
>OHJS01001290.1_pt1 | contig 12933 bp, 10 predicted proteins | sample 1568661 | NCBI WGS metagenome assembly OHJS01 (sample SAMEA3879603, study PRJEB24766) | human gut metagenome | biome: human-associated habitat; feature: feces | place: USA | collected 1985/1987 | reverse complement strand
AATATTAAGCCCCATAATGGAATATATTCATGTGCCTTTAAATAATGAGATATGCATGAATCTGAAACCCGACTTCTTATCTGACATTGAATATCAAATATTAAATTAGTTATTAATTTATTAGAGTTTCATAGATTTTTAATATTAGTTTCAATTCAAAAGTGCTATTTGTTCATCATAAATCTTCAATACCTTAGCCATAAAATCTCCCAAAGAACAATCAGAACCAACGGCTTAACCGGTGGTTTGTTCTAGCCCTATAAGGACTCATTACCGGCTCTGGAATCTAAAGACTCATCGAAATGGTTCGCCAGCCACAAGATCATACACTAGTCGACAAAAAGTCCGGGATATGTCTCGGACTTTTTATAATAATCTATTGGTGGGGTTCAGAGGTTAAAACTCTAGGTGTATTTTCGTTTATTTACGTTTTATTATTCTCTCGTCTGTTTGATTTCATATAAGCATCTGGCTACGAACCCCACATACACCCGTAGGACATTCCATCTGAACCCACATATAAGTTACAATCAGACTGTTCATCACAGCGCCTCCATCAAGCTCAATGTTTTTAACAAATCCTTTGGTTTCAAATTTTAACTTTATGCAACTCAGCCAAGTTCCAAATAAAACAATAAGCGACAAATATTTATATGTCTTTAAGCTTCTTATTACATACAAAATTCAAATAATCTTTAGGAGTTATTCCTGCTATTATAAATTCTTTGTGAACCGCTTCTCTCCATTCGCTCTCCCCTTCACCTGAAAACGTGTTCCATACGCTTCGAATGACTGTAAGTGCTTTAACTGCCCAGTCAACATATTCTTTTCTATTCACATAATATATATCATCAGCATATATACGAGCCTCATCATCAATCCCATCCGAGTTAGTAATTAGAATTGTATATACATTAGCGCCTTTCGTTATTCTTTTCTCGTGTTCAACAATCCATGCTTTATGTCTTCCAGCCTCGCTAACATCAGATATCGGTACTTTTTTTACCTGTTCTTTTTCCTCATAAATTTTATCTTCTGAAACGACTAAATTATTTTCATTAATTATCCAATATGGATCAGGGGCACCTGTACTATTAGGATTTTCTGAGATAAATCCCAACAATTCTCCTAATCCTTTATGACCTCTTTCAAATTCATTTCCATTGGACGAATTTAAATCCCTTAAAATACTTTCAATTTTTTTCTCTGTTTTTTGCAATGTTGGCAATAATGTAAAAATACTTTCTATCTTTTCAATGCAATCAACGAAAAAATCTGTATCTTTAACATCTTCACTTTTAGCAAAAAACAATTTTTCCGATAAGCCAGGCAACCATCTTATTCCCATATTTTCTTTTACTGCATCCGATAAACACTGTATGCCTGATGTCTTATACTCTGCTTGTCCATCTTTAAATAAGTAATACGCCATACATCCCGTCATATAATTCCAAAAACATTTATATCCATTTAGCGCAGGTGCATTTAAATTTTGAACAATATTATTAGCATATTCATATGCTGATTTATAATCTTTTTTCCATAACGAATATTGAAATTTCAATTCAAGAATTGCCGATTGATGTAGCTTTTGATTTATCTGCTCTTCTGCATTATTTTCTTCGTTCCAATATTCATTTCTTAATTGTACTATATCCTCTTCCGCTCTTTGCCACACTGCAGTTCTATTCAAAAAATCTTCAGCTTGTTCCAACACATCATTCACATTTGAATAATCCATAGAATTTTCCAAACCAAATTGAATTTCTGCTCTCAGTTCTGGCGCAAATTGCTTAATTTTTTCCTTTTTAGTTAAATCATTCTGAATTGTATCCCCTATTACACAAACAATAGAATAATCACTAGGATTTCTTGAGCATCTACCCACAGCCTGAATTATCCTCGTTCGTATTCTTTCTGCATATAGTTTTGAAGCTCCCATTCTAGTAATTAAAAACTTTTCCTGTAAATTAGTCGTTTTAGGTAAATTCCAAATAAATAGCAATCTACTCTCATCATCAGAAAAATCTATACCATCAAAACGATTTGCTAAAATAACTGTTGCAGCAGGGCTATCTACAAATGATTGTTTAGATTCTTCTATATCCTTTGCATCAAAAACTTTTGTGTCGTTTAAATTATCTTCATAAAATTGTTTAATAGCATCTACCGATTGAGAATCGGGAACCAGAAAGACACTTTTTTTACACAAATTTTGAAGTGCTGCAATTATATTCCACTGTTCATCTTTTCCCAATGATAAATCCGGAAAAACAAAAAATTTTCTTCCCAATCCTTTTTTGTCCCAATCATTTACTATTGGCAAACGAAAGATTTTTTCAATACCTGTAATTCTTTCTAATTCACCACTTCTTCCTAGTGTTGCAGACATCAATATTCTTTGTTTTGCATCTACAAATGGTTTAAAGGACATAGTTGGTGCTATCCAAGGACGTATAAGAATTTTTCTATTTGCAATATATATATTACACTCTTTCAAGTTTTCAGACATTCTCAAATATGCATAATAATTTGAAGAACCACCTTCTATGCCTTGTTGCAAAATTGATTGAAGTTCATCTAGTTTATTTAATATTAAAGGCATAGGCAACATATTACACCATGATGCAACTTCTGGAATATATTCATCCTCTAATAAATACTTATAATCTGTTTCGCTAATAAATGGTTTTAATAATTCAGCTATTTCAATAAAAGTTGTACCTTGACCATCAATCTGAATAGTCCAATTTGACATAATATAATCTTCACAAGAATGCACATCATCCATTATTATGACATCTACATCCTCAAAAAAAGAATGTAATGCAAAAAACGAACTATATGTTGTAACCCCAATAGCTTCTGCCATTAGAAAACTACTCTTATCTTTTGGCGAATATTCCTTTTGTTTTCCACAGAAAGCAATTGCTTTTAATCCATATTTTAAATTTGATTGTTCAACCACTTGATTAACTAATTGATTGGTAGGACATAAAAACACCTCCTTTTCTTTATTTTTACGTCTTCTGTATTCGCCTATTAATAATCCCACTAAAGTTTTACCACTTCCCGTCGGTAATTCTAATGCCAACGTCTTTTCATCATAATTTTCTATATACTTATCCAGCATTACTGCTTGATAATCTAATGGTCCCATTATTTTTTTTAGTTTATTATCTTGATACATCTCTTGAGGTGATGAATATGAAAACTCTTCTTTTTTTCGTGTCTTAAAAGCCATAAATTCTCCTTTTTATATAATCATATTTAATATATAATTTTTTTACTCTTTCAATAATTTTATATTTAATAATAGCAACACTTCAAGAGAGGCCTCATCAACCTCTCTCCCATCATATATCCCAGTCCCCAAAGGGACTTCGTTTTACAACTTGAATTAACCCAACCTTACCCATAGTACCTTACTCCTTACCCTATGTATCCTTGAATTAATCCAAACAATTATTTTCACAATCCGACTTGTCTAAATATTAACATATTATAATCCGTTTATCAATCAATATTGCAATTCTCTACCTGAATTATCTGCTCCAATCACAAACCACATTCCAGAATAACAAAAAAACTCCGCCAGCAAAGCAAATGCTTCACCAACAGAGGTCAATTTCACATATATTAAATTAAAAATTTATGCATTATTTTGTGTCCATAACAAAACTAGAACTAGACAAATGCATACCTACATCTTAATCAGACCTTCGTAACAATAGCAACCCCGTTTCCCTCTATTTCCACAGTTTTAGTTATATAGAAACTATCACCCGCTTTATATGCCTTAACATCTTCTCCTACGCGGATAGTTCCACATCCTTCCGTGAATATCACAGAGCGGAAAGAAGCTGTATCGACATTAATTGATACTGAATCGGATATATCATGTTTATAACATTCAAAATATTTGCAGCTTACTAATAACTGACCTTCTGATGAGTCCGCTTCAATAGTTGCTGCGGCTTCATTCAAAGCTTCATCATATGCATTACTGCTGCTTTCATATGGCACATATCTTTTAGTATCAACAACATCAAGAGCCTTATCGACATGCAGCTCTCGTTTATTTCCGAACTTGTCCCTGCGGTCATAATCATACATTCTGTAAGTACAATTTGAATTCTGCTGGATTTCACATATAAGGATTCCAGCTCCGATAGCATGAATCGTACCGGCTTTTACCATGACGCAATTGCCTTTGCTGACTTCAATCTTATTAAAAATTTATGTTATATATTCCATCCTATTCATTATCATTAATCCACTCATTCCCAATCCTATCCGTACACCCAGCAATCATCTCATCATCCGAAATATAATTTACAATATTACACATAGAAATATTCATGGTTACAAGTATATCTTGCAAAGGCAGTTTATTTTCTAAAAACATAAACCTGAATAGACATTTTCTGAAATTAGCGGGAGAAAAATTATTATAAAACCTGAACCTTTTATATCCAACTGCAAACATTCTGATTACTATCAACACATTTTTATATTGTACTTTTAAAATTTAACATGCTCTCCTGGCAAATTTATTTTTCATTGTCAACATTGTCAACCTCTTGCTGACCTTTTTCTTCCATATTTTCCATATATTTTTTGGCATCCTTCATAAAGCTAACCGCAATCATCACAATTACCGCTCCAATCGGGAATGCCGCCACAATACTCACCGACTGAAGATTGTTCATAGAACTTTCTGCAAACAGCAAAGCAATTGGAAGCAAAATCAGCAAAATACACCACATCAACTGAATGCCCTTATTCGGTTGCTCACCATCTCTCAATGTGTGATAGCTGTAGCAGGATGCTGTCAATGCAATTGAGTCAAAAGACGTCGCATAAAAAGCAATCATTGTCAACAAAACAACTACCATAATAACAGGCGCACCCGGCATCGTCTTAATGATAGATACGATCATCCCGTATAGGTCACCGCTCTCCAGATACTGTGCAATAAAGTCTGCTTTTTCGGTCACCTGCATTCCCATAGAGTAGTTACCCAGTACAATAAAGCTCGTCAATGTGGAACCAACACCAAATATATAGCCACCAAGAATTGTCTGGCGCACTGTTCTGCCACGAGAAATGCTTCCGATAAAGAACGGAGCAGCCACACACCAAACCATCCAATAAGCCCAATAGTAAATCGTCCAATTCTGCGGAAAGTTCGATGTACGGAGCGGGTCAGTAAATGTATCCTGATTCAATACACACCATTTTCTGCCCTTTCTCTCTCCCACTTTGCTTCATATTTATATCTGTCACACAATCTGTAATATATCTTTGCTGTCTTAGGATATATTGTACTAAGATAATCTGCATTTTCCTTATATCTGGCTGCAAGACTCTTTTCAGTTCTGCCATCAGACGGACTGTATATTCCCCTGCTGTTATATTTCTCAGTGACATAACCTGATATTAAAGCATCATCTGCATAGTCTTCCAGCACATTTCTTACTGCCTCACATGGATAATAACCATCCTTCCCAGCTGGTGAATATGATAACATCTTACCAATATAATAACTGAACAGACTTTTCTGGTCATTCTTTTCAAGCAGAATCATGAATTCTTCTATCCAGCTTCTTAGCTCTGATTCTATAACTTTTCCGTTTCTTTCTGCCGGACAGAACTTAATTTCTCCATACAGGCGGCACATTACATTGATGTATGTACTTTCTTCTTCTGTCAGCATTTTTTCAGAATTATCATTATCCTTTCTGCGTGTTATTGCTATCAGCTCTGCATAATTACCAGGGTCTGCTTTGACTATCTTCTGGAAACATTTCATATCACGCCACTTTAATGCTCCGAAAAATCTTATCTCAACAGTAGCCAGCTCATAACTTTTTACAGCATCATCTATATATTTTTTATGCATTTGTTTTAATATTTCTTTCAGATAATATGATACATCCGACACATTCCTTATATCGTCTATATCTTTTAATGATACAACATAATCGTATATCTGTTCCGTACCAAAATATTTATCCGACATTGCTCTGTATAACAGCTTAATATACACATCTACATTTCCATATTTCTTGCATTCGCCAAGCGCCCAGATATATTTTGATGTCATATAGTAGTCTGCCTGCTGCCAGAACATTTTCTTTATATGTTCTGGTGCTTTATCTATCTGTGGTATATCCTCACCTGAACATTCCGCTTCTAATCTGTATATCCCAACAAGAAATTCATCGTCTAATTTTTTCTTTTTATGTATTTCCATTATATACAGATATACATTTTCACCACTATAAGCCAGCTCTCTGCAGTAATCAATAGCCATCGTTCTGTTCAGGCTCTGTGCATTATATAAATCATAGAATACTTCTTCATCAAAAACACCACTCCAATATCTGGCGAGACTCCTTCCAAGAGTTGTCCATTTTTCTTTCGAGCATATTGCAGCAAGCTTTGCCACACTTAAGTTATGCTTCTTAAAATGTGTCACTTCATCTGCTATTATTGCCTGCACCTGTTTTTCGTTGTCATCATGTCTGGCATTATTATCACATGTTTCAACAGGATTAAGCAGTACTCCGTCATTCTCCTGCACAAAAAGGTACTCATACTCATATTCAGGAGTATCCGTATGTATCCCATCTAAAAGCTTCTCGTATTGTTCAACAATTTCTTCAGGCTGTGCCCATTCTGCTGTATTGAAATATCTGTTTTTATATATTATCTTTCTAATGAAATTCTTCAGATGTTTTTTTCTTCATCTGTCATCTGACTTATTTCATATAGCATGCCATTTATCAGTTTTTCTCTAATATTATCTGGTACATCATCCGCTATATTAAGAAGCTTTTCCCACCGTTCTGGCTTAAAATGTGCTTCTTTTATAAGAAGCTGTACATACTGTATTGCTGTTTCTACTATATCCTGTTTTGCCATCCATTCAGTTGTCACATGCTCTCTGTAATGTGGGCATATGATATTTCCAATAATGTTACTGTCATATTGTGGCAATGCCTTATATATGCGTTCCCATCCATTCCTGTCATACTTAAGAGCTATTTTTGCAGCATTTACTTTCTCATCTACTGTTCTGAAGGCTGACAGATTAATCCAGCTGCATATTGCTTTATGTATTATACTTTCTGGTGTATTTGATGTATATTTATATGACTTATCATCTATTCGAAGCAGCCATTCTAGTGCTCTCGCAGCATACTGTTTCTGTACAAGCATTGTTTCAACTCCAGACAGTATATCTATATATGCATTTCTTTCAAACAGGAAGTTATCACTCTGCCTGTCAAAAAGCTGCAACAATCCTGTAGACTTCTCCCATTCATTCTCTAATCTGTCAAGTACCATGGAAGGGGATAACTCACATAGTTCTCTAAAGTATCTTGATATGTATTTCCACTGTTGTTCTGTCTTTACATATCCAAGTATTTCAGAAACCATATCATCAAGAACCACCTGTGAATCTCCGTGGTCTTTATGAAGCACCTTTATTAACAGTGTATTTAACATTCCGCGTCTTATATTAGCTGACCAGAATAATTTTTCTCCTCTGTATCTTGCAGCAAAACGCTCTGCGTATGTATATGTAAATAATGTTTCTGACTCATTCAGCACATCTATGCTTGCCCTTGTAAACTTTCCCCATATGTCACTGTCTGTCTGTACATCTAAATATTCCCATGTATTCTGAACACTTGCCAGATAGTATTGTTTCTCACTTCCTTTTCCTATTATATAAACAAATGGTTCTTCTCCACCTGCATATTTTGTAATCTGCTCTATAAATTCTTCGTATTCACATCCACTAAGTTCCTCTATTACTGCCTTATCTCCGTCAGCATCTGTCCACTGACCTGCAAGCAGACATGTAGCTTTTACTTTTACGGACAATCCATCAATCCATTCTGGTTTCTTTAAAAATGCCCCATTAAATATTCTTCTTTTCATCGGAATATATAATCCATGTGTTTCACTTACAAGTTCATTTGCTTCATTAACTCCCATTCCTGCTCTAGTCAGTGCTCTGCGTATTGTCTCATATGTCCTTGGTCTTAACTCTATCTCGTTATCTGAAAATGATGGCACCTCGTCAGTAAACACAAATATATTAGTATTATTCTCTATTGATACTATTTCATCCGCATAGAACCATGGTATATATATATTTCCTGATTCTTTGACAGCCATTAGTTTATCCCAGTCTTCCCTGCTCTTTACAACGAATATCGGTCGTTTCTCCCCTGATTTCCACAATTCATTTATTATGCAGTATACAGCCTCTTCCCTGCATCTTGCCCTCACACAGACTTTCTCATCATTCTTTAATTTATTGAATTTATTTATAAATTCATCATCATCTATGTCAAAGAAATCTATGCCTATCTTAGGATTCACCGTCTGCCTCTTTAACTGTAAATCCAAAGCATCTGTTGAATATATCGCCATCTGTTTAGCTGTATATACCGCCATCTGACTGCTTATCTTCTCCAACTTCTGGTTAATCTGTTCCTCTGCCTGCTGCTGTTCTATTCTCCATTCACTCTGAAAATACCTGTCATATTTGTCCGGAGCAACCTGTGGCAGTTCATGCAATACTGCACCTAATATCCTGTTAGCATATAGACATGCCACCTCATGTGGTATCTCATATTCACTCATACAATCTGTAAGTCCTTTTATAAGTATTGCCTTAAAAGAATATCCCGAATCTTCACACAGTTTTCCAGCCAGTTCCTCAAGATTCTTATCTGACAAAACTGTCGCTATATCATCCATCATTCTGTCTGCACTGGATTCATATTTAATAAAGAAATCCCGGTTATCCGCAAGCAGCTTCTTAATATCATTCTTATTTTTTATATTACTAACAAACCTCTTTCCTGCCTCTGTAAGATAATTAGTTGAATTAGTCTTTACGATGTCATCTATCAGTTTTTCCACCATATACATATTTCCTCCTTATATGCATTGACCTATTGTTATTCCACTTTAAACCTACTCAACTTCCCAATATATGCCCTTTCGTAGGTCTTTTAACACCACTTATCCTTCTTGCTCCTGCTAATAGACCTACTCAATCTCCATCAATCTTTCATTGAGTAGGTCTTTTCTTCCCCTTCATTTTTATTATACACACATATTACAGGGTAAACACCTACTATGTTCTAACTTTGCTCTTAATAAGTGGGTTTTTCAATTCATCCAGTTCAATTTCGTAGCAAAAAAGACCTACGCATTATACGAATTATACCTAATTAGTGGGCTTTGCATATCATGCCTCCTGTAGCCTTTGCGACCCATTTCCCCATATATAAAGACGACTAATCCTGCCCCCAATATTAAATTAAGTCCTTATAAAGATATCACTTTGACAATATCTTTATAAGGACTTTCTATTATTCTTCCTTTATTAACACCTTTTTGCCTTGGAAAGCAAAACCATAATGTCTTATATGTTTTCTGTCTATACCTCTCGCTATCAGTTCAGCATCATACTGTCTTTCTTTAATCTGTTGCAATGCCGCCTCCGCAGTATCTTCAAGCGTACCTTCTGTATCGATATCACATACCTTGAATTCCAGAATCATAGCATCTTTCTGCTTATCAATCTTAGGAATCACCATAACATCATATCTTCCATATCCGCTTTCTCTGTTTGATTTTGCTTCGTAAGTATCATACAATTCAGACAATAATCCAAGGACTAAACCATGGTAAAAACGCTCAGGTTCACTGACTGATGAAGGATGCATACCTGAATCAAAATTACTTATTGTCGATAAAGCAACATCATTCATGTATATATTCATTTCTTTTACATTCCCACTGATAAATGCTTTGACAAAGCTGCTATAATTAGTGCTTTTGTCAGCAAACCATCCTGTAAACATACCTGTAAACATGCTGAGTGTTTCCATGTTAGTAACAGCAAGATGATACCATGGTTTACCCATCATGCCTCTGTATTCAACTTCGCATACTTTAAGATATCCACTGGCAACCATCAGACTCCAGACTGCATTCTCATCATTTTCAAGCTGGCTGAATACTATCTGCTCGTCAAAGCAAACGGTTATTTCTCCACCATTAAGGAGAGTTTCCATATCCATCTTCATGTCTATCGATGCCGACTGTATCAGTCTGCTTATCATACTATTAGAACTTGTAAGTGCTCAATACGGAATAAACTTCTGTTCTTTTAGATAATTCGTTATTGACCATGGATTATATATATCTTTGTGTCTGCCAAATGTGAAACCGTCATACCATTTCTTGACATTATCTTTCTGCTCACCCAGATTAAAACTGTCAAGTGCCGCATATACTTCCTGCTGTGTGAATCCGAAGCATGTACTGTATCTGTCAGATGTCGTTGTGACGACTACAAGATTATTCAAATCTGAAAATACTGATTCTTTTGAAACTCTTGTAACACCTGTGAGCATAGCCCTCTCAAGATACGGATTGGTCTTAAATGCTGCATTAAAGAATCCCCTTATAAATGCTGTGAATTCATCCCAATAACCGCCAAGATAAGCCTCCTGCATAGGCGTATCATATTCATCTAATAATATTATGGCTTTCTTTCCTGTTATCTCTGCAAGTACAGAAGATAATATTTTTAATGAATTCTGGGCTGCAATATCATCCATTCCAACCTTAATTGTTGATAACAGCTGTCTCTGACTGTCCGTCAAAGCATCCTTATCAATCATTCTTTCATACTGTGAGTACATTTCCAATATTATGCTTTTAATCTTAGAAACTGCCTCTGCATAGCTTGTCTGCTTAACATCAGCAAAACTGATATATAACAGGATAAGTTCCCTGTATATCTCTGTAACTGGAATCATCCCATATTGATAAGCCTTCGAACAAGTCTGACCTTCCAGCATATTTACTAGAGAACAAACAATTAAGCATGTTCATATTAAGCGTCTTGCCAAACCTGCTAGGGCGTGTTATCAGAGTAACAACATCACCAGAATCCCACCATTCTTTAATGAGACTGCTTTTATCTATAAAAAAGTAATTGTTCTCTCTTATACTATCAAAGCCCTGATTACCTATGCTTATCACATTCCCCATGCCAGTCAATCCATTCCATTTATCAAAACTCATTCTCACCAAAGAACTTCCGCTTTCTCTCAATCATCTCATCAATTCTCTCGACATAGCTTCTGACATCTTTGACATTCTCGATTCGCTCAATACGCACAGAATGGTTTTCATCACCTTCATTATGGAACACAACCTTAGTTGAAGCTCCTGCGCCGCACGCAATTATCGTCTGCTTTTCTTCCATAATAAGAATATTATATATGCATTCAAGTCCAGCAACTGCATAGCCAACATTCTCAAAATTACCAGCCATATTCTTCTGACGGTACATATAATAAGGCTGCATGTTGAGATCTCTTGCTGTCTGCTCAGTCATTGCGATAATGCTGTCTGTGTTCTTAATTGAAAGCTCTGTGTACTGCTGACGCAATATGTTAAGTCTTGAAGCTCTCTTAATTGCAAGTGAATGAACAGTAAGACTCTCCGGTCTCATCGCCTTAATTTCATTAAGTGTATGGTAAACCTCGTCTACACCCTCTCCCGGAAGCCCAAGAATCATATCCATGTTGATATTATCAAGTCCTGCTTCTCTTGCCATTGCATAAGCATTCTTAATATCTTCAACCGTATGCTTTCTTCCGATTAAATCAAGTGTTTTCTGATTCATTGTCTGCGGATTAATAGATATTCTTCCCACATTATGAGCTTTAAGAACCTTGAATTTATCTGGTGTCACGCTGTCCGGTCTTCCAGCTTCTACAGTAAGCTCACGGCATCTGCTCAAGTCAAATGCTTCTTCAACCACTGTCAGTACTTTATCTAACTGTGCTGCACTTAAAGTTGTAGGTGTTCCGCCACCCATATACACTGTATCAAGTCTTCTGCCTTTCATCGCCCTTGCTACAAAGGTCATCTCCTTAATAAGTGCATCAAGGTAATCATCCACATAATTCTTATACGCATCAAGTGCATATGATGAAAATGAGCAGTACAAGCATATACTTGGACAAAATGGTATTCCAATATATAAACTGTAACCATTCTTATAATCTATCTTATTAAGAATGTCCATTTCTTTCTTTGCTACATTTATTGCAAGGCTGGCTTTCTTCTCACTTGCCTTATGCTTATCCATAAAATGCTTCTTTATAGTCTGCTCATCTTCGCCATCTTCAAGCATAACATATGCAATCTTGCTTGGGCGCACTCCTGTAAGATAACCCCAGGGCAGTGTCTTTCCTGTCATCTGGCTGAGCCTGTCATATAAATATGACTTGAATTTATCGTGCATTTCGCTCTTGTTAAGTCCTGTCATATCAGGTACTGTTATATCAATCACTTTATCAGCTTCTGTGGCAACTGTATCCTGCTTATATGCCTTTACCTCCATTCTTGGGTAAAATGAACGCACAAGAACTATTGCATCATCATAAAATGTATCGTTATCAATTTTAATATATATCATACTGTTCATCTTTCCTACGCACCTATATATGGGTTATGAACCCTCTCATATCCTATGCTTGTTCCCTCGCCGTGTCCTGTATACACCTTGGTATCATCTGGAAGTACCATTAACTTGTCCTTAATTGAATGCACAATGTCGCTCATACTTCCGCCTGGGAAATCTGTTCTTCCAACTGACTCACAGAAAAGTGTATCACCTGAGAATAACACGCCGATTGACCCAATATAATAGCACGTTCCGCCCTCTGTATGTCCCGGTGTGTGAATTGCCTTAATATCAAATCCTGCAAGCTTAAGTATATCACCGTCATTGTGCCATACATCAGCCTTCACAGACAGGTTCATTCCATAAGCCTCACCAAGATTAATATGAGGTGTACTTAATGTATTCTTCTC
>OHJS01001289.1_pt1 | contig 12943 bp, 10 predicted proteins | sample 1568661 | NCBI WGS metagenome assembly OHJS01 (sample SAMEA3879603, study PRJEB24766) | human gut metagenome | biome: human-associated habitat; feature: feces | place: USA | collected 1985/1987 | reverse complement strand
ACGGTTCGCTTCACAGGAACTTTCCGTGTAACATCTATAGTAGGAAATAACATCACTAGTCAAGATTTAGCTGGAGGCACACCAACCAAACACAATATCGTTGACCCTGGACCCGTTCTTGAAGTTGATAGACAAGGCAATCCAACTTCAGACCAGTACCTCAATCCTGGTGAAACTTTTACCATTCCAGGTAACTTCAAAGTGCTTGCCATTGACCCACCAAGCGATGGTATTCTCGTCCAAATCGGCAATCGCAAGACTTGGGTAACTCAGTCTGTCCTTGAAAAGGTTTAAATCTATTGAACAATCGTGAGAACGGTTGTTTTTTTGATGGTATGAAACAAAAAAGCCCAGCAGATGCTGAGCTCTTAGGAGATTTATGAAAAAGAAAAGTTTTTTAGGATGGTATTAGTATAACTTGGAGAGCTTAAAGGAAACTTAAGGCATCTAAAAAACATCCAATTTCTTGGATGCTTTGTAAGTTCTTAATGACGGAAGTGACGAACGCCTGTAAAGATCATTGTCAAACCATGTTTATCAGCCGCTTCGATAGACTCTTGGTCACGTACTGAGCCACCTGGTTGGATGATTGCTTTAATACCTGCTTTGGCGATTTCTTCCACGTTATCTGCAAATGGGAAGAAGGCATCTGAAGCAAGAACAGCTCCGTCAAGACGGTCTTTAGCTTGGTCAATGGCGATACGGACAGAAGCCACACGGTTAGTTTGACCAGGGCCAACACCAAGTGTCATGTGGTCATTAGTCACGATAATACCGTTTGATTTGACGTACTTGATGGCTTTCCAAGCAAACTCAAGAGCTGTCGCTTCTGTCTCAGTTGGTTGGCGTTTCGTAACCACTTGCCAGTCAGCTGGACTTTCTTTGACCACGTCTTGGTTTTGAACGAGAAGTCCACCGACAACACCAGTGTATTCTGCTTCCACTTCGCTAGCATCTTGAGCGTCAAATGGCAACTCAAGGATACGCAAGTTTTTCTTCTTGGTTGTCAAGATTTCAAGCGCTTCGTCTGTGTAGCTTGGTGCAATGATGATTTCAAGGAAGACACCATGCATTTTCTTAGCTGTCGCAGCGTCAACTTCACGGTTGAGGACTACGATTCCACCGAAGATTGACACTGGGTCAGCTTCATAAGCGTAGTCCCAAGCTGTTTCAATGTTATCAGCTTGACCGATACCACATGGGTTCATGTGTTTGAGAGCTACAACTGTTGGACGGTCTTTGAAATCACGGATGATACGGATAGCGGCATCAGCGTCACGGATATTGTTGAAGGACAATTCTTTCCCATTCAACTGTTTCGCTGAAGCGATGGAGTAATCCGTTGGCAAAGCTTTTTGGTAGAAGTCTGCGTCTTGTTGAGGGTTTTCCCCATAACGCATTGGTTGCTTGAGATCATAAGTCAGAGTGAGTTTTTCAGGTTTTTCTTCACCCACTTGAGCAGTGAAGTATTCTGCGATCAAAGCATCATAGGCTGCTGTATGACGGAAGACTTTCGCTGCCAACCGTTGACGAGTTTCGTAACTTGTTTCGCCGTTTGCTGCCAATTCGTCCAGAACAACAGCATAGTCAGCAGGGTCTACCACAACTGTTACGCTAGCGTGGTTTTTAGCTGCTGAACGAAGCATAGATGGTCCACCAATATCGATGTTCTCCACCGCGTCAGCGTAAGTCACGTCCGGTTTGAGAATCGTTTCCTTGAATGGGTAAAGGTTGACCACAACAAGGTCGATCAATTCGATATTATTGTCCTTAGCCGCTTGAAGGTGGCTATCGAGGTCACGACGAGCGAGGAGACCACCGTGGATATTTGGGTGGAGAGTCTTCACACGACCGTCCATCATTTCTGGGAAACCAGTCACATCGTCGATGGCAATGGTATCTACCCCAGCATTGTCAAGGGCAACTTTAGTCCCACCTGTTGAGATGATGTCCCAACCGAGTTTTTTGAGTTCTTGGGCAAATTCAACAATGCCCGCTTTGTCTGAGACTGAAATAAGTGCTCGTTTAGTCATTTTCTTTCTTTTCCTTTTTTAAAAAAGTTCTTTATCTGCTACAGTCGAAAATGTTCTTTCCAATCAATGGCTTCCTTATTTTCGTGCTACTCCCAAACGTTCCAAGACTTCTGGGTAGAGCTTGTACTCTGTTTCGTGGATACGAGTTTCGAAAGTATCAAGGGTATCACCTTCAAGGCGTGGCACTCGGACTTGTTTGATGACCTTACCGGTATCAACGCCAGAATCCACCCAGTGAATAGTCACACCAGACTGGCCAACACCTGCATTCCAAGCATCCTCAATACCATGAGCACCTGGAAATTCTGGAAGGTAAGCCGGGTGAATATTGATGATACGGCCTTCATAAGCTGCTAGCAAGGTTGGGCCAACGATTTTCATATAACCCGCCAAGCAAACCAAATCAATCTGGTGTTCATCCAAGAGTTTGACGATAGCTTCTTCATAAGCTGCTTTATTGTCAAATTCCTTGAGTTCAAAAGCATGGCTAGCCACACCAAGGGTCTTGGCACGTTCTAAGACATAGGCATCACGGTGATCTGAAAAAACAAATTCTACTGGAAATTGTTCCGCAATCACCTGGAAGTTTGAGCCGTTGCCAGAGGCAAAAACAGCAATCCTTTTAGCCATTATTTAATCACCACACTTGCGCCATCTTTCTTCACAATACGACCGATTTCATAAACAGGTTCGTCAAGAAGTTCTTTGACACGTTCAACATTTTCTGGTTTAACCGCAAGCATGAGACCAATACCCATGTTGAAGATTTCAAACATTTCTTCATGTTTGATTTCACCATATTTTTCAAGGGCTTTAAAAATTGGAAGAACCGGCACTTTGCTTTCATCAATTTCAGCAGCCAAGTCATCTGAGAACATACGTGGTACATTTTCGATGAAACCACCACCTGTGATGTGGGCAATACCGTTAACCAATTCTTCTTTTATGAGTGGCAAAGCTGCTTTGACGTAGATACGAGTTGGTTCAAGAAGAACGTCTTTAAGTTTTTTGCCTTCAAGTTCTGGAAGAACTTCTTCCCCTGTGTAATCAGCAAATACACGACGCACGAGTGAGTAACCGTTGGAGTGGATACCGCTTGAAGCAAGTCCAAGAAGCACATCACCTTCAGCTACTTTTGAGCCGTCGATGATTTGAGATTTTTCTGCGATACCTACCGCGAAACCTGCCAAATCATAGTCGTCTTCACCATACATACCAGGCATTTCAGCCGTTTCCCCACCAATGAGGGCTGCACCAGCTTGCACACAACCTTCAGCAACACCAGCAACAACCTGCTCCAATTTAGCTGGTTCATTTTTACCAGTTGCTACGTAGTCAAGGAAGTAAAGGGGCTCAGCACCTGCAGCGATGATATCGTTAACACACATAGCGACACAATCTTGACCGATGGTATCGTGTTTGTCGTACTTAATAGCAAGCATGAGTTTAGTACCGACACCATCTGTACCTGAAATCAAAACAGGCTCTTTGACACCTGTTTTTGAAAGGTCAAACATACCACCGAAGCCACCGAGAGCTCCCATGACACCTGCACGCTCTGTACGGGCAACGTGTTTTTTGATACGTTCAACAACTTCATAACCTGCTTCAACATCCACACCCGATTGAGCGTAAGCATTTTTATTTGTCATTTTATTTATTCCTTTTCTTTTTTCGAGAAAGAGTGCGACGTATTTTTAGATGAACCATCTTTTTATCTAAAAATACTAGTCAGGTCTCTAGCTTTGACCCCATAGGGCAAAGTGTCTACTGACAAATGCTTTAGCTTTTAGTCAGTAGTGAGACGTGGAGCGTAAGCATTTTTAGACATAATTTTTTCCTCTTTTTTCTTCTGCACTGCTCTTAATAGAAAGAAGTGTGTTCTTTCAAACTTTCCAAATAGCGTTCTTCGTAGTCATACAATGGTGTTGGATATTTACCATCAAAGTAAGCCACACAAAGGCCACCGTTTGGTGCATCTGTGTCAATTCCAATAGAATCAATCAAGCCATCGATTGACAAATACGTCAAGCTATCTGCACCAATGATATCGCGTGTTTCCTCTACTGTGTGATTGGCAGCAATCAATTCCTTACGTGTTTGAATATCGATACCGTAGAAACATGGGTAGGCAAGGGCTGGGCTACCGATTGCTACGTGGACCTCTGTTGCTCCTGCTTCTTTTAGCAAATTAACGATACGACGTGATGTTGTCCCACGTACAATAGAGTCGTCAATCATAACCACACGTTTGCCTTTAACAACACCTGATACGGCAGAGAGCTTCATACGAACCCCTTGCTCACGCAATTCTTGTGTTGGTTGGATAAAGGTACGTTGGGTGTATTGGTTTTTAATCAAGCCCATTTCATTTGGCAAGCCTGATTCTTCCGCAAATCCCATGGCTGCGCTAAGTGATGAATTAGGTACACCGACCACAATATCTGCTTCATGTTTGAATTCACGTGCCAATTGAGCCCCCATACGTTTACGAGCTGTATGGACATTGACCCCTTGGATATTTGAATCAGGACGGGCAAAGTAGATATACTCCATCGAACAAACAGCCAATTGCGTATCCGTTGTATAGGTATCGTAAGTGATGCCATTATCATCGATGATAACAACCTCACCTGGATTTACATCCCGAATCCACTCTGCTCCAACTACTTCAAAGGCACAGGTTTCAGATGAAACCACGATAGCTCCGTTGGCCATTTTCCCAATCGAAAGAGGACGGAAACCATTTGGATCCAAGGCCGCAATCAGCTTATCTTCCAGCATGAGAAGGTAAGCAAATCCACCTTTCACCGTATTCAGGGCTTCTTTCACCTTACCCATGAAAGAAGGGTTGTGGCTCCGACGAATCAAGTGGGCCAAGATTTCTGAATCAGAAGTTGAGCTAAAGATCGCCCCGTTATTTTCCAACTCCCGTTTGAGGGACTTGGCATTGGTCAAATTCCCGTTGTGGGCAAGTCCAAACTGATTGTCATAAAACTTAAACAAGAAAGGTTGAATATTGTCTACAGAAGCTTCACCAGCAGTCGCATAACGAACATGACCGATAGCAGCCGTTCCAGTTAGCTTGTCCAAGTTGGCTGGATCACGGAAAACTTCTGAGAGAAGCCCCATATCACGATGACGCTTCAATTGACCCGCATCATTTGAGAGAATTCCTGCTCCCTCTTGACCACGGTGTTGGAGACTGTGAAGTCCGAAATAAGTTAATTTGGCAGCATCTGGGTGACCCCAGATACCAAAAACACCACATTCTTCATTAAGAGATTTAACTTCGTATGTCATTTTTTATACCTTTTATTTTTGATATTTTCCTAATGTTATGCAAACGAAAAACTGTTCCTAGCCTCTCATTTCACTAATGTGAACTCAAGTTTTCAAGCTCTTTAGAACTACTGCTACATTGAAAAATATCATTACTGAGTGCACTTGGCACTCTATTATTTTCCAGTAAAGTATTTAACCGCTGACGCAAAGAGGTGTTGGTCTTTATTTCCTGGAATATTTTGGAAGAGACCGTCTTCGAAACGTTCTGAGTGACCCATCTTACCAATAATTTGACCGTTCTTACTTGTGATACCTTCGATAGCATTCACAGATCCATTTGGATTGTATTTAGAATCCATGCTTGGTTTACCTTCGAAGTCAACATATTGGGTAAAGATTTGACCATTGTCACGAAGCTCTGCAAATTCCTCAGCTGTCACGACAAATTTACCTTCACCGTGTGATACTGGGATGGCATGGATGTCACCAACTTCTACTCCGGCAAGCCATGGTGAGTTAGTGTTGGCAATACGTGTTTCAACCATCTTAGCCACGTGTTGGTTGGCATCATTGTAGAAGAGGGTTGGACTAGTGCTGCTTGCATCTTCAAAGTTACCGTATGGAAGAAGACCTGATTTAACAAGGGCTTGGAATCCATTACAGATACCAATAATCAAACCACCACGTTCGATGAAGCTATCAATGGCTGCACGTACTTTTTCATTGAGCAAGATGTTAACGATAAATTTAGCTGATCCATCTGGTTCATCCGCTGCTGAGAAACCACCTGCAAAGAAGATAATGTTAGCTTTTTCGATATTGTCAACCATGGTGTCAACAGACTTGACAATCGCTTCTTCATTCAGTGTGACAAATGGTACCAAGTTGACTTTTGCACCTTCTTTTTCAAAGGCCTTAGCTGAATCGTACTCAGAGTTAGTACCTGGGAATACTGGGATGTAAACCACTGGTGTATCAACTGTTTCTTTAGCTTTGATCACAGCATCTGATGCCACAGCTGGTACTTCTTCCAACTCAGTTGCTTGTGCAAATTCCGTTGGGTAAACCTCTTCCAATTTACCTTGGAAGGCACTGTCAAGTTTGTGTCCATCAAGCGTTACACCATTGACAGTAAGTGTAAAGTCAGCTGCTGTTTGTCCAATCTTGGCAACACCTGAAATCTCTTCCGGAGATGTGAAGACGAATCCACCCAATTGAGCTGTCAAGCTAGTGTCAAGGTCAGCTAATTCGACGTTAGCACCAATATGGTTCCCAAATGTTGCAAGTGCAAGAGCTTCAACCACACCACCATATTTGACAGCTGATGCAGATGTGACTTTATGGTCAGCTTGGATGGCTTCAAACTTAGCAAAGTTAGACTTGATAAGATCGAAGTCAATTTCTTGTGCCAAAGCTTGACCAGGAATGTAGTAAATATTTTCACCCGCAGCTTTGAATTCTGGAGAAAGAACCTTACGGCTATCTGCAGTTGTTACCCCAAAAGCAACCAAGGTTGGTGGTACTGTCAATTCTTCAAAGGTACCAGACATAGAGTCTTTACCACCAATAGATGGCAAACCAAGTTGAATCTGAGCTTCGATTGATCCAAGGAGAGCTGATACTGGTTGACCAAAACGCTCTGCTTGTTTATCCATACGCTCGAAGTATTCCTGATAAGAGAAACGAGCCTTAGACCAGTTTGCACCAGCAGCAACCAAACGAGCTGTTGCTTCGATTACTGCATAGGCAGCGCCATGATATGGAGACCATTCTGCTACATAAGGGTTGAATCCTTGCGCCATAACAGAAGCAGTTGTTGTCACGCCATGTTGGACTGGCAATTTCTGTACAGAAGCTTCCGTTGGTGTGATTTGGTAGCGACCACCGAGTGGGTGATTAACTGTTGAACGACCAACTGAGCTATCAAAGATGGTTTGTAAACCTTTTTGACTGGCATGGTTAAGGTCAGCCAAGACTTCAAGAGTATCAGCTTCAAGGGTTTCAGCAGATGTTTGACGTTCTTCTGGAAGCTTGACATCCTTGTCAACCACCTTAGCATCTACAACCACACGTACACCGTTTGTATCAAGGAAACGACGTTCCAAATCAACGATGGTTTCACCATTCCAGTGCATGACAAGATTTGGTTTTTCAGTCACTGTCGCAACGACAACAGCATCAATATTTTCTTTGTTACATTCAGCAACGAAGGCATCTACATCTTCTGGACGAACCACTACGGCCATACGTTCTTGAGATTCAGAGATGGCAATTTCTGTACCGTTCAAACCTTGGTATTTCAATGGTACTTTGTCTAGATCAATTTCAAGACCATCTGCCAATTCACCGATAGCCACACAGACACCACCAGCACCAAAGTCATTTGATTTCTTGATTAGACGTGTCACATCCCCATTACGGAAAAGACGTTGAATCTTACGTTCTTCGATGGCATTCCCTTTTTGAACCTCAGCACCAGCTGTTTCAACAGATTCAACCGTTTGAACTTTAGAAGAGCCTGTCGCACCACCGACACCATCACGTCCAGTCTTACCACCGAGCAAGATAATCACATCACCTGCTTCAGGTTTCTCACGGACAACATTTTCCTTAGGAGCCGCACCGACAACTGCACCTAGCTCCATACGCTTAGCAACGAAACCTGGGTGGAAGTATTCACGAACATAAGTTGTTGCAAGACCAATTTGGTTACCGTATGAAGAATAACCGTGAGCCGCTGTTTTAGAAATCACTTGTTGTGGCAATTTACCAGCGCGAGTCGCTGAAATTGGAGCTGTAATATCACCAGCACCTGAGATACGCATGGCTTGGTAAACGTATGAACGCCCTGACAATGGGTCACGAATGGCACCACCGATACAAGTAGCCGCTCCACCAAATGGTTCAATCTCAGTTGGGTGGTTGTGGGTTTCATTCTTGAACATGAGAAGCCATGGTTCTTTCACACCATTGACATCCACTTCAATTTCAACTGAGCAAGCATTGATTTCATCAGACACTTCCATGTCATCCAAACGACCATTAGCACGCTCATAACGGCCAAAAATAGTTGCCATATCCATCAAGGTTTGAGGTTTTTCGGTACGTCCCAACTCATGACGCATGGCAATATACTTGTCATAAGTCGCTTGCAATTGTTTTTCAAATTTAGAAGCTGAGAAGTCGATGTTTTTCAACTCAGTCTCGAAAGTTGTATGACGGCAGTGGTCAGACCAGTAAGTATCCAACACCTTCAACTCAGTCTCAGTTGGAACACGTCCAATAGACTTGAAGTAATCTTGAATGAAGAGAAGGTCATCCACTTCCATTGCCAATCCTTGCTCAGCCTTATACTGTGCAAAATCTTCTGCCGTATAAGTTTCAAAGAAATCCAAGCTTGGAATGGTCTTGTCAGACTCAGAGAAATCCTGTTTCGCAATACCAACAGTGATATCTTTGAAACGAGAATCCACTGGGTTCAAAAGGTAGTTTTTGACAGCTTCCAACTCATTCGCATCGATATCCTTGTTAACCAAGTACAATTGCGCTGTATTCACTGTTACGTCATTTGAACTACCAAGCAAAAGCAAAGCTTCTTGTGAAGATGCCGCACGTTGGTCAAATTGACCAGGCAAACTTTCGATAGCAAAGAAAGCATACTTCTCAAGATCAGCCTTAACCGCAGCCTCGTCCAAAACAGTATCAGTCACTTGCTCAGAGAAGATGTGTTTTTCCGCACGCGCAAACAAGTCCTCTGCCAAATTAAAGACATCGTAAACCTGAACAATACGAAGATCATTCAAAGTTTTCAACTGAAGATTATGCTTTAATTCTTTTACTAAAGACTGAGATTTCACACGAAAATCAGCTTTTTTCTCAACGAAAATACGTTTATCCATTTTATTTCCTTTATCTATTTCTACTTAAAGATTGTAGTGAAGACCAAGTATTCTATTTGTAAAAGGCTACTTCAATCCTTGCAATTTTTCCAATACAACTTCATAAACATCTGTCAAGCTACCAAGATCACGACGGAAAACATCCTTGTCCATATGGTGCCCTTCAGCATCCCAAAGGCGGCAGTTATCTGGTGAGAATTCATCTGCCAAGATAATCTTGCCATCCTTATCAAAACCAAATTCCAATTTGAAGTCAATCAAGCGAAGACCAATTTGTGCAAACCAATCTTTTAGCAATTCATTGATACGACGCGTTTCTTCCTTGATATAAGCAATTTGTTCATCATTGGCAATATCCAAGAACTTCACATGCTCATCATTGATGAATGGGTCATCCAAATCATCGTTCTTGTAGTAAAATTCAACGATTGGAGTTTTCAAGTCCAAACCTTCTTCAACGCCAAAACGTTTAGAGAAAGAACCCGCAGTCACATTACGAAGAACAACCTCCAAAGGAATGATAGTAACTTTCTTGTTAAGTTGTTCGGTATCAGAAATACGTTCGATAAAGTGAGTAGCTACACCCGCAGCATTCAATTTTTCAAAAATAAGAGACGAAATCTGATTATTTAGCACACCTTTTCCTTTAATAGTCTCCTTACGAGCACCATTAAGCATGGTTGCCTGGTCCTTATAGACCGACTTAATCACATTTTCGTCTTCTGTACTATAAATATCTTTAGCTTTCCCAGTATAAATCAGTTGGTTTGACATGGAATTGTTCGCCTTTCAAGTTTATTCGTCTTAATTATACCACACCAGAATCCAAAAACCAACATATAGCAAACTTTATTGCTTGAGTAAAAAAATAACGTTCGTGTTTTAGTCCTTTTTTAGAGTTTCTTAATAAATAATGTATAGAAAAAAGGAGTGTGACAGAACTAAATCCATATAACATTTAGTTTCTTGCCTCACTCCAACAAAATAACAATCGTATAGTACACAACTATTATATTATTACGTCTAGCTTTCTTATTCTTTATTCAATTCCTCAGACAAATAGTCCAACAAATCAGCTACCTTAACCATATGGTCAATAGTATCATCGGAAATCTCAAGGTCGAACTCATCCTCCAAATTAATAATGAATTCCATAAGCTCTATTGAATCCACACCCAAGTCATCTAATTTGGTAGCTTCGGTTAAAACAATGTCCTCTTTACCCATCTGCTCTTGAATTACGAGCTGCATTTTCTGAAGAATTTCTACTCTACTCATCAGTTAGCCTCCTCTTTCGGACTAAAGGCTTCAACTAGCTGCTCAACAACCTTAGTATCAAGCATCGTACGAACCTGCTTAATAGTGTAGTAAACCGCCTTAGCATCACTAGATCCATGACATTTTACTACGGGAGCTTTAAGACCAAAGAGAACCGCACCTCCAGCGCTAGAGTAATCCATAGTCTCTTTCATCCCTTTTAGGCTGTCTTTCAATAGGAAGGCACCTAACTTAGCTTTAAGACCACCATTCATGATAGCTGACTTAAGGGTCTTCATGGCACCAAGTCCCGTTCCTTCAATTGCCTTAAGAACTGCATTTCCGGTGAAACCATCAGCTACGACCACATCAGCAGCTCCAGACATAATTTCACGCGCCTCAACATTACCAACAAAGTTAATACTTGGCTCCTTAGATAAGAGCTCAAAAGCCTCCTTACGAAGACTATCCCCCTTTGTTTCCTCAGTCCCATTATTAAGGAGACCTACACGAGGGTTGGCAATTCCACGCACATTTTTAGCATAGAAAGATCCTAAAATAGCATATTGATGCAAATGACTAGCTGTATTTTCCGCATTAGCACCCAAATCAAGCATATCAAAGGGTTGACCAGTAAAACTTGGCATTGTTGACATAAGACCTGGACGCTCAACTCCCTTAATACTTTCCGTTTCTTCTTCTTACGATAAGCTTGTTAGAAGCTTTTTTCTTCTTACGAATGGCTTTAGCTGGCTCATCATCCGAATTTATCTTTTCATCAGTATGCACAATGCTCACACGTTCATTCGCTGTCAAATAGGTCTTAATTTTAGCTTCATCACCATAAAGCTGGATTTCAATATCTTTGAAATCTGCTATAGCTTGGTTGACACCCTCTACAATTGCGTGTGGCGCATTATCGCCACCCATAGCATCTACTGCAATTACATGCATAGCATTCTCCCTCTTGTCCTCTGCCATAAAACATAAACTCAGATTTCTATCAATAAAATATTATGTAACTAAAATAGACTAGTTCCCTGTTTCTAGCAGAGTCTTTCAGCTTATTATCTTCTTATTATAGCACGAACTGACTTGCATTTTAACCCCTGAGACTGAAAACCATTACTTTCCTGTTTCACGTGAAACAAAAAGAAGATAATGTCTAGTCAGCACTATCTTCTTTATTTATAATATGACCCCAAGAATTTAGATTATCAATAAACTTCTTACTTTTAAGATGTATTCCAACATAATTATCATAGAGGTCATCAATAAAATGTCGTAGCTTTCGTTTCATGTCATCCTTAACAGATATGCTTCTCAATTCCTCAAAAGAAAGCCCCTGAAAACGATCTAAAAGATAAGGTACATTAGGATCCAAGTGACTACGCCTTTCATCCTCTGCATAATGATTTGGACAAAGTAGCCCCGAGAACTTATACGAAAAATCAAAAGGAAGCCCCACACGATGGCAAAAGACACACTCGTGAAAATTCAATCGTACACCGAAACGGTCTAAAACCTGAATCTCAAAGATATTAGTCAAGATTTCATAATCCAAGCCTTCTTCCATTAATTCAAGCGTCTTCTCCAAGAATGCAAATAATTGTGCATCTGCCACACCGTCAGCAATAGCAGCATCTGTCAATGCAGCCAAATAAGTCGCATAAGACAGCTTGAAAATATCGCCTGTAATTTCCTTGAAGGACTCTGCCTGGCTATAATCTTCTATGAAAGATAGACCTTCATCATTTACAGTCATCATGAATTCAGCGATGGTTAAAGGTTGAATCACAGCACTTAATTTACCTGACCCACCACCTCTAACAAAAAACATCCGTTTACCAGCTTGCTCGGTAAAAATCTTAACTAGCTTATCGTTCTCACGATAATTACGATTGAAGAGGACAAGCCCTCTACTCTCAAGCTTCTGCATGTTCTTCCATAAACTCTTTCAAACGAGCCATAGCTGTTTCAATAGTATCCATGCTAGCTGCATACGACAAACGAACATAGCCTTCGCCATACTTCCCAAAAGCAACCCCTGGGATAATCGCAATAGCTTTTTCACGAGCAAAGTCTTGACAGAACTTAAAGGAATCTTGAGTATAGCCTTCTGGAATCTTAGCAAAGATGTAGAAAGCACCATCAGGTTTAATAATTTTGAAACCAAGATCAGTCATTTTTTCAAGAATATAATCACGACGCTTCAAATACTCAACTTTCATTGGTTGGGCATCATCTTTACCAGCAGATAAGGCTTCAATAGCTGCAAATTGTGCCATAGTAGCTGCAGCTGTTACCAAATACTGGTGACTCTTAATCAACTGAGCCGTCAAGACTGCAGGTGCAAAAATCAAACCAATACGCCAGCCTGTCATCGCATGAGATTTAGACAAACCATTAATCAAAATCGTTTGTTCCGGCAAATACTCAGCAATAGATACATGGTGATCCACATAAGTT